>Ga0123354_10006019_pt1 | contig 17880 bp, 14 predicted proteins | sample TergutLab28metaG_2_FD_97872 | JGI IMG/M metagenome (GOLD analysis project Ga0123354, IMG submission 97872) | Labiotermes labralis P4 segment gut microbial communities from Petit-Saut dam, French Guiana - Lab288 P4 | ecosystem: Host-associated > Arthropoda: Insects > Digestive system > Gut ...
AGTAAGTAAGTAAGTAAGTAAGTAAGTAAGGTAAGTAAGGCAAGTAAAGTAAGTAAAGTAAGTAGGTAGGTAGGTAGGTAGTTAGGTATGTAGGTAGGTAGGTAGTTAGGTATGTAGGTAGGTAAGTAAGTAAGTTGGTAGGTAAGTAAGTAGGTAGGTAGGTAGGTATGTAATGTAAGTAAGGTGAGTAAGTAAGTAAGTAAGTAAGGTAAGTAAGTAAGTAAGTAGGTAGGTAGGTAAATAAGTAGGTAAGTAAGGTAAGTAAGGCAAGTAAGTAGGTAAATAAGTAAGTAAGTAAGGTAAGTAATTAAGTAAGGTAATTAAAGTAAGTAAGGTAAGTAAGTAAGTAAGTAAATTTAAGGAAAACAAAATATGTTCCATGAATTGAATTTTTATATTTGCTTTCACCTGGATAAATGTAAGTATTTTCAGAAATAATAATTCTCTGATTTCACCACAAATCTCATTTTTACATAACATTGAACTTTTAAATTTCTCGTGTTTGTGATGTGCTTCCATATCGCCTACGGAACAATCTCATACATTTACAGTTATCTCTCTCATACAATAGTTCAGAATGAGGTCCGGACTATTTCTTGAACTTTACTGTTTAGACTGCAAGTTTGTCTTGCAGAATAATTTGACCTGGATGGAGACTGATCTGGCTCAAATCTCTGAAGTCCATCCTGTCCCATATGTGAAGGAAACATGGAAGAAACAGCAACTAAAGAAATACAAGAATGCCCTGCTTTGCTTTTACCTAAGTTTTGTCTCTCTCTACCAATTCAAGACAGAAATTCAAAGGAGACAGTCTGTGTATAAAACGTTGTAGAATACCTAATTACCATATCTTGTATTGTATCCAGTTTCCTTTACCACAGATCACTACAAAAAGCAGAGTCCAGTTTGAAGTGCTTGCAGGTGTTTTAATTAGTCAATAAATTCCCGGGCTTTGTGAGACCCAATTACCGTATTTACAAGAACCCGCCGCTTGACCCTATCTCGAGGTAGATAAATCGAGTCCATGATCTTCCATGCTATAAAATTTATGACCTATTACAATTCAGTGCTCCGATCTACATCCAGGCTTCCCAGAACATATTATTGATAAAGATTTTTCCATCAAAACCTTGAATGTTCCGTTTATCTTCCATGGTTATGGTACCAAAATGTGGCCAGTTTTGAGTACTCGGAAATTGCATTATTAAACAGAATATTTTAATAATACAATCTAGAAATTTTATATCCTTGAAATTCACAGGCAGCCACTCTCTTTGATATAAATGCAGGATTAAGAAATGTACATTTATAGGAAATTATGTAACTGGAAACTGTTAGAAAGGCTGAAGGTAAAACTATGACATGGTTGAGTTTACAGGAGTATCTGAGGAAAGAAAAGCGTTTTGTGTAATTTAGGTCCTAAAGAGAAACAAGACACGCAAAATGGTGTGAGAAAAGAATATAAAAATTTATCTTGAGGAAATTATGTTGGATCAAACAGTCAAACTAATCTAAACTTCTTCGGGGTTGTGATAATACGAAGGAGAAGGAATCGTTATTAACTTTCGGGTTTAGAACAGTAGTGAAAAGGAGCCCTATACGACATGGTATCCTATATGAGACACCTCACTATTGGCCAAAGTAGAAGTTTAAATGTGGTTTTTACCATGTAAACTGCTCCAATGCGTAACGGCAAGCTATGAGTTTTAACAGGGAATACCTGGAACAGTATTCAATATTTTTCAATTCTAAAGTTTTTGACAGGGTTCTTTATACATCAGTCTTTCAAAACGAAGATAAATCCGGATTTATAATTTATTTATACAACTTTACTTCTTACAATTGAGCTTAATAAATGTGCAATGTTTAATAAGATTTTTTAGCATGGACTTTGAAGATACACAAATTACACGATATACGAAAATGTCCGTTTTTTTAATTCGTGCGTTAAACTAAAGTTAATTAAAAATTACAGTACTTAAAATATAACTTTTACAGAAGCATTTACTACAGACAGATGTAATTTTATGAATGTCTGTAAATGTGTGCATTAAACATTGACCTAGGCTTGTGTCGTGAATGCACTTCGAGGCACGTCGTTGTTCTGGCTATAACAGACTACAGTGATGTAACAAAAAGAATGAGAATGCAAATGAGAATTATCTGAAAGTTTCCTGACAATGACTGAACATGTAACTGACATTAATCACAGAATTACTTTCTTCTGAGATGTTAACGCTCTGTTGAATCGTCAGTAGTAACTGACATCAGGATCATTCCGAATATTGGCAACTTTAATAGGTGACACGATATAACAACCTAGAAGACTTGTATCCTCACAATCACGGCGGTAAAGATTCAAATCACGAAAAAATGAATTAACACTCATAGTATCAACTGAGTTATAGGAGGAAAATTTAACTTAAAACAAAAAATATTACTTTGTACACACAGAGTGTATATTTAGTTACGAGGGTGTTCAATAATTTATCTACCTAAGCAGGAAAGAAGGCAATGAGCGGATTGAAACACGTCTCTGCATGTTGGGACATGTCTTGAGGTGTCACATATGCAGCCTCAGCTCAGTGCGATTCTAACTGTCAGAGTGACAGCATGTCAAGTGAACATGTGTGTGAGGTTTCTAAGAAACTGCTCGATATGGAGCAAAGATCAGTTAAAAAATTTCTTACTAAAGTAGGTAAGAAGCCAAAGGAGATACTTGAACGGATGGTGGAAGTTTATGGGAAGTCTGCCCCTTCTTACTACAAAGTGAAATTTTGGAGTAAACAATTTAAGTGCGGAAGAGACTCGATAGAAATGACCCTCACACTGGGCGTCCTGTGGATGCGACTTCTGAAGAAATGTGCCAGAAATTGGAAAGTTTGATTTTGGCAGATAGGCGAATGAAGGTGTCGAGATTAGTGGAAGAGACAGGCATCTCAGCAGGAGCATTTTGGACCATTATTCATGAAAAGCTGGACATGTCCATGGTCAGTGCAAGATGGGTCCCAAGAATGCTGAGTCCTTTTCAGAAGGACACTCGTCGCCAATGCTGTCAAGAGAACTTGGAGCTGCTCACTGACCATCCGGAACATTTTTTTTCAACGTTTGGTGACAGGAGACGAGATTTGGGTATATCACAGAGATCCTGAGTCCGAAATGGATTCCATGCAGTGGAAGCACAAGACTTCCTCCACCCCTAAAAAGGTCTGGGGTTAAAAATTTGCTGGCAAAGCCATGGCAACTTTTTTCTGGGATGAGAAAGGACTTCTGCTTTTAGAATTCATGCTACAGAGGACTACCATAACTGGACAGAACTATGCTAACACAATTACCGCTTTGCGAGAGGCCATCAAAGAGAAAAGGCGAGGAAAGCTCTCAGCAGGCATGCTCATGACAATGCGCCAGTGCATATGTCTGCAAAATCTCAAGCTGCCATTCGGCAATGTGGGTTCCAACAGCTAAATCACCCACCCTACAGTCCAGATCTAGCTCTCTCGGATTATTTTCTATTCCGAGTTATAAAAAATTTCTTCGGGGTAAACGATTTTCAAGCGATGAAGAAGTCAAGGAGGCAGTCACGACCTGGTTTGAAGAGCAGTCAAAAGATTTTTTTCCAAGGGGATAAAGTCGTTGCAACAAAAGTGGGCGAAGTATATTGAGTTATTAGGGGGCTACATTGAAAAATAAAACATTTTTTGTGATAAGTTGTTTCCTTCTTACTCAGGCAGATAAATTATTGAACACCCATCCTACTGTATTAACCCTTTAAAGACGAAGCGCAGACCGCTTTATTTAAAAGACACAGTTCGTACCGCGCTGTACACACTTTTCATCTCTGTTTATGCTGTAAGTGGCACAAGCCGCTGTTTGTTCTCAGATAAATACAAAACACATAAATACAGTGTGGGCAGAGCGTACAGTTGTTGAATGTTAAACTGTTGGTGCGTCACGTAACCAGTAGGCTTTAACAGTTTAAAAGTTTTAAGAAAAAATTCTCAAGTGCAACATAGAACAAATAAAGGTCATATATAATATTTCCTGAACCCACTTTACGCAGTCTTAAATATTTAAGAAAGAATATGTTGTGTGTTTTTTAATTTTAGCTGTCAAACAGATGGATTTGCTACATAGCTACTAGGAAATTTCAGAGTATATGAAAATGAAGGTTTTCTGTCTTCTTTCTTCTGAATTATGAGTTGTGATGTCGTACATGTTTACCAAAATTACTAGTTGGAATTTTAATGTGGAAGAGTGTAGGGAGAAGACCCCCCGAAACGTTGGTCTTTCCTAAACTACGCGTTGTAACAGCCCGGTAGATTGCAATGCTGGTATCTAACAAATGCATGTTGTCGTTATTACTGTTGATTTGTTTGTTGTTCATACTTTTCCTTCCGGTCTAAACATACCTATTTCTTGTATATTTTGAGGATAGTCAGTATATGTTACATGTTACATGAGTAGATATTATAATGAGTTCGTTTCTTCTCTATAATTTTTAAGCACTTTCCTTGTACGCATGATTAAAAAAGCACAAATAAAAAAACAAAAAATGCAAAATTTGCGCATTCTGCCAACGTTGTGTAATTAAGGGCACATTAATGAAAAACTGTACGTGGTTAAAATTATATTCACCTGCGGTCTTATGTGATTAGCATGAAATATGCACAAAGAATAAAAATGTTATTACTCCCTTTACCAGGAATAAAGATCATAACGTAATGTATTTTAAGAAAAACTCATATTTCCCTTGAGTTTTGTTTAAAAAAATGTAACAGAAAAAGAACACAGCAGCAACCGTAACGAAGGTCTTTAATTGAATGTTTAAATTAAATGACTGAAATGACATGCACTATTTTCTAAATTTTATGAAATGAATTATGTTCTTTTAAGCATTAATTCCTCTATTTATATCACACATACAGTAAAATGCAATTTTCTTGGTTTAGTTAGAGTATACTGTATGAGGTATTGGGGCATCATTTTGGCTTCAATTAGGTGATTCAGTTTACAGAAGCACAGTTTTATGTTACGTGAAAGGGTGCAGTGTTTGAACTTTGGTTTGATAACTTGAGGGTTGTTTGACCGTGCATCTTCCTCATGAAATAACTTGAAATGCCAAATTGATGCAATAAGATCATTTTATTGATGCATTCTTAGCTCGACATGTTTCGGGTACATACACCCATCATCAGAAGCATTAGATCTTGAGTTGCATCATATGGCTTTCTGCACCGAGTTTTTGGATGGGTGGTGGTCTTGAGAGCCGCTGCGTAGGTCGTGTGTACGGTGCGGATGGTGCCGTGCAACGCACGGACACAACCGCACCGTACACACGACCTAAGCAGCGACTCTCAAGACCACCCCCCATCCAAAAACTCGGTGCAGAAAGCCATATGATGCAGCTCAAGATCTAATGCTCCTGATGATGGGTGTGTATACCCGAAACATGTCGAGCTAAGAATATATTAATAAAATTACATTTTGCATCAATTTGGCATTTCAAGTTATTTAATTTGGTTTGATATTCTGGCAAGCAACAAGTATCTGTATGAAGACATGTGACGAATAGAATGATTAATGAATGTGAAAGGATTTGGTAGGAGTAGGTTTGGTCTTCGTGTTTGCCGAGATGACTAGCGGAAGAGTAGGAACACAGAACTTTCCGAATACAAGACAGAAACTTTACCGATAAAGCTGACTTGTACAAATACTAAGATACCGTTGTCAATGTTACGATTACCTTCAGTCAGAAGTTTGAAAATTCTGTCATTCATAAATAAAAATGTAACAAACTTGGAGCTTCAGAATATCTGGTAAATGATAAAATGAATGCAGCAAAGATCTTTAATCTTTTAAAATATTTTAAGAGGCTGTTTTTGGCTTCTCTTCCACCCGATTTATCACTAATAACTCTGCACAAGTTCAAATGTGTTTATGGGTTACATACAATGCCCACAATAAAGAAAGTTTTTTCCCCATACATCTTTCACGGACAGGTCGTCTTATTGTTCTGTGTGATGTACAAAATGAATTTTTACATTAAGTAGAAATTCATTGTAGTCCTGAACCCATATCAACGCAGAGTCAATGGTGTGCAAGAATTAAGGAGATGGATATGTAGGAATGATATAATATACTCCTAGAATGAAAATACATAGACTATTATAGACGGAATGTCCGAAGGTCAGAAAGCGGTTCTAGGAATAAGTGTAAAAGGAAGACTGACATTCTTACAGTTCTGAAGGAAACTAGATATGCGATTGAATGAAAGTATGTGGTTCATAACATGTTACAGTTTTGAACTTTGCGAAGAAGTAATGTTTCTAACTTTAAAAGAGAAGAGGAATTTCTTTAATATATGAAATTAGGAAAAATGAACAAGTACATACACAAATACGGCTCCATCTTATAACTCAATGATATGATTTTGTCACGTTAATTTTTTATCAAAATTCCTTCCTAAACATAATGACATGTTACTGCCGTATCTTTACTTCTTACCCTAAATCTCCATGCCCCTGATGGGTCTCTCTTAAACTAACGGGTTTCCTTTCCCTGCCTTCACCTTAGGAAGGATACCCGGTGCGGGACAGCTGACCTGTTTGGTCCTCAAAATTCCGTCTTGGCCTTACATTTCTAAAATATCGTTTCTGTTCTGTGAACAGCGCGCCCGGTGTTGGGTAGCCACCTCTGGCTTCGTTGGATTCTGGTGTGCGTTTTTATAGAGTGTATTTGGGAAATACCAGCCACGACCTTACGGATGCTATGAGAGTGGAGATTTTCTTCTTTTTGATATGTTGTATTTATTCATTGCGTTTATGACTACTTGGTGTGTGAGTATTTGCTGTTCTATCTGCATAATGAATCATATATTATAGAACAACCGTTCACTAGCGGCGGGATATTTGACTTTGTGTGTTGTGCATGAGCTTTTCTCTGGGGTCATGCTTCTAGAGCTACCGGAAGGAGCTGAAGTGCGGGAATAGTCGAGCAGAATGCAGCTGCTTCCTTCTGGAATAGTTGTTTTGGGGTTGTTATTTCCTTTCTTTTGCGTTTTTAGTGTGATATTTTTGTGTAAAATAAACCCAAATTACCTGTTACGAGGTTAACTCATGTACGAACTGGCCATTCGTCGTGTCTATGTACGAGATGAGGTGCAGTTGTTATGTAAGATTTTTCGGTCGGTTCAGGCTGAGGAGGTCTGCATTGTTCTGGAGAATGTACCGGTTTCGGAAGCAGGGAACAAGTACGATCGCTACGAAAGTTGGGTAGTTGGAAACTATGCTGCGGCAAATTGCCTCTGGTCAGAGTAATACCGTGGTTCGTCTTAAGACACGCAGTCTACATTTACGAAACAGATTGCGATCCTCTGTTGTTACGGAATATCCCCCGGCAGATACACCTTTAGCCGAGATGGAGCTACTTATGCCTCGGGTTGACTGTGTTATTGAGGAAGCCAATAAATTTTCAGCCACGCAGGGTGGCGTTGTGTGCGTCCCCAGGCTACCGTATCTAACGTCACGCGACAAGTTATGGTGGATGTTCCTGCGGCAACAGGCGTGTTATAAAAAGGCCTTACTATTTTCGAAAATATTGGAATTGTTAGAACCTGAAGTGGGCGGTCAAATTACTTCTATACCCCAAGCGAACGGCAGTTCTGGTGATGTCGGGCCATTGCATCTCCTACAGAGACCATTTCAGAAGTTACCACAACCTTTGGAGCGTCTATTGAAAAACCTGCCTATCGTGGATTGGCTGGAGGTCGTAAAATTGTTTGATTCTTTGGAAAGTGTTTTAAAAATACGTCTTGGGCAAGTGTTAGACTGACAACTATACGAGGCTGTTTTTCCGTGTAATCGGATCGTCTGGCAGCTAGGGCCCGGAATATTGGTTTTCACCAATTTCACCGGATGCTTCTAGAACATTTACTTTTAGCTTAGGAAGGACAGTTGCGCACTTCTCCAGGGTGAAGGGAAAATCTTTGCTCATTATAATGCCGAAGTTTATAAAGCAGCGACTGTGTTATTGTTACCAATGTCCGAGGCTGAAATATTGGAAAATATTCTCGAGGGTTTGTTCTTACAAATTTCCCGTTTTTTATTCCAGGTCCCACATTGCATTTTAGCTGAGTTCGGTTAATTATGTGTCGTAGATCAAAATATGGCTTGCACAGATTCCGTGAGGAAAATACCAGTGCATTCTAAGAAGGAGCGCATTGCACATATACTGGTTGCAAGTATCTTCCGACTACCAGCAGCAGCAAGTCTCCCGTGGTCGTGATCCGAGGGACCGTCGCTCAGTCCAGTTTTTCTATTGTTGAAAACTGCGGCAGATGAAGCAGGAGCGTAAGAGATGAGCTGCAGGTTCGAGGGAAAATTTCCCGGAGTCGAACGGTTCTCGTGACTGACTAACCGGTAGACACTTTTGTAAACACGGGAAGGATAAGGTCAGGACTTTGTTACTTACTGCCCCCTTAGATACCGGTTCAGTGAGGTCTTTCATTTCGGCAGGTTACTTCTCCCAGTCGTAACTTGGTGACCCGAAGTTACAGCTCTATTCCAGTGACAGTTGTAGGAGTGCTTCTGGACAGACTCTGCAGGTATTTGGTTATGTGACTGTCTTTTTGAAGTTGGGTACATTCTCGTGGAAGTTACAATTACTAACTTGTAGCAATGTACTATCACCTTAAATCTTGCACTCAGATTTTACAGTTAAGACAAGAAAGTTTCTGAATCTTAGTAAAGGTAGCGCTTATTTCCAGTTTGCACTTGCGAAGTTTATTTCTGTGTCCACACCACTGTTATGGAAATTTTGCGTTTACAGATGGACGAGGCACATGATTCATCTTTGTCAGAGTATCAGCTGGAAATTTGTCCGACGAAAAGCATTAGGATATGGAGGACCTTGTTTCACGATATGCCGATATATTAACCAGTAGATTGGGACTAGGATAGACCCTGAGCGCATTTGGACAATCTGTGTATTCCCTTCATAGAGATGTTCGTGAGGTTGCTCACTTCACTGGTATGGCCAGTTTCTACCGTCAGTTCGTCCCGAATTTCTCGGAAGTGGTGGAGACATTAAAGACTAATTCACAAATAGCATACCGTACCCATGCCGTTCCCCTACCACACCGTGCCGCTAAGGGTTTAAATTGTGTCTTTCCCATTTGATTTACACAGTGCGGCCGTGTCTGATTCACACTTGCCATTTCAACCCCATGCCGCGTCCGTACCGTGATCCGACCATGCTGTTCTGGAAGCGACTTCTCAAGGCCACGGCACAGCACGGCATTAGCGCGGCATGGGCACGGCATTGCATGTGTGAATTAACATCGGCCGTCGAGAGACGGTCTGTGGGCGACCTGCCCACTTGCGGGTTCTTCCGGCTACCATGAAGTTTGTTATCAAAAGCATACCAATTTCAGATGCAGGTGGCCAGTGTGAAACCAAGTGAAACCAAACAGCATTTGTCATAGACTAGAAAAAGCTTATTATTTTGATGCAAGGACATGAGTAAAAGTCCTCCATCACTGGATATGCCGTAGCCACCAACGGGGATTATGGTAAGCTTATAATTGGCATCGACCAAAGCCAAGAGAACTACAAAAAAGTCTTTTTGTAGTTAAAGAAAAGAGAACAACTGTTATGCGTTGCTTGTATCTCAATATGTTTGCCATCAATAGCTCCAACGCAGTTAGGGAAATGCCATAGTGAATAAAATTCTTCTGTGTATTCTCCCACTCTTCTCCTGTCGGTTGTGGTAATCCTGTTGGAGATAATTTGTTCCAGATTGCCTCGCAGGTTGACGTGATTATAAAATGCACAGTTGAGGGTGCTATTCTCTAGCTGAAGCTCATCGATATTTTGGGAATTCCCTGAAGCCAGAAATCTGAAAATAAACACAACCGTATTTAACAAATAACTTTTAAAACGTCCACACTTTTAACAGGAATATTGCCTTCTGGGTTGTGTTGAATCTGTTTTGATGATCACATAGAAGGATTATGTGTAATTGTACATTTTTATGAACCTTAAAGTTAAAGTCAGTATTTCTTCTGTTCTTATGCACCGTCCCAATCTTGTATCATGCTTTTCAATGTCTGTGTGCAACAACTGTTTCAAGTTTTCAAATTTCGAAAAACTCATTCCAAAATATTTGAAAAATTTTTGCCTCTCATCTTTCAGACGTCCAGAGTGTGAAATTCTCCTTCCTTTTCTCTTGCTTGAAACACTTTATGAATGAAGTATTTTCGTTCTTTTTCGTTTTATTTCTTCTGCAAAAAGGTAAAGCTCACAAGCAATGATCACATCCTCCTCACAACGATCCATACTTAAGACTATAAAGAGTGGTAGCAGCATACATAAAAAAGCGTGTCTGTTAAACTGTTGTACTAGAAGTTCGGATATTTCCGGCTACCGCGCGGAATTTCACGAAGGACACGGAACTGTCGGAGCAAGGCAAGTGCGCTGCACGGCACGTGTGAATTAACGCGGCACGGCATGGCAGGGGAACGGCGTGGTCGCGGCATGCTATGCGTGAATTAGCCTTCAATAATTTACTTAAGAAAGGAGTACGTTTACACTGGGTGCTAGAGCAAGATCTGGCCTTTCAAAGGTTAAGGGTGGCCATTGCTCACCCACCTGTTTTGCGTATGGCGAAATTTGCTCAGGACTTCATCTTGCAAACAGATGCGAGCGGCGTTGATTGGGCGGCCATTTTGTTCCAGTAATATGAAAGAGTCCGATTACCTATAACCGACACATCAAGGGCAGTGACTGCCCAGGAGAAGACAGCATAACCTGTGTATGAACTGTGGAGACTGGCAATTGTTTGTATAAAAAATTCAAATTTTATTTGGAGCACTGTGAGTTTATTCTTAAGTTTAATAATCAGGCCGTGTCTTGGTTTTTATCACACCCGCGCCAATTAAAAAAAAATTGGCAGGTGGGTGTTTAAAACCTCCGCATTAAGTTTCAAATCCGTTAAGTAAGGGTTACATAATATTTTTTGCAGATACCCTGACCATTACGTTCGAGGGATGTGACCCCGCAGAAGGCAGTTTCATCCACCCATTCAGTATTGACAGATTCACCACTTGCTTTTGAGGAATTGTGGGGAGGGGGGAGGGAGCTGGCTGCAGCAGTAGTAACCTGAGCTGCGTGAAATCATGAAACACTTTCTGAAAGGTGAGTTTGTGGCCAACTACTATCTTTCGAAAGGAGTTTTGAGCCATGGGGTTAGCGCTGGTCTTAGATGGATTGTCGTGGTGCCATCGAGCGTGGTACACATGGTCTTCCACTACTTCCATTCTACTCCTACTTGGGGCCATCTAGGCATGCTTAAGACTATCCAAAAAATAAGACATCTTGCATGGAAGGGAATGGATGAAGATATCCGTAACCGGGTACGGTTTTTGTTTCGTGGTATCCCAACCAGCGCAGCGGCCACTGCAGAACTATTTATTGAGTATGCTGGTAAATTTCTTAGGATTAAGACAGGAAATGTTATGCTTCAAAATACGTTGACGTGTTCTCCAAATTTTCTTGGCTTCTTCCAGTAAGGGATGCTACTAGTGCCCCCAGGATACATGCCCTAATGCAGAAACTTTTTGCCATCTTTTCCGTATCTGACGTCGTAGTCTCTGAAAAGAAGTGCTTTGTTTCGATTAATTCAAAAGGTTTTGTTTCTCTTTAGTTATTCAACATGTCGCCATATAATATGGCATCGCATGAAGCGACGGGTATGACACTGTTTGAGAACTTCTTTCCATGTATGGGTAATACTCCTTTTACCAGTAGACGGAAGATTCAAGATATTCTTCCAGAGAAATCTTCTCCTTGTAACATCCTCCGTAGATGGGATAAGGCGCGTACGAATTTTATACAAAACCGGCGATGTGTGGAGGTCAGATATAATCCGCACCGTAAGCCATCTCCTTTTAAGGTGTGTGATTTGGTATGGCTTAGGTCGCATCATGTGAGCTGTGCGGGAGAGGGGATTTCGGCTATGCGTCTATCTCGCTGGGAGGAAGTCTGTTTAAAATCGACCCCTTTCTTACGCCCGTTACAGTTAGGTTGGTTCAGCCTGAGTCCAGACCTTATGTGTCGAGAGCTTATCTCTCACAGATAAATGGAGCTCACTTCTGATTTTTCGGGCGGCTATGTGGGATTTAATTTGCAGCCATCTCTTGAATATTTTCGTGTATGCACCACATGTCAGGATATGCTATTATTTAAATTATTTTTTCTTTCCATCTCCTAGTTGTGTTTGTGAAGGATTCCTCCACACTCGTTAAGGTCGTAGTTAAGTAATGAGGCGGTTTGAGGTATCCGCTGTTTTGGATTATATTATTCGCGGCGCCTTACATGTGTATTGTTCTTGCTTGTTTGTGACGTATATTCTGTGTATGTGTTCTTGTAACACCGCTGTTACTATAAACATAGCATGATGACCAAAGCAAGAGACCTTTTGTTAATGTTAATACGCCATTAATACCTTGCTGAGAAAACTTCTGTTATTATTAATATGTGATTATTTTTTATTGAGATATCTGATTTGTTGACGTACGATCATGGTCTTATTGGCATAACATGCATGTTTAATGGTTAATCGTTATTTAGTATTGGTACTATAACTCCGTTGGAGCTGGTAACTTATATTTGAGTAATGCATCATATTTTATTAATTTCGAATCTTGTTGCATTCAGATATGTGAAGGGGGGTCTACAGAATATTATTCGCTGCCAGTAGCATTGTCGCTTTCAGGGATGTCTTTTCTTGGGCGAATTTGAGCCTGTTACTCGCTTATACTAGGTTGGCAGTGTCAGGTCTATTTTCCCTTCTCCACTCATGATGCGCATGGAAGGAGTGATGTTGTACACAGCCCTTGCTTTTGACTTATCATCAGCATTGTGACTAAGCCGCCTATACGGGTCCTCTCTTGTACGGTTCACTACGATCATCACGGCGGGTAGTCAGCGGACATCGATTGATACGCAGTGCGAACACCTGGACATGTCAGGACAATAACAGTGCTCTGTAAGACCTCAATGTGTTTTGAAAGTGGAGGACATCAGTTGTGAAGTGGTGTTTATTGGTACCAACAGAGGGACGTGTAATAATGCGGGGGGGGGGGTCGCAGTAAGATGTGACAACCCAGGCATAGAATCATCGATGGCCTTTCTTTGGTCGAGGAACGGGTTGTGACACACTCCCTAACTTCACCTTAGGAACAGCTGACCTGTTCGGTTCTCAAAATTCCGTCTTGTCCTTGGTTCTGTGAAGAGCGCGCCAGGTGTCGTGTAGCCACTTCTGGCTTCGTTGGATTCTGGTGTGAGTTTTTTTATTGAGTGTGTTTGGAAAACACTAGCCACGACCTTATATGTATTATGAGAGTGGAGCTTTCCTCCTTTTTATGTTTTGTATATATTCACTGTGTGTATGACTGTTTGGAATGCGAGTATTTGCTGTTCTATCTGCATAATAAATCATCTGTTATAGAACACCAATTCACTAGCGGTGGGCTATTTGACTTTGTATACTGTGCGTATAACTTGCTCTTGGGCCATGCTTCTACAGTTGCCGGAGGGACCCGAAGTATGGGCGTAGTGGAGCAGGGTGCAGAATGTAAATTCATTCATTTGCGTGAAAGGTATTTATTTGTACTTCAGGTTGGCTTAGTACTGGAGATAGAGACAGATAGCAAGAAGGATTGGAATTTCGTTTTTTCTGTTTTTATATTCGGTCCGTCTGTATCACGCTAAATTGTTGACACATCAAACACATCATTAATGCCTTCTTTCGGCCTTGGCCTAAGCATTTTGTTTTGCTGTTTCATGCCATAAAACAAAATCATCTGCGTAAAGTAGACATTTAATACTTGTCGCTGACTCTATGACTTCAACTAGGTAATTGATTTACATATTGGAAAGGGAGCAGCTTGTGACAAATCCTTGGGGCAGGCACATTTGAAGTAGTTTTTTTTTTTTAAATTCCCTTATCTCACCGTACTGAATCTTTGAAGAGTAAATTCTTCAATCAATTTTGACAGTTTACATCGTATTCCAGTTTTTGATAATTTGAAAAGCAAGTTCTCCTTCCAAATCAAATGTTAGATAGATTCAAAACCAATATACACAGCAATTAAGATGTTCTCTTAGTCAAGAAGGTCTTAAAAATGCTGACTGAAGATGGCCGCATTTATATCACTTGGGATTTTTTTCCTTTCCTTGAACCTTCTGTGATCAGCAGGACGAAATGGAACGACACTATTTGTTGAGATGCACTACTTTCTCTTCAACATCTGTCAACCAAAGATACTGGGAGCAACATGTCGAAAGTTTGCATGATACTGTCAAAATACGCGCCATCTGTCGGGCAGGATTATGACCTATTTCGTCCACATCCTTCCTAATTCTTCATCTTTCACAGTGGTTCTTCTGTTTGAAGTTATAGAAATGGTGTTTCTGAGAAAGTGTTTTATGATTAAGAAAACAATATCTATGTCAGGCATTGGCGAAAATTTCTTGTTTATGTCATATGCTTTAGAAGTGTGTACTTACTTATTTACTGCATGGAGCGGAGTCCTTCTTGAGAAGCTAATCGTTTCACAACTAGTCTAGAAACACCAGAATTTTATGGAACCCGAAAGCTCAATACCGCATTTACAAGTGTCCGCCAGTTGTCGATCTTCTGAGGCAGATCGATCCAGTCCATGTTCTCATTCCCACTTTCTTGAAGATCCATCTTAATATTTTCCTCCCATCTACACCTGGGTCTTCCAAGCGGTCTCTTCTCTCAGGTTTCCACACCAAACCCTGTATACACCTCTCCTCTTCCCCATACGCGCTACATGCGCCAAACATCTCATTCTTTTCGCTTTGATCACCCGAACAATACTGGGTGAGGAGTACAAATCATTAGGCTCCTCATTATTTAGTTTTATATATTCCCCTCTTAGGCCCGAATAAACTCCTCAACGCCCTATTCTCCAACACTCTCTACCTACGTTACTCCCTCAATGTGACCGGCCAAGTTTCACACCCATAAAAAACAACAGGCAAAATTATAGTTCTGTATATCGTAATCTTTAAATTTTGTACAGCAAACTGGAAGACAAATATCCTCCCCCAATGACAGCAAGCAAACTCAAATTCTAATCTGCTCTTAATATCTACCTGAATAGAATTTCGATTTTTTAAGGTTGTTCCCAAATATTTGAACTCTTGGTCGGAAAATGTCAATGGTGTTAACTAAGTTGAGAATCTAGACGTGCATGGAATGTTACAATTAAAGTAACAGACAAATAATGTGAAATTTGTATTGGATTCTACTTGCTCAGAATATAATTAATTATTTAGTTTTACCGATGAGTGGAATAGACTGTTTCTTTCGCTAGAAATAAAGGAAAATTCTTGACCCTAGAATTATTAATTATTTGACAAGGAATTCTCAGAAGAAGCAAGCTAACTACAAATACCTCTCTTCCAAATAGTCTCATCGTGCATTGAAGACGATACTTACTGTCCTTTCAGACAAGTATAGTCAAAAAAGCCACAGGTTAGGTTAATGTCACCGAAGATGGGAAAGAGAGGGAGGTAGGCAAAGTTGGAATCACGTTCCTTCTTGTTCTGCCTTTATGTTTATTGTTGCAAACACAATATATATTCTAAGTTAGCCAGTGCATGAATCCAGCCAGTACAGTGTCAGTCGTTACATCTGCTACCCAGTGCTATGTCACTCCAAACTTCTCTTACTAAGCTGTGTATTGTTTGATGAAACTGTTTATTGTCAGATTCAACTCTTGAGAACTAGAACCCACTAACTGTGACAGATAACTTTCTCGTGGTTTACTGGGCACGTCATTTGCGCATTCGGATTGCTTGCTTTGAACCAAATACAGAAAGTGTTTTATGAGGATATTCCAGCGTCTTTACCACTGATTAATAAGAGTCAACTATACAAGTGTGTTGTTTATTCATGGCTTATTATTTAAACAACAAAACTGTCATAAAGTCAAATTATATAACATCTAATAAATTACAAATGGCGTGACGTTATTTGAGGTATTATCACGACGTTTGCTGGAAACGCCTGAGAAAAACAATTTCCGTCCAACATACTTATAGATGTTGTTCCAAATTAGGCGGTTTATGGTGTCAAATCAGTTAGAAAGACGTTTATAATTTCTAAACGCTTTTCAGGTAATTATTAAGAAAAACTTGCTTTTGTCTGATTTAAAAGTGACATTGGAAGACGAAAGAATAATGTACGAAACATGCGCCAAAACTGTTGGTAGACAGTCAATCGAAATGCGCACCTTGCGCGTAATTTAAAAACTCAACCATATATTTCCCTTGGGAACACTGATTTTGTACTGCCTTCCACTGATTGTTAGTCATGCGTGCGTTTTGTACAGTTCTGATTTGGAGTTAATATGTTACAAATAACTGTATTTTTTACAGTTACAACATGTAATTTTTTAAAAGTTCCAAAGCGTCGAGCAATAACCCCGAACTACAAAGAATTTTTCCCCTCTGAGGATGGATTTTTTTTTGTGTACTACGAACGCTGTGGTTTTTTCTGAAGGAAGATAAGATGACAGATGCCTGTGATGAAAGTTTGTAGGGGAAATGCGAATTGGGAACGGAGAGGAATTATAGTGAAAGTTGAGCAGTATTTTTGAACATGTTTTGTACCAGTGCAGGCAGGCACTGATTCTTGGACTCCGCCCATTTTCACTTACGGTCAACACGTATTATCTCGACACCCATCTCTTTGTTCTGCCTTACGCTGTCAGATGAAGACTGTAATTACAGCACCGAAATAAGGTACACCGTAAAAATAGCGTAAGTACAAAGCTATACTACTGAGAGACCGAGCGTGTTACATGTTAGTTGTGGTCCAAATGATACACAGAAAATTGTATCGCTTTGAATCGGAACTGCGTTGTATAATAACATGTGTCTTATTTTTGGATGAAGGCACCTCAGTACAGGCCAAAGTTTGGAGAATATTGCAATCTTCGCCTTGAAGTGAAGTACAGTATTATTCATTGGACAGGCTGTGGAACACATCTATTCCTACACAGTCAACGTCATAGCTAGAAGCAAGATCTATATTAATAATGAATTAACATGAAATTGAATATCTTTTATAGGTCCACAATAGATGATAGGCTTCAAGCTCATTGTTTGCAGTTTTCAGCGCTTGTTTACCTCCGGCTGATTGACCAGGTAACGAAATGACAGCCGTTACAATGGACGACCTCAGATGATCTGGTAGAAATCGGAAGTAGTCGCGCCGCGACAGAAGCAGAATAAATGTTGAATGTGTGGTTACAGAAGACAAGAGCGGCGAGTGTGACATCTAACAGATCTTCGAAGTAGTTCGACGATATCAAATCTGTTTTGGTTTCAGTTGTATTGTCGTACAATCTTTCATCCCTGTTTCTGTAACGGATGTGAAATATTGTTAAACTAGGTCCAGAAAAGAAGGACGCTGCGGGTTTTGCACATTAAATTACAGCACAATCTGCATGTCTTAAAAAATAATGGACTAAAGCATGACCGGTGTTGAAGAGTTAATAACAATTTTATGTTTTGCTGACCGTGCATCCTGCAACAACTCCGGGTAAATGACCAAATTGATGCACAGTTAAATTATATAAAAGTTTATTATTATAATTCTCTACATGTTTCGAGCAACACTGCTCATCATCAGGAGGTCGAACTGTATTAATGCAGCATCTGGTATAGTACTCTCTGTAAGTGACCATCCGGTCACTTACAGAGAGTACTATATATAATTTAACTGTGCATCAAGTTGGTCATTTACCCAGAGTTAATAACAAGTTTTACATAATACGATTTTCCG
>Ga0123354_10006020_pt1 | contig 17879 bp, 7 predicted proteins | sample TergutLab28metaG_2_FD_97872 | JGI IMG/M metagenome (GOLD analysis project Ga0123354, IMG submission 97872) | Labiotermes labralis P4 segment gut microbial communities from Petit-Saut dam, French Guiana - Lab288 P4 | ecosystem: Host-associated > Arthropoda: Insects > Digestive system > Gut ...
AATAGCTCCCTGAAGATGGTTTAAATGTAAACCGAAACATGTCGGAGATTTTAACTATTTTAACAAATTAAAGTTTTATAGTGTCAAATGAAAAATTGTGCATGTGTTGGTGATTATTGTGAACATATATGTGAATTTGATGTTTGCTGTCGGCAGGCAGCATCGTCGGTGCATTGTACCATAAGCTGTAAACACAGTCTAGTGCTCCTGAGGATGGGCGAAATTATCTCCCCAAACATGTTGAGTTGATTGAAATTATCAATAAATTATTATTGTAGCATCTAGTTGGTTGTTTATGTTATTACATACGCATGACTGTTAAGATAGGATTTACTCACCTTCTTCTAGTGCTGCGGTCATGGAAGAGTACCTCTACTCACCCTCTGGGCCACACCGGGCCTGTAACGGGTAAACTTTACCTTTACATTACTTAGATACGATTTGGGTAGAACTGTTTCAGGTTTCTTTTTAATTTCGGGCCTCGACATTATCGGTATTGAAACTTACAGGTCTGCTGCCTGTGTTTCGTAACATAATTTGTTAATTAACTCAATGGAGCAAAGTCATTCTTGAGAAGCTAACATTTCACCAGCTAGTCAACATTTTTAGAGCGTTTTTTGGAAACCGAAGTTCTATTACGGTGTTCCTATTCTGAGTCAGATCAATCCAATCCATGTCCCCCACCCTAGTTTATAAGACCAATTTTAATATTATTCTGCCACATATAATTTATTATCCATTATAAAAGTCAAGCGAAATTTGATATGTTATTAGGCTCTAGGACTATGTCGAAAAGTTATTGCGAAAAGCCATTAAGATTTATTTCTACAGAATGCATAGAATTCAAAAAATTACAGGGCGTTTTTGCCTATCTCTGTGTCTGACCATCCGACCGCACTTTTAGTCTTTAAGTCTACTTGAGGAATTTCGATGAAATTTGAATTCGTAATTGTATTTTGATTTTTTGGGGTGACATTTTGAATTTTTTTATAATATACCTCACCATACCTCGTGTGTTACACAAAGTAAAATCGAACACTAAGAACTTCCTCAGCCAAACGAAACCTCTTACATCAAATCCTTAATGAAGGAAGGTTATATGCTTCCTTATGACCTACAACTTCTTTGAAACGATTTTTGACACATTACTGCGATCATTTAAATTACACAACAAAATTAACTTCTGACAGCACCCAGGGAGAACTACAACTTTTCATCCTTTGAAGTTTGTTAATATTGTGAATTTGGAGGTTTTAATGCTGGTATTTCCCCCCGAAGGTATCCCTACTTTGACGTAGTGGTGGAGCTTGTGCGGTCACATGACCCTGAGAGCTATGCTAGCAGTAGCATATGCTACCGGTAGGGCCTCCCATGCCAGACAGGTCAAAGGTGATGACCCACACAAAAAGGGATACCCTGGTCCTCCAGGTTGGGGGTTTGGCGTGGACCTAACAACCCCAGCCAGTAAGAAAACTTATTGTTACGAAAGTCAAGCAAAGGGAAAAGCTGGACAGATTAAATGATGACGGACAGAAGAAGATTAGATATACAGAAATAGCCGTAGTTATCTTCAAGTGCTGGGAGTGAGAAGATGGAGAGAGTTGGTGGCAGATAGGAAAAAATGGAAGGACATTGTTTGACAGGCCAAAGCCCAATGTGGGCCGTAGTGCCAATGGAAGAATGCTGGTATTTATAAAGAATCAAGCATTCTGAGATACGACGCCCCTTCTGTCCATGATGTTTACGCATATATCGGAGAAGCTTGTGACCGCTGGCTTCAGGACAGAATGTTCCAAAATCTTCAGAACTTCTTGGAAGCTGAAGACGGAGGCAGCAATTGCTTCCCGAAAGTCAGTAACTATTTGCAACTCGGCAAAATGTCATATTCTAGGCGACGTGAGTTCACCTTAAACAATTAACTCTCGCTTTCTCCTGCTTCAGCAAGGGACACTGTTACACACGTAGTGTACATTCTGTCTTTTCCATATCTCTAAAGTTGATAGAAACAAAGTCGCAAACACGGTGCGACAACTGAGATAAACTAAGTCAGATTTCAGAAAACGTATACATGACCAGTTGCATGGCACAGCGTTTCAGCTTCAGATTATTATGCAAGTCAAGAAATTTTTGCCTTTTATGGATCATATTTCATTAATATAAGCGTAAATCATTGTCACTGATCTCTGTTTAATTCACTACGTACATACAAATTCTAAACTCTCTCAGACTTGTTTTAATTAGCGTAGTCGATATCATCTTTCGGCTGCAGGCTGAATAACCAAAAAATTTTTGCTCCGTTCCCTTAGAGGTAATCGATTTTTCTCTTCTCCATAGCTTCCAGAACCTCTCTGGGGCCCACCCATTCTCGTATAGAATACGAGGGTTGTCCGGAATGAATATCTCGGGAACCGGTCTCGTGGCCTTGATGTAACTTGGCAGTCAGTCGGAGGAGACCTTACTGTGTATCCGTGAACAGTCACTCTCCTGTGAGGCTAGTCAGTCAGCAGTGAGACGCCGATTGCTGAGCTTGTGTACTGTGTGACCGTCGCATTCACGAATCTCCTCCCTTCAAAGGCGATTTTAGTTTTGGGAGTAATCGCAAGTCGCAGAGAGCTAGGCTGTGGGGGGACTGACAGACCTGGGCGATGTGATGTCTTACCAAAATAGAAAAAGCCTGCACCAGAGCTGTAGAATAGGCAGGCGCATTGTCGTGATGAAGCTGATCTTCTCGCTCGGTCATTGTGGATGCGAAGGTCACACAGTGCACAAGCTCAGCCAACGGCGTCTCACTGCCGACTGACTAGCCCCACGGGAGAGTGACTGTTCACGGATGCACAGTAAGATCTCCTCTGACTGCTGCCAAATTACATCAAAGTACGCGAAAGGTTCTCGAGATATTCAAAATGGCTGGATACTCTCCGAACAACCTTCGTAGGTACGGACGAACGTTTCTCTAGGGTGTTGAACCTGTCCACATACCTACATCTATTACTGAAGTGAAGAATGAGTGGAGGGTTATTTCCATTACCGACATACGTGCCTTCATTGTACTACAGGGACAAGATTACTTTAATCTATACTCTAGTATTAAGCTCCTCATCTACACTTAAGTATCCTAAATTATCTGTTCAGAACCAAAGTTCTGAAAAAAATGTTTAATAAAAGTTGTCTTTGTGGTCGGTGTGGCGAAGGGAAAGGGAGACTGTAGGTAGAACTCCACACATTCTGATCTTTGTTTTGACATGGATGTGATCAGTTTACATTCCGACACTTTTACATCCGGAGCAACGGTCCAATTCCCCCCCTCCCCCCCCCTCAGCAGTTCCAATTAAATAAGATCTCGGATGTACGCTAGAGGTCATATGGATGTGGATGTGAACAGAAAAGTTGCTGCTCTTCCCGGAAATCGATTCCTGATCATCCAGCACAAAACCTCGACCAAAATGACAGATCTCCGGGACCGAATTATTATTCGGAATATCCCCAGCACGAATCAAGATCCATAAATCTTCCTTCGCCTACTTTGACTGCCCCGTTCGAAAATACTGAAGTCGTAGTGATGAAATATTTAGGGGATGAAAATTTGGCTACCCCTGTTATATGGTATAGGCCTGTCGGATTTTGTTGCCTTCATTCCATCCAATTTCTGCACGGTTCCTCCAGACGTCTTCTTTCATCCCATTGGTTCTTCAAGACATAAACTGGATGTAACAGCCGTGAAAGGTTTGAAGCCACGAGGTGCAAGCAATAGGTACTGTACCAGCGTGTGGCAGCACTGCGACAGTTAATGTCCTCTGACCGCACGTTAAAATGATTCAGTTTTTTACGATGATGCAGTATATGCGGTTCCTCCTTCATGTAGCCTATATCGGACCTCATCTAATGGTGAGGTGCGGGAAGGTCAACCTACAGGTCTCTGTACTCTTTTCGTGTCATCGCACTTTGTTCAGACTTTAAGTTGACTAACTTTGTTTCCAGGAATTAATAACTGGTGCGCAAACTATCAACATAACAAATTTTCAACATGGAGTTGCGAAAAAATCTCACAAAGCCTAATTTCTTAAAGTTTTATTTTATAGTTTTATATTATTATCGAATTTCTCACTTCTCAGATTTGGCAGGGAAATATTCACCTATCCTGGGATTTAGTAATCAACAGGATTAGGCTTGGTGGTTTATTTGTAGTTTAAAAAGTTTCTTACAATTGAATATGTGCCAAGAATTACAGATTTTTGTAGTTGTATATATGTATTCGGGTGCAAGTTAAGTCTTGTTAGACTTCGTGATAGCGATTTTGGAATTACTCCTGTAGATGATATTACTATCGGGATCACTTGTGCTGCCTTTTGCTTCCACATAGCACATATTTTATTCGCCAGTTCTTGGTCCTTGTTTTGTTTGTCGGTTATTGTTTTGGCGAGATTGTTTGTATTTGGGACAGGTATGTCTATCAAAAAGGTGTGCTTTGTTTTCTTATTAATAAAAGTTATGTCAGGTCCATTAAAAGGTATTGTTCTGTCCGTAAGTATGCTGCGATTCCAGTACAGCTTGAAATGTTCATTCTCCAGTACATTGGCTGGTGTGTACTTATAATATGGACTAATATCTTTAATCAATTCGGCTGCTTCTGCCATTATTATTATTATTCGATATGAATGTCTCTTGTCACAGGCATCTTCTTCCTGGCACTTCTCTTGAACCAGCGGTGATCCCCACCGCTCAGGCTTCAAGCTTCACGCTGCAGCACTTTCCGTTTTGTGTGTGATGTTCCAAGTATAGCTGTCTTTTGTAGTGAATCTATCGAATGTCTTCCTGGCACAGCTTCCAAATTATTCCTTAAGCTATTATTATTATTATTATTCGTTTATGTTATTTTTATGAAGAAGTTTTCCAATGTTAAATTTTACGAGGTTCCGTTCAGCCTTTTGTCATGTTGTTATGAAGAACGTACGGACGCACTGAGCGGTAGTAATAGCACTTCGCAGAGATGCGAAACCGACCTATAATAGGCTACGTATGGCCATAGTATTACTTGTGCTTACGTAATTAGATTGGCAGCCATTATGTCAAGTTAAACTGGTTTAGATTCCATGATTATTGAGCTCTCTTATGCGTGATAAATGGAATTACCGATAATCTGTGAGCAACACAAAAGCCAATACTTAAACGTAAATTGAGCTCATTCTGTGTCGGAGGAACATGGATTAAACATGTGCGTGAGAACAGGATGCATAAGATAATATAGGACTAACAGAATAATTAAAGGGAGATGGGGGGATAGTGTAATGAAGAGTTCATAAAATGTACTCTTCATCAAATATTGTTGGAGAAATTACTTGAAGGAGGATGAGTTAGAAGGGACAAGAATGTAACAAGCGAGATGAGAGTTTCTTGCAGATATGAGTTAGAAATTAAAAGAAACATTTGAGAAATATACAGGTGATGATGGCTGGATAATAATAAAAATTATCTTAAGCCCTATGTATTTTATTGAATACATTAATCTGTCTCAGGATATGACACACTTTGGCTGTTTGTGTTGAAGACAATGGCAGATAATCTGTTTCAGTTACTTGATCTGCTGAGCCACAATCGGTTTATCAAGAAATACTTCGTTCCATGCAGTCATTTCGGATGTTTTAAACGTAAAAATGTTGCCAGTGCTTTCCACCCCTATATAATTCTATCAAATGTCACGATCAATCCTGGAGAAGCAGGAGCAGCTTTCTCTCGGCACCTACCTGGTCTGATCCGTTGAAGACATAATATGCTTTGAGGAAAAGTAAGAAAACCAAGGATAAGAAAAGGTAGGCATCGGTAGGTCATTGCCCTCTTAAAAATAATGAGGGGCTTCTTCTTCCAAAGCAGGAGACATCGAGAGAAAGGGCATACTTATTGCTGTTACAATACTGCAGCTAACGTGACTAGATTGGGGGAAGGGGGAAGCGAGGGGTGGATGGGAGTAAAGTAGGTCACAGGAACAAGCACAGAATGGTATTGTTGTAGCACCTTTTCTTCTGTTTCCTTTTATAAATCTGTTCTATTAATAAACATCTAGTACAGTGAGTAAGCGATTATTGTGGTACTTACCGACCTTGCTTGTTCCCCTTCTGCAGCTTTTAGCTCCTTTCTCTGTTCCCATCCAATTAATGCAGACTCGACTTCCTGAGCTATTACGGGAACTTTTGTGTAGATATTTCCCAAGAGCAAAATGCCGGAAAAATCTTATTACTATATTACCTGCATCACTCGCTTCTTGGCAATAATTGTATTCACTGTGTGAATGATGGCTAAAAATGTAGTGACGATGAACCCTGAGATATTGATAATCGATCGTTCATGAGACCCGCAAGTTATGGCAATACAGGTTTCCCGTTCATCGTAGAATACTTCCTGTAGCTGCACAGTCCATTTACGACAACGTAGACTGAGGGTATAACACTTTAGCAAAAGATAAATATTGGCTTTTAAAAGTAAGTATACCTGATTGTTGCAAATTCCTCGGGCTTCGAACCTAGCTCTTAGTCAACTGTTTCAGCTTGTCTGCAAAATACAATTATCAATCGATCATAGAAATTTCGGAGATTATGCTTTCAGAAACAAAAATAGTGCTTCATATTCTTCGAACAAGTTAATGTTTTGACTGTAAGTGCAAACATTTTAATCTAGGACTGTACGTTTCTAATTTTAGAAACTGCACGCACTTGCAGGAGGAATACAGCAGAGATTTCTTGAATCCATTGTTACAAATCTTATTCTTGCTCCCACATACTTTCCACATGCCCGATTCAGTTGTGAAACCGAAGTAACCGTTTATTTACTGCAGTTAATATCTTCCAAATCGTGCGTTTACTCTCAATGTAATTCGTTAATTGTAATTTATTTTCGACTTGAGTTTATTGATATCACCGATATCCGTAATGTGTTTCCTTCATTTAAACTTTCCGTGGATTTACTAAATAGTTTTTTGGTCAACAGCCGCGTCGGTGATGGGATAAATACTGTTTTGGGAACCTGATGTGCACCGTTAATCATTATCTGGTACTGTCCTGATGACAGGGACAGAGCAAGGTTCGGAACTGTTTATTTTAACCCTTCATGGACGCAACAAATAGGCCCAGAATAGTTTAGTGAGAAGGTTCTATACAAAAATTTCAGATGTCATGTTTTCAATTGACTTGGCAGTATTGCGGATGAAAACATGAGCTGATGTTACCGGAATCCCACATCCCTTATACCCAAACGCATCTTAGTTATATGTTGTAGATTTTCCTACTACAACATCGGAGCATAAATGGCGTGATGGTTTTGTGGACTGGAGAAGCCACAGTTTGTTGTCTGATTCTGAGCATTGGGGAAAAAATTATCTTTTTTCCAAAAACCACTCACCTCCGTCTAATATCAAGGTAAACAATATGTGGCGCCGTACCTCCACTCCACCATTATACTTTCATGGCAAGCACAGAAACAGATTTACTGTGCCTGCAAGAGCAAAATTTATCGAGATGCCAAACTTGTGCTGTCTAGTCTACTGTGATGAGAGCGAATGCTCGCTGATCAACGAGTGGATGAACAAGCTTTTTGCTGTTTCCGGACACAACATTCGTCTCTTCGAATGCGATTAATTAGATTCATTGTTTTACATTTCGTTATTTCACAAAGTGAAAATTAGCCCTGACCATGTTAAACTTTTATGCATTATTTTCTTCCTTTATTCAATAGTATGTACAGTTTGGAGGGGGGGGGGGATCACATAAACATTTATGCAAACACTTTTATCAGAAAACCGGGAAAGTAAGAAGATATGAAGGTAATGCGAAATGAAGTGAATCCTAAAGAAATTTTATGTTGGTACGTGGACTGGACTCATGTACTTCAGGGTAACGATCAGTGGCGACCTGTTGTGAACACGGTCATATTCTTCTTGGTTTTAAAGAAGATGGGTAATTTTTATACACACTTCACGAAACACCATGACCATTAATCAGATCCGCCACTTAGAGTAATCATTAAGTAAATATACTCCGACCGCCGACGAATTCCAGATACAAATCAGTCGGGAAATGGTAGGAAGTGTACTATTCTTTCTGTATGTGAAGGTACCTGATGTAGCCTACATTCGAGTTTATAATTGACTTGGGTTCAAAATAAGAAACAGTGGGTTAACTTTTCGAAGGCATGAGGGAAAGTTCCAGGTGTGCCTGCCCGCGTTACTATAATGGATGAAGCGTCTGAGGAAAGAAGAAGGAACGTGACAGACGCGCCACGGTTAGTTTATGTAATTATTTTCATGCCCGCTTGTGGACAGAAGGATATTCTGGCCCTGAAATTTCACAGGTATCATGTATCTGAACATGTACAAACACAGCTTAACACCAGCTCGCAATCTTGCAGTATTAGGAAGTAAAACTTCTATGTGCAAGACGACAGTACGGAATACGTGTACCATGACGTATGTATGACATAAATATGCTCTATTTACTACTATATGTTTTGGCGCTCACTTCCGTAACCAAATTACCGTGTGAAACCATGACATAGCGTAATGTTAGAGTTAAAATTTGTTCAGTGGTAACTTTAATTTAAGAATGGTGCCTCTGATTTGAATGTTTTCATCTCCAGTTAAATATTCTACTGACGGATCGTAGCCATGTTGTTCTTCATTCGTAGCTTTCAGCTACATCCAGTAAATCCCGTGGCTCCTTTACTGTCTGAGTTACTAAAGTGAATTATTAATGCAGGACAAGTGCAAAAACAATTCGACAATATAGAATCTTTTTTATGTTTGGTTGACCGTGCATCCTAATAGAATGATAGTCCTTTTTTACCAACTTGATGCACAAATTCTTTATTTTAATACATTTATTACATTCCTCTACATGTTTCGAGCACTATTATGCTCATCTTCAGGAGGACAAATTTTATTGGTACAGCATTTAGTATCGTCAATCTCTTTAGGTGACTGTTCAGTACACAGGTTACGTGAGTCCTCTCGTAACCTGTGTACTGAACAGTCACCTAAAGAGAGTGACGATACTAGATGCTGTACTAATACAATTTGTCCTCCTGAAGATGAGCACAATAGTGCTCGAAACATGTAGAGGAGTATAATAAATCTATTAAAATAAAGAATTTGGGCATCAAGTTGCTAAAAAAGAATATAGAATCTGTAACATAATATACACAATATAAATTTAGACTTAGAAAAAGCAGCTTCTAATCAACAAAATGCAGAATCGCATAAAAGTGTCTCTATAGAACTTGATGTATAGCTGTTTCTAGACGATAGCAGTAAAGTGTCTTGCTTTGTCCAAGTAATTTTTCGGTTAATCTTCTTAAGGGGAATATGCCTACATTGATACCAAGATTAAATTTTGAATTAATACTCACTAATGAATAATTCAGATGTTGTCCTGATCAATGTTGGATTTGTTGTGTAAAAGTGTCACTGAGACAGGTCGTTTGATTTACCGTATCAGTATCATTCAGCTGTTCCGTACTCAAATTCATTTCATCCAGTACTGACGTAATATAAATTTTTCAGATGACAGCATCGTTAAAAAATGTTTTTCATTCACTTTTTCTTTCAGATGTTGCTATGTAACACCTGTCTTACACAAAGAGTTTCTTTTTCGCACGGAAGAAAGATATTTCCGTGAGAAACTTATCCCCGATTTTCGTTACATGTAGTTCTGTAGGGAAAGAATTATTGCTATTTCCATGTGCAGCTAAGAATTCTTCGCCACAGGCCAAATTCGTTGAGAAAAAAATATGTTTTTTTTGTCGTTAAGTATAAATATAGGCAGTTTGTTTGAATTTGAGTTTATGTGAATTGGTATTTGTTTCGTAAATCAACTCAAAATTACAAAAATTTTGGTTTTTATTATATTCAACAGGCATATCAATAAAATTTGTAAGAATTTCAGGCGCAAATCCTTGAATATCCTTTTGTTTCACGTAACATAATGTATTGTGTGTAAATTTAAATTCGCACTATTCAATTGTGTCCGACTAAAAGTTGAACAAATTCTGATCGGGAATAATGGGCGCTCACAAACATGGTAACTCATAAAATGGAGAGAAAGTTTCGGCACGTCAATTCCACAGTGGCAATAGAAAGTTACGAGAAAAATGGAGAGGGACATGGTAATAGGTCCAAGTTTTAGACAATGACGTACGGTACAAGTAAGAGAGGAAGAGAAACACATTTTTGTACCGGAACTTTGACAACTGTAAAACATGCAGGCACACAAAAGGGATACCTTACCTGTACATGCCTTGTCATCTTTTGCGGATCTACGTTCATAAAACTCTTAGGGTTAGAAACTTTCTCGCGTGTAGCTATCCTCACCTTGAACCAACCCCCATCCACCCTGACGCCTTTCGGTAAAATACTCAGTAAAGAATGGGAGGAAACGGGGTTCGTTGACCCTTGCTGCCCTGGGTTGTTTCTTTGTGTTTCAAATTAATGATCGATGTAGGTACACAGATAATTGCTCACGTGATAACAAAAAAAATTTCATACAATTTGTGTACCGTTTCGTTACAATATATTGCTAATATTGCAGTGTTAGAGATTGGGACTAGCTGACAGAAATAACAACTGATGAATTCTGATATGTCCGTCCTGATCCTGCTCGCAAGCTGTCAGCAAACCTGTATGACATATACCATTGATGTGTGTACAGTGAAAAAACTCCTGATGATGGACAGAGGAACTGTCCGAAAAATGTAGAGTTTTATTCTGGAAATAAATTCGAGAAATTAGTGCATCTAGTTGGTTTTATTATAAGAATTTATTACGATGCACGGTCACCTGAACGTCAAATTCTTACCCACGGTTCGGGATAATCTTTCGGTCCCATTTTCAGGGCGCAGGAATACAAAATATTAAAAAGGGGGAGAGGCCTCGCCTAACAAACAGTGGTGCAAAATCGTTATAAAAGGGTTTTAACTGTTATTTTATGAACCGATGCCTACCTGACGATGGCTGATATAGACAGTCGAAACATGTAGTAATGCTGAATAAGAAACCAATATGTTAGATCTGTATGGTCCTGTTTATTGGTTACTGTAACACCTTAATGATCAGCAATACACGGGGGTACGATGTCACCTTAGAACGTGAATATCACTAAAATTTATCAACCAACGAATGCACATATAATTTCACATAAAACACTTTTAAAACACTCCGACATGTTTCGATCTTAAGACGCACAACTAGTCACTGCTCCACAACACATTCCCACACAACATGATATGCTGCCACAACACCTCGTTTGCAAATACCAATTGAATTGTGAATACTATAATATAACTTTAGCAAGGAACATAGCTCCGTGATGATGATCTAACAAGATCGAAACATGTCGGAGTGTTTTAAAAGTGTTTTATGTGAAATTATATGTGCATTCGTTGGTTGATAAATTTTAGTGATTCTACAAAAATGCACGGTGCTACAATAAGATTTACCGTGACTATCATTCATCCATACCACAAAAATGTCGCTCTGCAATCATCAATACAACGAATTAGGTCTACAACAAAGAACTTGCGAAAACCTAAAAGAGAAGTAAAGGCTCTAAGGATAAGCATACTTAATACAGCGCAATAAAATAAGATTACAGCAATTGAAGAGATTAAACAAGGGAACGTCTGCGCATATGAAGCTACTTAGCAATATAAGTGGAAATTTAGGACGAAAAGAGTCTGCGTCTACAGAGAATATTGTGTTACATGACTGTATATAAACAGCGGAAGGAATAAGCCAGCATGCATGCAGTGACAATGAAGACACGAAAATGTGAACTGCTAACACAGAACTAGTTAATGATATGCAAAGTAATCAGTATGTTGAAGATATACGAGTATATGCTTTAAGGGCATAATCACTTACACTAGATATTTAGTTAGGCGAGGTTTTTACAAAATAAATGTAACTAAATTTAAAACTATGTAGTTTTAACGATCATGGTAGACAAATTCATATTGTCACATACACGAAGCCAGTAGTAAACGCATTGGCAATGAGATAGGTGACAAGACCAAAACGCATGGGAAGAAATGTTGTGTTGACAAACGAATAATTTTAGTTGGTTTTGAATACTGTGGAGTAGTGAAGGCTTGAAAGAGCTAAGTCCGAGTTCTTAAGAAGAGCAACTGTTTACTCCTTATGACACAAAATAAGCAATTATATTATCCGATGTGAGATACTTATACTAATGCAGAGGAGAATAATCCAGACTAGAGAAAATTAGAAAGCATCTGAGGAGAACATACTCAAACCGAGTAGCATGAGAAGCTATGACCAAAAAAGCAGGTGGGTTTTAGAAACGTCCGCTGCCGGCGAATAAGTTCGCAGGACAAATCGCGGGAATTCCCATAAGACTGGAATAGGCCTGAAATTGTAACTTGAAGTGCATATTGTTGTTGATGTTTGTTGATGGTGGAGGTGATAGTGGTGGTAAAAATTTAAGTGCAGTTCAGCCCAGAACAGGCCACGAAGGCCCAGAGCGAGAGTAGTTGTATAGCTCTACTCTTCCTTCAAATTCGGCGCTAGGTGAGTGTGAGTGGTCAGCGCCATGCCCCGGTCGCTTTACCCCCGGAAAGACCCGGTACCCATTGTATAAGAGGCTTGGTGGTTTCCAGGGCCGGTCTGGACGGGTGTGGAAAATCTCGCCTCCACCGGCATTCGGTTCCCGGACCATCAAGCCTGTAGCGAGTCGCCATACCGACTGAGTGCTCCCAGCTCACGGTGGTGGTAGTATTAAGTATTGAAAATCTTGCCATTACTGCTTTAAGTGGTAAAGAAATTCCAACTGGAGGTTGAGCGAAAAGTCTTTGTGCAACTGTGCACAGGGACGAAATCACTGACTTTCTTAAGACTGTCTCCCACACTGAAATGGAATGATTTGTCGCCGAAAAGATAAACCGAACAGAAGCATGACTGTATACATTCCCATGGGGGTTACCGTAACTATTGCACACCCGCACCCGTTTACTGTGACTTACACTCTAGCATAAACCCTAATGCGACAGGCTCATAGGGACTCCTCGCTTAGGCTGCATAAACCCGTAATGATGAAAGAGTAAAATATCGCCAGATTATGTGATTCTTTTATACAAAATGACATGTGTCTGGTGAACCAAGTCAAGGTCTTGTGTAAGTTGTGTCCGAAGATTTATCTCTACATAGCTCCTTACTTCTCTGTGTTGAGCAGTGTTATACGTAGTAAGAAATCTCTAGCTGGGTAGACACCATAGTGATTGCATACGAGACGGTACAGTTCAAGGAAGAACATCGGTCGCAGTCCCTGACCTGGCCTCCGCAGTGTTAGGACCTCTGATTGGTTCTACCAGAATAACGCAGTTTACGGGGCTAACATTAGCATCAAAAGAACCGGAGCGTCGTTTTTCAGATGCTGTGCACACTCTACTGCATATTCGCATTTGTTGGAGCCTGTGACGAATCTCTTCTTCAGCCACAAATGCTGGTGTGTCTGTGCTCTGCTCGTAACTGTGGAAACGTACCACAAAGGACAAGACAATTACAATAAGGTAACTTGTTAATGAAGGAAACAGCAAAGTTTGATTTTTATTCTAACGTTGGTTGGAAAAACAAGTGTTTGTGTCTCTGAAAAAAGTTTCAGACCCCCTTCAATGTATAACCTTTATTCCGATTAGTGAGAAAGACCCATCGCTTAGAGACACCAAAGAACATCAGTCGTTTATAAGGCTTATAGGTCTAATTCTCTTTTACGATGATTACAGAGCGGAGGTCCCCATCAGATGTTCTGTAGGTTGATTGTTTTTCATTATATTTTGGTAATGATTTGACCTAATGGAGTGATACAAATGAACCAAAAGACAAAGTTAAGCATCCGACATTTAATTTGATTGCTTGCAACTAAAATACATAGGTGGCAGAAAGTTGAAGATTCATGACTTCTGTCCTGTTATACAGTTTAAAGTGGAAAATATATGGTTATTGGTTTCAATTTCTCAGTACTTCTCCGTAGAAGCTAGGAAAGACAGGAAGAGTGTATAGTAAAGTAAATATTTTGATAAGCGCTATCAGGCAGTTGACGGCAGTAAATGAGTGCAGCCTGTTATTTCTGTTATGTAATTTGCGTTATAAACTTACTAATTGACCAACTTAAATTCTTGTTTTTTAATAAGTTTACTATATTTCTCTACATGTTTCGAGCACTATTGTGCTCGAAACATTAATAAACTTATTATAAAATAAGAATTTGTGCATTAAGTTAGTCATTTACAAAGATTATACTGAGATGTACGGTCAGCAAAATATCGTAATTTGCGTTAGTTTGACCTATTCCGAAAAACAGTAACTGCAAGTTGCAAGAACCCTGTACGTCACCACAGGATAGATCTATGTCAATAAACTCTTATACTTGTCTAAATAAACTGAATAGAGCTTGTGTTTCTCGAGATGAAGTTAAACGCATGGTCCAGTAAGCCGATTTCTCGTATGAAACTGAAGGCAATTTTTGTTAGATACAAATAAATGAATTACAACATGATTTTTTATTTTTTCTTTTTTCCAGTCCAGTGGGTATTTTAATGCAGACATCTCGTGCTTCCCTGTCGTCATAATAACGGACGACTTTCTGCCTGATCTAGGTTCAGGGACGGACATTCCAGAAATGTATTCATTGTCGGACTGGCTTACTAAATACTGTGGTAATAGGCGAGAATCTCTAAAGGGTTATTGAGCTCTGCCGGGCTGACCTCCACGTGCAAGTTGTATGGACACGTGTTGACCTCGGTATTACCTACAGTAGCCTTTGGCAATCAGCAGGTCTGGAACGTGATACAAAACTGAATCTTTGTATGACCACTGTCGTTGTCGCGAAATTAGGTTTCCGCAAAAAATGAGGAGCCAAAATGTAATCAAAATAGTGCCCTCTGGTAGATGTTTGTAGTTAGTAAAGTACAGCGCATCCCAGTGAGATGTATTCTGATAGACAATTTGTGCAAAACAAAAGCGTGTCTTTCGATCATGTGGAACTTACGGAATTAATTATAACATTTGTCTTTAATTTATAAATGAGGGCTTACGTTCCTTAATGGTTTCTAACACCACCAAATATTTTAAATCAAATTATAGAATTAGAGGCGCTAGTATAACGGATTTTGCTACCTTCCGGTTCCAAGAGCTCTGCGGTAGTGCAACTGACTTCTTGGCAGCAGAATAAAATAGGCTGGTTGATTTGTTGCCTGATTTTCACCAGAAAAACATTTATTAAAGTGCATATAGGGGATCATTTTTTTAGATTAATGGCTTATGAACTGTAATTTAGCATAAGGGAATAATCATGGATGATCAATTGGAATGGTCGTGAAATTAAGAAATTATGACCTATTTTAGAAACACTACTTCCAACCTCAGTCAGAGCAGTCAGATTCAGGACCAAGAACTGAACTGGGATCTCGCAAATACGAAGTAGGAATGCTAGCCCGTGAGCCGCAACGTCTGTGGGAGGCCATCAATTACATAATCATTCCCAGCTGCTAAGCTACTGTCTCAAAAGGAGCAACATAATTTCTGCAGTTCATGCAGCCTGGTACAACCTAAACGCTGTTTAAAATTCATTTGAATAAGTAATATATGCTAGATATTGAGTATCTAGATTTGAAATACTTTAATAGGACACCATGTCAGGACTGTGCAGTTTATGCCAGAATTAATATCCTATAAGTTATTCAATCCAACAGTTATTAAAACACAATGACCAGAAAGAATTCGACACGCAAGGTGAAATCTGTATCAGAAAATGTCTCACGTGATACAGTTTTCATTGCCGAAATCCACATGTTTATGTCCATAGAGAGTGGTGCGGTGAGTGACGTATATATACTGTTATTTAAAAATAGATTAGAAATCTGCAGCCAACCACTGCCTTCGGGATTTCTTTGTGAAATCGTTTCCAAAGTCTTCAGAATGACCACCTAGAGATATGTGCTCGTCACTAAACAAAAGTACCTGTCATGTCATAAATAATACAAATGAGATTCTGGAACATGTGAAGTGCATTAAGGGGATGTGAAATGATTTAGTTATCCTCATTGTTGCACCGTGAATTTCGTAGAATCACTTTAATTATTAACCTTTTGGCGCCGGAATTATTTTTTTAATTTTAGCACACCCTGTGTATTAAATGTGAATAATACAGGAACTAAATACGTTAGAATTATGAAACAAACTGGATTTTGAAGAGAAAAAGACGGAAAGCATATACCTTGTTTAAAATATTCAGTACCTATATTTGTTGAATAAATATATAAAATGCAACTTTAGAGGTTAGCGGTGCGGTAGGACCACTATAGTTGACATTAGGCGTCTAAAGGTTAACCAACAAATGCACTATATAAAATTTCACATTAAAACACTTAAAATCGCTCCGATATGTTTCGATCCTAAGATCATCCTCAGGGAGCTACGTTGTTCCTTGCTAAAGTCATTTTAAAAACATTCACTAAATAATTCCACTATATTAACAGGGTGTTGTGGCAGCATATGATGCCCTGAGGATGATCTTAGGATCGAAACATGTCGGAGCGATTTTAAGCGATTTTATGTGAAATTTTATATAGTGCATTTGTTGGTTAATAATTAAAGATGATTTAGTGTTTTAACTGGCAAATCCCCTCGTATTCTGGAAAATGAGACGCTCGCTCTTTATAGCTTTTCTACTTTGCTTTAGATTGTGCCACTAATAAAATCTGAGAGGGAAAGAAGTAAATGGGATACATGGCGGTTTTCGCCTGGGCTGCCCTTAATTTAATAGGCATGAAATAAATATAATAATGTAAAGAAAATACATAAGTTTCATTGGTGGCCAGAAAATATTGATAACGTGAATAATATGTCAATATTTCATTAATATAATGTCGGGCAACATCTTCACACAATGTAGCTAGTATCTTTTAAATGTGGTAAATTTTTTGGAACGACACTAACAAAACAGAATTTCGCCTAAAACTAAATTGTGATCGGGATTAATTTCAGAGAATTCCTACTAACATTCGGATCAGAATTTTTCTTAAATCTTGCTGGCCAAAAAATATAAAGATTAAAACTTACAGCAGTAAACTTTGCTTATTTTATTGTATAGGGGTAAAATTTTTATCTCTCATATGAAAAAAAGAATAGGGATTGAGGTGGGGGGGGGAGGAGTCCAAGAGTAGGGTGCTGAGGAAGATGTTCGGGCCGAAGAGGGAAGAAGCAACAGAAAGCTGCAGAAAATAACGTACTGAATGGCTTCATGATTTTTGCTCCTCGCCATTTTAGGGCGATCAAATCAAGGAGAATAAGGTAGTCGGGGGAATGTGGCATATATGTTGTGAGACGAGATATTCATACAGAATTTTGGTAGAGAAATCTGAAGGAAAGAGACAATTTGGCAGACCTATATGTAAACTGTAGGACAATATCTGAAACAACGTTAATGAAATGGGAACTTTTTAGACTCGATTAATTTGTCTCTAGATAAAAACAAGCAGCGGTCTCTTGTGAACACGGTAATCAACCATCGTCTTCCATAAAATGCGGGGATTCTGTTAAGATAAACATCTCGTTGTGTTTGAGAAAACGGGGAAATAGTAACACAAGTAATCGGTACTGTCGACCAGCTGCCTTAATTATTTTGCTGGTAATTGCTTGAGTAGCTGATGAAATATTAAATTTTAAAAAGATTTCTGCTCCGTGGAGTTAGCTAAATTTTGAGTTACTTACTTAATTATTATTTTTTTTTTACATTCATTGTTCCGTGCATCATTGTAATTCTTTAAAATAACCAACATGATGTCACTTGTAGACTATCCTTTATTTTCATGGGTAGTCGTCATTCACT
>Ga0123354_10006021_pt1 | contig 17879 bp, 11 predicted proteins | sample TergutLab28metaG_2_FD_97872 | JGI IMG/M metagenome (GOLD analysis project Ga0123354, IMG submission 97872) | Labiotermes labralis P4 segment gut microbial communities from Petit-Saut dam, French Guiana - Lab288 P4 | ecosystem: Host-associated > Arthropoda: Insects > Digestive system > Gut ...
AAAAAACGGAGAGTATATACCATGTTTAAAATATTCAGTACCTATATTTGTTGAATAAATATATAAAATGCAACTTTAGAGGTTAGCGGTGCGGTACGACCACTGTAGTTGATATTAGGCGTCAAAGGGTTAATTCTACCACTCTGAAAGTGAAAAGAAGCGCCTTCTCCTAAACACTGGTACCTATCTATGAAACTGCGAGGTGGCACATCTCAGAAGCCAGCAATTTCCACAGACTTAATGCGGACTGATAAAAGAAGTTTACAGTTATGCCAAAAAGTTAAAGTACACGGTATTCCATTTTGTTTGTAGTTAGACTTTTTCGATGTATTCGAATGTACATGTATTTTATTTTCTTTTTGTATATTACTTATTGCTACTTTCTTACTTATCTGCATTTCTTCTGCATTTCTCATAACGTACTCTTTTTCTAGAATTCCGCCTGTTATAAGTTACGTTTCTCATAAGTAAAGGAACATTTCTTTGCATTATTAAACGAGTTTTGCAGAAAAAATATGAAGAAAATACAAAAGATAAAAATTTTGGTACATATATAGTTCATTAAGTTCAATACGCAAAACGCATGACATAAATTACAACCTTTAATATAATACGCAATCTCACGGTCCAGGAGGGATCCACTGTCTCACTTCCTTACCTTATACACCCACATATCGCTTAGGCCTATAAATTGCGCTGCATCTTCAAACATTCACATCACTGAACCGTTCACTGAAGTCCGTATTCTGAACCACATTAAAAGGTAGACTAGACGATTTTTCACCACAACACCAAAGTCTAGAGAATCATTAAGGAATAATTTTCTTTTAAATGATGTGTGTGTTCATGGAGGACAACCTTCCAGTTTTATATTTTAACAGCATTTTATTGATAACTGGAATTCCATTAAGACAATTTTTAAATTCCGCTATCGTCTCACCCTCAAACAAGATACATTTTCAGTGTCTTATGGAAACAAACATTAAATAGATTGTTTGCAGTGGCAAATGAGAGTGCCTTAGATTTACTTGTGTTTGAACCTAGAATCAGTGAATTTTATGGGAAATATTGTAATTTCTGACTACAAAGATTTTGGAGGAAAAAGGTTTATAATAATAACATAGCTTCCTTTAGACACTGTTGTGAGGGTTAACAAGTCTAATTACAATGGAAAGATAAGCGCGTCTAAAGCTGTACATCCGTACTCTCCTATATTCCTTCACGTCTTTTGAACCTGACAGGGATTTGTTTTGTCATGTAAAATCGAGATGAATATGTGTGTGTTTGTCTATGCCTTCACCTCAAAACTAATATCAGCAGAACTGTGAGTTTCCAAAGTAGGACAGCCTACTTTTCTTTACTGACGTTGGCCAATACCCTAACATTGACTTCCAAGGAAAAATCCAGTGTTCAATGTCCTATGCCTGTACCACTTCTACAGTTCCTGAAACGGGTTCCCATGTGATAAATTATTATGTTATTAAAACCAATATTATTTATTAACATTGGGATGGGTTGTGAATATATCTCGTATAATTGTGGGGTGTAGCGGGCCCACATTCCATCTCCTGGGTAACGAAAGAAAACAAAGCATCGATGGAATGAAGCTAACAAGGAAAGTGAGAATCGGAACAAGGCCTATCCCAGCGACAAACTTCCCAAGTAAAATCCAACGCTGAATACCCTCTTATTAAAACCGGGTATCGGCTGTAAAAAGTAGCTAACGAACAGCTTAATCTATATTACGGCCAAAACCAAAATTAAGAATAGGTTTGGAATCAAGACTAAGAATTTGCCAGAAATATAATGAGCAATTTCAGCTTGTCACTAATAACATGTGACTTCTGCCAATAAGCATGTTCCTTGTGTGTGCTTCTTAACGTTTACGTGTGCTTCATTCCGGCATCAAAAGAATCTTCAGCCCAGAACATCACCATTTCGTAACCAAGGATTCCAACAATCGCCGAATCTCCTTTCTTTCCGTTCTTACTTTATTCTTCTCCTCACTTAGGTTTCGAGATTCCTCTCTCACTCGCACCCTTATTCTTCGTCGCTTCTAACTCCCATTTCCGTAATTGGGTTATCAGTCTCGCCAAGTAATTGATTTATTTTCTCCCTCTCGGCTGCAATTAACGAGGTCCAGAACCAATGGGCTTCTGTCGAGCTGCTGGTACTTTCTACATCAGGGGAGAGAAAAGTCTCACTTATCTTCTTCAAGTGGGTATGAGACTTTCCGTTTATTCATGTCAAATAGATGCAAGTAATGTACAAATTTTCTTTGTGAAATTTAAAGGTTAAGGAACGAAAACCTTAGACATTTCTACGTTATATTTTACTTTCGATTAAATACATGCTTTTCTCTGTGATAAACACTTCATAATAACTGTTATTACAGTAATTCACTTGTTGCCTACTTGCGTCAATGCGCGGGAACAACAACAGAAAGTATTACACCCACATATCGACTCAAATCAACACAGCAACATAAATAACAGCAAGACAGCCAATGTAGGTACAAAGTAACACTGAAGAATCTTCATGTAACCATTGTTGCCATGGTAAAGCACTACGTATTATATAATGTGAGTGTGTGTTTGTAACCTCAGTTATTAACATGAAAAGGGCCGGCGCGGTATTATGTGTATATTGTCATCTATGGCCTGTCTGGCTCTACCAGATTTTTCCACATTCCCTAATAAAAGACAAGAATTTCGGAAAAGAAAGTGGTTGAACATAAAATGTGTGTTTTGATTTTTTCCACAAATTTTGTCTGAAATATTTCTCATTCTAAGAATATTTCAGCGAGATGTTATCATACATGCTTATAATTCGTTACGTATATGACCCTTTCATCTTTTTAGATTTTAAGGAAGTTGAATTTTTCGACAGATTTTTAAAAAATTCTCAAATATAAAATATTTTCCATTGGGAACCCAGTTGTTCCATGCGGACGGATGGACGGACAGCCATGACCAAGATAATAGTTGCTTTTGGCAATTTATGAAAGCGCATAAGACTATCAAACGAAGAGGTACTGGGAAAACAATCGACTAAATATTGCGAATGCAGGAAAAAATGTGGATTATTTGAATCACTGTCTTTTTAGTTACCAGCTTTGGAATCAGTGACTTCTCTGCATAAGTATATCTACCTTGTAATACGATAACACCACACGGGGTGTATAAAAGTTATATGTACATTCTGTATATGAATATATTATACATAAACTGCATATATGTCCTTAAGTTGGTAAAGAAATTCAGAATTTTTACGGATATCTAAACCTTCAGTAACTCGTCCGTATCCTCATGAAGTCTGCCTAGAAAATCTCTTTTAATGTTAACATTTTTTTCCACAAGTAGGTGCTCTCGTTTTAGTTTATCCACCAAAACTACACATTTTCAGGCTCCCAAGCGTGCCATACGTCCTGCCACTCTAGAGCATAAAATATGAATTCCGTACATTAATAGTAATAGTACTACTACTACTACTACTACTACTAATAATAATAATAATAATAATGCAGTAATATGTGCCTCCTCATGCTGCACGGTTCCCCACGTCTTAACTTCACCCACCTTCAGGTACAAAGATTCCTTTCTCCCGTACTATATGATTACAGACCCTTGGATATGTAAAAATACTTTCGATCGCTAATTTTTCTCACAATAGAAATTGTATTATTTCGTGTCCGTATGCGCGTACGCACACACAAACACAGTGTTTAACTTGTTTCTGAGCAATATCTTTCACGCGAAGTTCCGTGAAATGGACAGCCCTGATCCAGTGCACTTACAGACCATTCTTCACTCTGCTACAATCTGCCCTCAAAGATACAGAATCCAGTCGTGTTATCTTAATTTGAAGTGGAGGAGCGCTCTATTTTCAAACCAAGAAGAACTAAATTTTCGACATATGAGTAAGAACCATCCAATTGCCTGAGCTCGGTAAGAATTTCTGTTTTCTGTAACTGCCACGTGTTAAAGTACAGGTAAAGTTGTAAGTTGTCACCGTGCGTAATTAAGCACTTACCTTGAGGCATATGGGGGAATGTAAGCATAGACACATGCATTCTTAACCCTGGCACTAGAGAGTAGTAAGTTGTCAGTTTCACGCGTATTTCGCCTTTTTCATTCAGAGCAGCAGATTCCGCTACCTACTGGGTTGGCTTCAAAGCCGGTCTGTACGCTTTGGAGAAGGAAAATCGTTTTGCCTCTATAGAGAATTAAATTTCAGTTCCTCGGTGATCCAGCCTGCAGTCTACTTACTCTGTTTAGAATCAATTCCTTGCCCGACGTGGAGGTAAAGACCCTGAAAATCAAAATCTATTCAAAAGACATGGATGGAAATTCAATATTTTATATGAAATGCTAATACTCACTTAGCGTAAACTAGTTTTCTGTTCATTCACCAGACACAAAATATATAGTCATAACAACATTAGACATAAAATATAGTGATCATGTTGATGATGATGATAGCGGTGGTCGTCGAAGTTGTTGTTGTGGTGGTGATAATAAAGTTTATTTTTGTGAAAGCGAAAAATTATTTGTCGTATATAATTTCCACTAAACAACAACACTAACACACTAATATAATACGTCCAGCAGAGTTTTTGAAATGTGTAGTTATAAAAAAGTAAAGGAAATAGGAACAGAACGTTACTGCAAACTATCTGCCTTAATGTACAACAAAAGATAAATAGCATGACAGGCCGCAACGCAGCTAGTTTCCAAACATATCTGACGAGCAACAAGACACAATTTCGGGGCGAATTACTTGTAGTTGACTTAACATTTACAATTGACTTGCTGGGTGCACAAAATATACTGGTACAGTACAGCTTACATTAATAAATTTCATCTAGTTAAAAACTGCAACCTATCGCTGAAGAGATTCTATATATTAAATACTTAATTGAATATTGGTGTTTTAAAATTAAAAACTACAATTCTGTCAATGTTGGTCCCATTATTAAGTTCTGGTACCACAACACAGTGGGCTGCATTGGTAATATTTTGGCGAAATAAGCCGCCTCTATCATCAGGGTTGAAGAGAACAGGGTCCAGCTAACCACACAGTTAACATTGGGAATTGGGCGAAGCAGAAATCATTGTCTGCTGCAGATTTACACCATTCCTGTGAACCAAACGCACTGCTGACATCCGAAAACGGAGCCGCATAACCTCTAAAAGAGAAGAGGGCTTAAGCTAACGGTTTCTGTCGTCTTGGCTGAAGGTCTTGTCGCGTTCATACAGAGGAATGTTGCTGCTGGTAGCAGGAGAATCCTCCATGGTTTAATGTTCTGGAAAGACAAAACTTTTTTGGACGGATGGTTTTGGAGTGAGTTAAGAGGATGGTGGTAGCATTGGCAGAATGCCTCGGCCACTGATGGAGGATAATGCTGCCTTTCGTTTTCGGTACAGCTCCCCAAATCGCCATCTTTTTCTCTCGACTGAAGTCGGTGCTGGAGAGGGGATGTTACATATGCCACTTGTTGCTCTTAGGTTTAAATTAATGCTGCGACAATGCTGGCTTACTGCTTCCCGAATTACTTGCTCTACAGCTTAATTTACTTTCTTGACATATTATTCGGGATAGTGAATTATTATTACGATCTATGATTATCAATCGAAGGAGAAAAAACAAGACGGAATATATTACACAAAGTAATTATTTAGGATTGAATCTGCTAGGTTCTAACCCAGTTCCTATAGAGAATGAGGTCTTTTTTCATCGCAGTAAAACTTGGAGATATTCCAGCGTATCCAACGTGCTGAACGGTTTGGCCAACACATGTAGGAAATTCACTTATTGACTTTTCTTTCTTTCGCTAATTTGTAAGTCTCCTACAATAAAAACATTTCTTATTTGTCGAATATGATCTCATAAGCTGTCCACAGGCCGAAGCACAATTTTCGAAGAGTGGTACCTGATTGGTCCTTTCGATTTTCGCGCTTGGAAACTCTGTTTCGAACCCAGAGATCCAACCGCGAATAAACGAAATTCTTAGCCCGTGGGCTACGTTTACTCAACGAATTATGGGGCCCTGGAATAGCAAATGTAGAATTTCGCGACACGTTCTTAACTTCAAAACCTTCCAGTTTTGGTAGCTAAGTAGTGTCCTTCTAATTACTGTTCCTTACACTGTGTCAAGCTGCAGACTGTCCACTATGTTTCCTGTTGCTGAAACTCCTGCTAGCTCTGACGGCTAGTTTTCAGATGGGTTAATTAATTCTGAAATGAAGAATCAAGAAAACTTAATGATCTCTCACATCTCTCAGTATATCAGTTTGGTGTCGAGCTTGCACTGATGATAACAGTCACTTTGGCTGAAGACCTACTAATGTGAGGAAAACGGAACATGCCCTTTCTTGACTATATCCTGGTACTGAAACTATAACTGAAGAAAATCAGGAGAAAACTTTTTCCATCCCGTGCATCTGAAAAAACCGAAAGCCTACATCGCGCCGTAGGATAGGAGGGCGCCTGAGTGATTGAGTTACGTAAGCAGGGGGCCCCTCAGACCCAGGAGACGGAAGGAATCTGGGGTCCATTTTGCTGCAAAGGAAATGGTGAACAAAGAAGAAGGATAATGGTATTTTTAAATTCCACGACCTGAACCAAAACACAGTTTTCCTAAGCGGTCAATCATCCAAAAACCCTTCCGAAACGTCGGCAACACAACCCACATCCACACAGTTTCAACGCCCAAACACAAAATTAACATTAAAAATCAATCACTGTGAAAGCCTTATAACAGTTCTTTTCGGTTACTTACAAATATGCCGCCTGAACACACTGCAACTTCCAAGTTACAATTAAACTGAAATAAATAATTTTTGTACATGCAGCATAGCTATTTTACTAGGAATACAAAAGCAACAAAAGGACACGCGGGACAGAAACAGCGTCCAAATTGGAATTCTACGAGTAAGCAAAGATCCTACCTACATTCATTCCAAGACAACGCCTCCATATGACTTGGGTAATTAATTATCACATCTTTATATTTGTACATAAGAACAATTCCCTGCATTAAAGTAACAAATGAAGCTCATAGAGAAGGAGATTTTCTGTCACGACATTGAATACGGTGTAGTGGATTTGCAGCTTCGAGCATAATTAACCTCGGTATTACATAGTTGTGTGGCCAGTTTTGCGCACCAGTCAATTTATTCCACTAAGGCAATCCTTGTTATCCTTTGTACAGGAGTTTGGCGGGTTCCAGTGTCGATCTGAGTGTAGTGGAGAGGAGAACTGCTCTGGCCTGTGCCAGAAATCGAACCCGAAATCTTCGGTCGTCTATGCTCTGATCTAGTAAAGGAGCTATCGAAATCCTAAAGTTGAAAAAAGGATTGCATCATCTTACAGAACGCAACCCAAAATGTTCTTAACCTTATTATTTAAACACTTGAAAGTGTGAAGTTGAGTCAACCGGCTTTGATAAAACCATTCGTGAAACCAGGTTAGCTGGACCCATTGTCAACACATTTGAAGCGTTCACAGATTGAGAATGAATGCGGCCTTCTCATATAGGACTCTACTTCAAGTATGTGACATAAGCAATTACGTGCTTGTTCCACGAGAGCTAACAAATCATACCGTAAAGAGGCCAGCATACTACGAAATGCTGCACGCAATCTCTGAGTTGGCGCGCTTTGAGAACACGATAATGCTAAGTTGAATTCCTAATAATGCAGAACACTGAGTAGACCAAGATTAATCCCTATTAAATTCTCAAGCAGCATATGAGATCTGAGTTCCTCGTGTTAGTGAATATTACGAAAAGTCATCTGAGATTTGATGCAGAGCAGTTTTCTTTTGGAAATTTGATATCTGTCTATCAAACACACCGGCGATATTAACTTCTCAAGCATGCTTTAAATGTATCATTTCTGCTCCTCGTGTTAGTGAATATTATGAAAAGAGTCATCTGAGATTTGATGCAGAGCAGTTTTCTTTTGGAAATTTGATATCTGTCTATCAAACACACCGGCGATATTAACTTCTCAAGCATGTTTTAAATGCATCATTTCTGCATAATATTTGAACGCTAATTGCACAAATAGCGTTAATATTTCCTTAGCAGATCAAATTTTATGAAAATGTAAGTAAATATTTTTGTCCTTTAGTTCAAATCTGTAGTACTTAATGGAAAAGATGCATATGCCATTTCCATGCAATTTTTTGCATGAATATGTTATAGCAAACCACTGGTTGAAAAATCGCGCCTGAAACACCAAAATTAATATTATTCACTCGGAATTTACTGTCTTTTACAATTAGCCTCTAAAAGAATGGATGAAATTTCCTCCTTTTTGGTTTCTTTCTACAGCTTTCGACAAAAGTATTTTCCCTCTTCAGCATCCAACAGTGGCCTGCAATCGTGTTCACAATCTATTCATCTTGAATATTTCCCTCATGTCCCGGTAAAATCTTTCATACTATTCATGACCGACACTACAGAGTCTCTGCGGAAAGTAGTCTGCGTGTGAATGCATGGAGTTCAGCTTTATACTCACACTGCAGCCCAGGTTTTTACAGTGTTCCAACAAATTCTGCACAATATCCTTTTAATCTGGCTTCATGGAGTTTCCCACAAAGTTGTCCGCCGTGTTTTTGAAAATCTGTCATACCTGCTTGTCTAAATTATTCACGGAATTTACCAATATGGATCACTCATGAATTGACGAAACTTAGGGACATAAAAACATTTGCTTTCAGCTTATCGAGGGCTATAGTGCAAAAGTCCGAAATATTTATTTAAAACTAACTCCATTTTGTCCAGAGCCCGTAAGAAATGCGTCTTGATACCCAGTTTCATAAGCAACAGAGGAATTAACATCTTACCACGATCTACCAGTGGCTCCTGTATTAATTGTTTCGACCCCAGAGAAAAAGATGTTCTTGGGGGCAACACGTGTCTTTCCCAGAGCTCAGTCTTTGACCGGCTATCCGACTCGCACAAAAAACAAGGCATCTTGCTGTAGCCCGCCTGCAGATCTAATAATAAACCAGTTACTCTAAAGTCCCGAAAATTTTAAGAAGAATATTTGGGCCTAAGAAAGAAAATCAAAATAGTAAGATTAAAACTAATGAAGAATTAGATAAACTGATAAAACATAAAAATATAGTCAATTATATTAAAACTCAAAGACTAAACTGGTTTGGTCACGTACAGAGAATGCCAGAAACCAGAACAGTCAAGAAGATTATTTAAATGGAATCCTCTAACCAAAATATCACAAGGAAGACCCAAGTACCGATGGGAGGATAACGTCAAACAGGACATTTGCCAGATGAAGGTCAAAAATTGGATAACCTGCGTCCAGGATCGAGGGAATGGAAAGATGTCGTTGAGAAGTCCATAACTTTCAAACACTAAAAAAAAAAAGAAGAAGAAGAAGAAGAAGAAGAAGTCCCAACCTACAAGCCATCCAGTGCTTTGCAGTTCATATTGTTCAGCAAAACGTTTAGTCTGACATATGCTTCCCTCAAGAGGATCAAAAGTGCAACAGAAACGGACGCAGACGCATTTCCATTATGGAATAGCACACCTTTGATATTGATTTAGAATAAGTAATTAAAAACCTCCAATCAGCAGAGTTGTAATCTCCTCTAAAGCAACTAATTGGTCCACTGACATACCTGTAATACACCACTGATCAATCTTCGGAGAAATATGAAACTTATTTCTATTCACAGTGAGTGTACCATGAAAAATTACCCCTAGATGAAAGAAACTAGAATTTCTGCAACGTCCTTTCTTTAAAGATAAATAATTATTTGTGTAAATAGAGCTTATATTTTTTGCTAACTTAATGCAAGTACACATTTTGTCACGCTATACATTCTCTTTTCCCTCTCTTAATTCCCAGTGAACAATTAAACTTATTACAGCAGTCGGCAAGGAAGTGAAACAGAGGAACTGCCTGCAATTATACGTAAGGTTGCCGCAGAAACGCAGCACACGGTAAATTATGAATGATGTACAATACACAGCGATTTGTACGTTCAGATAACACGAATATTGTAACATAAAAGAATCTCTTCATTGTCCTGCAGCAGCCTCATATAGCACCCCCCTCCTCCCCCCCGCGTAATCATGTTTCGGCGTTCAGGGTAGTTCCTTTACATTAATCTTCATTAGTCTTTGTGCCACTGGCTATAAAATAATAAAGAACACCCCCCCCCCTTTTACCACCGTATGTTCACAGAATTTGCACACAATAAATGTATAAATATTACCCAGAAACCATTTACTATGAAAGGAATTGACTTTCACCCTACCCCTACTCCCCGACTTCCCTTCCACCATTCTACTTCCTCTATTTCACTTATTTTAAGATTGAGCTTTCTCCTCAAAGCTGTGTGGATCCCATCTGTTTCAACCAACACGCAGTAAAAGGCTACATTTTTATATTGTCTTAATGATCTCTTGGTCAAATTAGTCGCTAATGGCTTGATTAAAACAGACCGTCTTTATGGACATGCCAGCAGGATTGAGGTTTATCCGCCCAATTAATTCGAATAAATTTCTTGGCTTTCCCCCTTTTCGTAGTTACACGTCATTAGTCATGAGTGAAGAGACTAACAACACATGATGAATTTCATTCATCTTGATGAATGAGCATCTACATCAAACCCACACAGTTCTAATTACACGGCTAGGATGACGGCACGGTGCATAATTTTCGAGCCGAGTTTGGTTGGGAGGTTGCCATTTTAACATCCCCTAGTGCAGGCTTTTAGGTGATTACAGCATTGCATATTAGTAACACGGAAGACAAACACTGACGTGAATTAACTGCACCAGCATAACATACACAACTGGCACTATTATTATTATTATTATTATTGTGTTTCTTATCACCTTCATACGGTGTACTTACAACTACAGACCTGAAAGAAAACATGTTTCTTAGCTATATCTGTTCCGTACTTACAAGATATGGTATATATAATGTTATATCCTATAGTAAACCTTGTAATAATAATAATAATAATTGTTATTGTTATTATTATATTTTTATCATTTTTGTACAGAATATTTACAATTGTATGCCTGAAACAAACCGTATGTCTACGGTATATAATGTTGCAGATATTTTGTGGCTACAAAATATTGTACATGTAAAGTTATTTCCTAAAATGAAATTTTGCAAGTATTAGAATTATTATCAGTCTCTCTGGTAGCACATTTAGGAGCGTATTTACAATTATACATCTGACAGTTTTTCATTTCAGTCATACTTAACTTGTGTTTGTGGATGGTGCATTCTAACTTCATGAAGTACAACGTCAACAAGCCCACAGTTATCTGCTCTATACAAAAACAAAACTTGCCTGGTTTCGGTGACAGTTAGTGTGAATCGTCTTTTATAGGCGCTGACCGTATACACCATGTGGGAATGCCTAATGACTCGAAAAAGATATTTTCCTTACGGATCAAATTTGTAGACAGTTAAGCCATTCATTTGAATTCTAAAAGTAGCGTTTTTCCATTCCTCCCTACAGAGTTTTCTTACGCTGTATATCACATTATAGAGTCTAAATACAGAATATACATTTGTTGCTTGAATTCCTCTAATTCTACTGATGTCTGTAAAGTTGAGAAAATCCAGCCAATGTTCTTATTTACTTTTCCATCGTCATTTCTTCAGTCAGTGTCCTAAATTACTTGAAAGTCTTGCATTAATTGTTCGAAAGCTTCATTACGTCGCGTTTTTCAAATTAATGTTGACAATGGTTACAGCATTTTCCCTAACCTTTTTGAAACTGTTGGTCATTGAGTGTCGAACCGAATTCTCACTCTGTTTTAAAAGTGGGCCTTCAATTTGGCGACTTTCCTTCCTGTACACGTGTTTCGGCGGCTAATACTCAACGGAAAATCTGTTTTGCTTCACCATTTGTTAAATTAATAATTTTCATTCTAAATTTGTTGTGTTTCTTTGTAATTTTTCGCTATATTTTATTATTTTACGTGTTTATTTTTAGTTATTAATTATGACATCTATTTTATATTATGTTCGTATGCTTTCTCTATAATTGGCTTTTGGTTATTCTGTCAGCTTATTAATAATAAATAATTAAAATACAATTACATCAGGATAATTTCCATTAATTTTAATATATTCTTGTAATACTTATTCACAACGAATAAAATGGGATAGGTAAGTAACGCGATGGAATAGATGAAAATGCGTATAAACATTTGGTCGAGAAATCCTGAAAGAGCGACAGCATTTTGGATGGTAATAAAATGAATTCGAAAGAAAGTGAGGAAACGTGTGGACTGGATACATGTGACTCAAGGATGCTGATAAAATGCGGATATTATCTTTGGGGATTCCTTGATTAACTGAGCGACTATCAACTTCTCAGAAAACTTCCCCTATAATTATCATCATCATTATCATTATTATTATCATCATAGTGGGGGTTCTTTATTACTCATACTAATTGTATCAATGATCAGCAGATTTTTAACTGACTCTAAATTGTATATTCACTGACATGTTTATTACATTTTTTCTCGATCCATTAAGCTTTCGCATCTCATTAATTATATTTCTTTTTTTAATTTTTATTTCTTCACAGGTAACTAATTTTATGTTTTTCAATTGTAAGACCTAAATTAGAGTACGCATTTGTGGTATGCAATTCAATTAATTACGTATACTAATGCTAAGAAACGTGAGACCATTCAGAGTACATTCTTAGATATGTGCAATAATCGATTTTTCCCAGGCAGTAATGACTATACGAGTTGTAATGCTACACTCTACTATTGTTTAATTTACGCACTTTGCATAAGAGAAGACATCAATCTGACACAGTTTTTTATTTGTGTGTTGGAGGGGGATTCTAAATCTTCAATTGATATTATTGGTCTTCGAGTTCCTACTAGGAAACTTCGAGACTTTCCTTCCTTTCAAGTGTGTCTCTTCTTCAAATTCCTCCAAGCCACCCGTGTCTCCCTAAGAGCTACTACACGCACCGATGGACCACTGCTTTCCTGTTTGCGGGTAGCGAGGACTGGTGTCGTACGCAATACCTCTTTCAGTGACCGGAAGGCGGTCTCTATCTCCGATGAACACTCGAATGTTTGTTTCTCTTCGGTCTGTCTCATCAGTGGCTGCACTATATGGACTAAACCGTCGATGAACATCCTGTAGTACGCATGCAACCACAGCAGGCTCCTCAGCTGGTGTTTGTCAGCTGGTACTGGTCAGCTCATTAGAGCTTCCAGATTTTCGTGCTCCTTGGTTACTGAAGCCAATAAAACGGCGTGTCCCAGGTACCCCATCTCCTTCAGGAAAAGGTGGCACTTTTCGAAACCCATTTCAACTTGGGAACCTCGTAAGAACTGGAAAGACTTCCGCGGGTTTTTTAGTTGTTCTTTAAATAAGCGGTCAAAGACGATGAATTCATAAAGTTATTCTAGGCAGACTCTGTATGTCAGGCATCTCAGAACGGACTTCATTAACTTGTCGAATGTTGCTGGAGCTTTGCAATGCACGAAAGGCCTAAACCTGAACTGTCACAGTTCTTGACTCATGAAGAATGCCCTCTTCTCTTTGTCTTTTGCATAAAGAACCACCTACCAGTATCCGCTTTTCAGGTGCAAAGTAGAAATCCCATTGCTCCTACCAGCGTGCTCAGGACGTCTTCAACCCTAGCGAGTCCTTTCGTCACGTCGTTCAACCTTCGGCAGCCCATACAGGAAAAAAGTTTCCGTTCTTCTTTCGGATGAACACGACGAGCGATCCCAAAGACATGAATAACCCCTCAGTCATTTCTCAGCTCTTCACATACTTCAGCATGTAATTTGCTTCGGTTTGCTTGGCAAAGGGAATCTGCATGGTCGTTGAAGGGTGGCCCGTGCGTCGATCTGATGGTACACTTTGTCCGTGCGCCCATACTCACCACTCTTTGTAGTAAAGACTTCTTCATATTCAGTAATGAGTTATTTCAATGTCTGGTCCCCTCTGAGATTCATGTGCTACCTGGCGTGCGGCACGACTTCATTGAATTGTTTGCAGAGCCACTGCTTCCGCTACTTATGTTTCTCCTTGTCATTGAATATCGCGGCTTACAAGGCTGGTCTTCCGTTTTCGATAGTAGTGCTTTCCTCAGCACAGTATCCTAGTTTGTTACATTCATAATCCCGTCAGATATTGTCGGCCGGGATCAAAATAGAGTCCGGCTATATACACTCCACGGGACTTTGGCTGGGTAAGCCGAGGACGTTCGCCAACCCCCACCCCCCAGGGGCAACAGTAGCATGCCGTCACCACCCTCTCTCATCTTGCCTGGGTCACTTGGTCGCTGACCAAGTGTAAATCGAGAGGATAAGGTACGTGTTGCCGGTGTACCCCTCGTCACACCTGCCTTTTTCATTTCCCAAGCTTTTCCCATGACCTCTGCCTGCAGTCTTTGCCAAGTTTGCAGGCGATCTCCCCTGCCAGCATACAGGTTTTCCATCCTCCCCGGCGGTCTGATAGCTGCTTGCTCCAGCAAGCGCTCCGGTCACCACTCGCAGCCACCGTGGTGGCTCAGCTCTGCTTTGGCAGCTTTCAATTTCAATGTCTGATCCAGGGCCTTATTTAGTGTCTTGTCTCCTCGCGAGGAGACGCTGCTTCATCTCCCTTTCCCGTAATCCGTCGATGAATGCCTGGGTAGACTCAGTCTGCATGTAGCTGACAGGAAGTCTGTAAGTGGCTCCGCGTGGCAGCTCCTTCACAAATGCGGCGAACTCATGCAGCCCCTCGACTTTCTTTTGGAATATTGCCTTAAGCTGCGACCACTAAGCCGCTGCTAGTTAGTGTTCACTCAACTGGTCTAGAAGTGACCAAAGGACGTCTTCATACCTCGTCTCGGCCGGCAAGCGCTGTAGCTTGTCAGGATTTGGAGACGGTAACGCACTTTAAAGGTGAGCAGCCTTCTTCCTTGTTGTCAAATTGTTGTGGGCTGCCGCGGTCTCAAACTAACGGTGGAATACTGCCCAGGATATGGAACCCACGAACGTCGGTGGTTTCAACCCACTGGTATTGGCCCGGCGCAGCCGCCACTCGGCCTCTTTTTCACGATTCCAGTTTTGATAATTCCCGAAATCCCGCCGAGCGGTTTCCACCTCTTACCCTGCTGTCTCAACCATGGAAGACACTTTTTTTTTATCAAAAATTCCTTCCAGTTCTGCTTGCAAACTTCTCTGCTTTGTCTAGAAACCTTAGGCCTCTTTCAATCGTTCCGGTTTTCGACCGGCCGGCTGGTGCCGATTATCACCGAACGGAATAGTGGAACACAGGAAATCATACGCTTATTCACACAACGCGGTCTTTTGGCCGGCCAAGAATTTACCGGCCGGCTGCTTGGTAGCAGCTTAAGCTATCCACTTCTATACCCGGTCGCATTCCGATAGCTGAGACAGCACTGGTGAAGGTGTTGCTTACAGACACGTTCACACACTCCGGTTTTTACCCGGCTGCATCTGAGCGCTCAGCGTCCACTGCAGTGTCACCAGAATACTGAAACGCAGATTCCATCAGTGGTGAAGACGGACGATTTTGACTTCGACATAGAATTGTCAATATGTCTAGTGGAACCCAGGCCGGTGTTGTGGAACAAGATGGGTGATATTTATAAAGACTGGAACGAAACGAAAAAGGCACGGACAGAAGTTTGTGTTTGTCTCCAAAAAGGCTTTGAAGCTTCAGGGGATGTTAAAAAAACGCTTGTCATAAATATTGCCACAAGTTATTGAAAACAGCTAATTGAAATTCATAGGAACCTTTTTTTTATTTTACATACCCTACTGTTCATATTTTTGACATCTGCCAGGTAACAGCTCCAGCATCCGTTAGAAAATACTCAGCTACTTTATTCCTTACATTGTTCGCTGTTAACCTCCCACGTACTGGTTGTCCATCAGGTACATCTTCAAGACCAGTCCTCAAACATATAAGAATTTCTCTCGCGAAAAAAAAATTGTGCAGAAAAACACAGACCTTAACATTGTCCACTGTCAAGTGAGGACTGATATTAAACGGTCGTTGGAATATTCTCCGTTTATTGCTCAAAATTCCAAAAGCACATTCCACAAAACTTCTTGCTCTGCACAAGCGATAGTTGTACACACTTTTTTTAACACTCAGGTTAGATCATGAAAATGTCTAAATATATTTCTGTTTAGCGCAAGTCCCTCATCTCCTACAAAGAAACGTGGTACATTTTACTGTTATGAAGCTGAAGAATGTCCTTTAATCAGCCATGCAACTCGAAACTGACATTTGAAAATAATTTAAGAACTTGTCTCCTTCATCACGTAGTTCATCAAATAATGTATAAAAGGCACCGAATTTTTCCCTTTTTTTAATTGTTGGCTGAACCCAACGTGACCTGTCACGTCTACGCTTACAACGACCGTACAACAAGAACAGAGCAATAATTGAATTACGATCCATTGCAGATCACTGTGCATGCACGACTGCTTGGTCGCAGCGTTCTTGCTCGTTCGACCCGCCGGTTACAACCGGAGTTGTTATTAAAGTTCCAAGTTGTGCTGTCGCCCGGCCGGTCGAAAACCTGAACGTGTGAACGAGGGCTTACGGTTGCCGTGGGTATTTTGCAAGGTTTAAATTGAGGACATGGACTTTCGTACTGCAATAATAAAAAAGGAATTCAATTTTTTTCCTATTCTGCATTAACTTGCATGCGTTTTATATGTATATAGCCAATTATACCACATCGAGTGACTGCGGTAATAAATTGAAAGCATGTGGAAGCGAGGCAATCGTGATCGAATTGTCGTTGCCATAACGCAGGCGGTTAGACGCCGGCCACTCATCGCGCACTTTAGTGTTCAATCCTGGACAAGTTCATGCGGGATTTGTGGTGGTCCAAGCGGTAATGGAACAAGGTTCCTTCAGTGTACTTGCCTTTTCCCCTTCCAATACCATTCCAATAATGCTCCTTAAAAATTCCTACATTCATATATCAAGGGCACTATACAATTTCGGAAATTTATAGCGTGTTTGAATAACACACTTAAAAATATTAATTACACATCTTGGGCTAACATTGTGGTATTTTATTGAAGCGGCCTAGCAACATCACCAGAAACTTCCGTCAAAAGAGCGTGTCTTAGGGTCGACATTTGGAACCAGAATTTCTTCGAGAGGGAGAAGGCTTAGACAGGCTTTTTGCTCTCTAAGATCTTTGAACGCTTCTTATCAGCTGTTGTGACAGACACTAAGGAGCACAATTAAATTATCCGCCTACCAATTTAGCAGCAAATTTGCCTATACAACTAAAAATGTTATAGAGGAACTGATTATGATCATTGTAGATTTCATTACAGATAATGAGTCCAATACCACTTGACTGACAGGAATATATCAGACGGATATTTGACATAATTGTGGTGCTCAGCTGAAGCAAAAGTATAACAAAATCACAACTCACTCGGACAGGACAGCGGTACACAGCTGTTGCGTAACTGTAAATTATATTGTTTAAAAACGCTAAACCCCTTCAGCCTGGGAAGCTTAAATTGGTACAGCTATCGGCAACACAAATATTCTAGGTGTGTGGCATTGTTACAAAATATTACTGTAGCAAGAAAGTGTGACTTTTAGAATTAGTGGATTTTTTGGGCGTGGGAATTTATATATTTAGTTATTTACTGCAATTGTTTTGTTACCCGGTGGCAGTGGTTATTTTACATGTAAACAAAACATGAAATTCGTTAGTAATAAATTTAAGTTGGGAGGGCTACATGAGAAGCATGTAGTGGCAACTTGGAATGTTGGGAACCATCTCAGCATTTGCTTATAGACACAGGGAAACCAAGAAAAACCTGTGTCGAGGTGGCC
>Ga0123354_10006025_pt1 | contig 17868 bp, 10 predicted proteins | sample TergutLab28metaG_2_FD_97872 | JGI IMG/M metagenome (GOLD analysis project Ga0123354, IMG submission 97872) | Labiotermes labralis P4 segment gut microbial communities from Petit-Saut dam, French Guiana - Lab288 P4 | ecosystem: Host-associated > Arthropoda: Insects > Digestive system > Gut ...
AAAGAGCAACGGCTTTTCAAATTTAATTTTTGTAACCCCCAAAAAGGGAAAATTGGGATTGGGGGAGGGAAAACCCCCCCCCCCCCCCCCCCCCCTCAAAGAGATTCATTAAAGGGAGATTTTGTTGTATTTTGAGGCCTTACATTGGACAGCTAGCTTTAGCTGTTAGCACGTTGTGTAGTGCATAGATCTTAAAAAATTCTTACTTTTTAGCCAGTGAAAAAGAAGAAGATCAAACGTGAAATAAAGATTTTGGAGAATCTGCGCGGAGGAACGAATATCATCACACTTCAAGCTGTTGTGAAGGATCCAGTCTCAAGAACTCCAGCGCTTATCTTTGAACACGTCAATAATACAGACTTCAAACAGTTGTATCAAACGTTAACAGACTATGACATCCGATACTACCTGTACGAATTACTTAAGGTAAGAGTAGCAGCAACAAAATGAAAATTCAGTGGTGTTTTCAACATTCAGTGACAGTGCCACTAAGTCACAGTCATCAGGTGCATGAGAGTCAAGAAGAAGCAGCAAGAAAAGTGTTTTGAGTGTGATTGATCAATCACATTATGTCATTTGATGAGCTGGAAAAATCACAAGACTAGAAGCAGGGTGATAGATTGTGTAAGCTGTAGGTGGGATTGATGGCAAAAGGAATCACCTTAAACGAGTTATAAATTATGAGGTGATAATATTAATTTGCCAGTTGCATTAGCCTGCCTCTCTTACTTTCTGGGGGGGTGCTGGAACCCTATTTTTATGCGCTTTCCTGTATTTGCATCGCTGTGGTAGCCAGGAGTATAGTTTCTTGTTTTGTATTCTGATTGATGTTTTTTGTGTGCTCATTATCGTCAAGTAATGTACCCGCTTTGTGTGACTTTTCTCTTGAATGGGGGTTTTGTTAGAGAAGAATGAAACATAGAAGTTTCTTCCAGTTATATGGTGCTGAATGTAGGATTGTGTTTGAAATTGAGTGAAATTGGAGATATACTCTGGTGTTCATATTGTGAGGTGTTTAAGTGTGTTGACAGTCTGAACTAATTGTTGCAGTTGAGTCAACTTGAAACTTGTTAGTTGATTATGGTATTACCTGTAGGTTGTACAAGACACCTGAAAGTGTGTAAATGTGTGAACTAGTACTAGAGTAGGTACCATATTGAGCATTGATTTTGTGAAGATAGGTTGTGCCTTATGTATTTTACAGAGTAGATGTTCAGTGGAATACAAATTTGGGGTTTTGTAGTGTAATAGTCAACCCATTTGGGTTTAAATTTCATGGTCTCCATCTCATGCCAGCCACTTTAGAGTTTGCTGTGAGGTTTCTGTGTTGTAGGTTACGGTTCCTTCCCTGTGTGAAAAACTTCGGAGTTACAGTAGAAGACCCTTTTAAGGTTTTCCTGGGGAACAGACTTTTTGTACCTTAAACCAAGAAGAATCTTAAAAGGGGGTTTTATCAGAGTCAAACAGAATTACTGCTGTAGATACTAAACTTTATATTCATTCTACATTTATGCCTGACTGCTTTTTTTCAGTCTGCTTTTTTATGAAAGAAAAAAAAACTTGAAAAAATGTATTGAGTAGGGTTTCACTGCACGAGACATTCTGTGGGTCCATCCTGCTGTCAGGAGATGTGGAAAGAGAATAATCTGTAGGTGTTGCAGAATGTGACTCCATTTATTACAGCCTACACTTCAGAATCAAGTGTGCATATAACAGGAGTTGCAAGCATGTGTACTTGGAATGTTCCTTTCCACAATAATTGCAGAGTGGTGTCTGCTTTGTTGGTCAGGTGTGATGAATGACCAGCAGCTCTTTCTCCAGAAGTTCAAGTCTGCTGAAACTGGCATCGTTGATCTTGTAGGGGCACAAGTATATCTTGACAACTTCAAAACTTGAGACTGCCTTGTCAAATGTAGAACTGGGGGGTGGTTCCTCATCTCCCTTTTAATCTCTGTCACCATTTTGTTTGCAGTTGACACTTTTCTTTGACTGACAGTGTTTCTGTATGGTTATAGTGGCTGTTGTCGTGACAGTTTTATCTGCTTTTCACAAAATCTTAGGTCTTAATCACTGGGTTCTATTTAGCTGCCTCAAATCATCCGCCTCAACCTCATTATCTTCCTCATAGTCTTAATGACTAAGGACTCTGCTTCCTGAAGCAATTCCTTATTGTTGCACAGGTTATTGAATTCCACACAGCAATTACCATGTGTATTGCCAATAGAATGTTGAGTTCCAGCTCTGCTCTTAGTCTCTTTGGCAGTAATTACCCTCAGCCCAAGGATGTCCCTGTGTTTTGCTTTCAGTGAATGAATTAAACCAAGATCAAGGGGCTGCAACTTGCTGGTTCACTTTGGAGGAAACAGTTTCATTTTCTACATTATTGAGGAACCCTGTGTCTGGTGGGTATGCTGGACATTTGTCCATTAACCTTTTGGCGCCGGAATTATTTTTTTCATTTTAGGACACCCTGTATATAAAATGTGAATAATACATGAACCAAATATGTTAGAATTATGAAACAAACTGCATTTTGAAGAGAAAAAAACAGAGTATATACCACGTTTAAAATATTCAGTACCTATATTTGTTGAATAAATATATAAAATGCAACTTTAGAGTTTAGTGGTGCGGTACGACCACTATAGTTGACATTAGGCACCAAAAGGTTAATAGTAGCACCTTCCTGTTGCCGACACCGTTTGTTGCATCTGACTGCCTCAGAAACTGTGAATGTGGCATATGTATTGATGCATTCAAATTAATACTGCATTAACAAGAAATTGTCAACATTTTTTAAACAGCTGGGTTTTGCATACTTTCCACTTAGCAGCAGCTTCAGTTTTTTCAGTGACATTGGCATTGCAGCAAAGGAGTATTGTTACCTGCTCTTTGGATTTATGACCTGCACAGGTTACACCTATCAGTGTCCAGTCCTTGTCTGGCATCAGTGAATAAAAGCGGGCAGTTTTATCTGCATTAAAAATGTGTCTGGATGTATACCCAAGGATCATTTCTGGGAGGGACTTATTAATTCGGTGGTCTACAGTTTTTTTCATTCACATCACCAATTTCACCTCACATTTTTCTGTAACTCTTACTACGTTCTTTTTCTTAAATGATGTAACCATCCATTTGATGCTTGGAAGACAGAAATAATAATTTAGGCCACAATTTCTGTTGTCTTTGAATGTGAGATGGGTCTCTCAATCAGGATTTTGTCAAATTGCTGCTGTTGGAACCTTTCATACTAAACCATCATTGGCACCAGTTTTCATGTTTGTCCTTTTTTTTATGCTGCTGGTATTCCACGCTTTATTCCACCTTCATTTTATCTTTTGTGAGGACTGTATTTCTCAAAGAAGATGCTACTAGTCAAAAATGTCTTGCCATTTCCATGCGCGTTATATTTGGATTTGCCTGCATTTCATTTATCAGTAATTTGGATGTAAACGAATAGCTTTCGTCACTTCATGCCTGTTGTTTGTATCACTTTATGACACTTTGTGGCAAGAAATGCGATGAAAATATTGGTCACATTGTGCGAGTGGGTGGGATTTTCCAGAAACCAGTCACATGGGACTAATATCTGCCGTAAGCAGTTTGTGTAGTTGGTACATTTCACCATACACAGCAGTAAAGCAGTCAGTAAATCATGAGGTAGCGTACATCCACAATTCGTAATAAACCAATAGGTGTTGCATTAGAAATGTGTATTGATGTGAATGCTTCCCTCTTCATTGTATTATACTGATTTCTTGCATGCCGACTCTTGAGAATCTGATAGGATACTGCTGTGATAGTTCACATTTGCTTCTGACAGTGCGCATAAATGTGGCATTATGTACACGACCCAAACGAGTTGTAAATGTGAACCTTAAATCAGGTTCTGAAATGGTATAGGGACCAAATTTTTCTGCCTTAAATGGGTAAAAAGCAAAATTGAGAAACTTTAAATTGATAAAATTTTAACATTACTTATATGACATTTTGGTCAGAACAGCAAGAAATGAACCTAAAATGCAGGGACACTGTAAATGTGGATGTTAATGTATTTGTTTGTAACTTGCTTATTTACGTACTTACTTACTTACTTACTTACTCCATGGTGCAGAGTCCTTCTTGAGAAACTAACTGGTTTGCAGCTAGACAAGAAATTCCCCGCATTTCATGGAACCTGAAGGTTCATTACCGCACTCACAAGCATCCACCACCTGTCTCTATCCTGGGCCAGCCCAATCCAGTCCATATAACCACATCCCACCTCCTGGAGATCTACGCCTAGGTCTCCCCGATGGTCTCCTTCCCTCCCGTTTCCCCACCAAGACCGTATACTCCCCCCTCTCCTCACTCTTGCACGCCACATGCCCAGCCCATCTCATTATTTGTTTGTAACTACCTCTTCATATTTCAATAAATGGAGTCGTGTAATTGTTGTACAGTTGGGTTTGTACAACAGATTGTGTTGCATTGTTGAATATAAAGTTTTAACAAAACCCATTACTGATGACTGATATACAGTATTTATTATTCACCAGTAGGTGCAAGAACAGTTTTGTCACATTTTAAATTTATAGCTTCACTACCTTGGACGTAATACCCCTAACCTGCATGTAGTGCTAAGGTTAATGACTGGAGCTGTATCTCTGCTCCTCTGTATGCCTTTATAGCATGAACAGGTACAGCTTTACTCCTTGTACCATGTAATTGGGTATGCAGGAGGTATGCCACTGTATATTTCATTGAGTGTAATTTTCATAACAAGTGGATGGTTTGGTGTATCATTGGCCAGCAATTTATTGATTTTTATATGTTAAATATTTATCATCTGAGACTGAAATCCTTCAGTATTGTACTGGCAGCATGATTTTAACTTGGGTCAGCATTGTTAGTGTGCTGAAACTTCCATCCCGTGTTTCTATAGGGACTTCTGAGAGCAAATGATAAATGCAAGAAATTACAATGGAAAAGCACTAAATATATTAGAAATATGAGAAAACAAAAAATCAAAATTTTACATTGCACTTAGGCCTACAGAAATGATAAAGAAACAAAAATTGTGTTAATATCTGAATGGCAGTAACTTTTCTTTTGCAAAGAAATTTGATATTGACAACTTTTTAGTTTGCAGCCTTACATTTCAGACAGAACTGCACCATTTCCAAGTTACAGACTTTCTATTTGTCACACCTTTCTTTGCTGTGTGTGTACGATAATGAGTTAACAGTTCTGTAAGCAGCTTGGGCTTCATTGAAACTTGTTACTGGTTCGAGGCCACGTTCATCACCGTAGTCTCCCTACTGCTGCTGCCACCCTCACAATCATCTCTCAACTCATCTGTTTTGGAAATGCAATGTATGTGAAGCTCATTGTCTATAGACATGCACATTCTTGTCATCTGACCACACCCAATGCTTGTGGAAGGCATAATGCTTTTGAAGTTGAGTGGAAAATACACAAATTAATTAGAGTATCTCATGGATATGTGGGACATTTGTCCTCAAACAACATATTATTTTTACCTTGCACAACAGTGGTTGTATCCATTACCCTTGATAACTCTGTGGAAGTGTTTGTTGTCATCCACACTTTTTTATTTGCATAACATTTCATGTTTTGAAACAACTCTGTTTCATTGAGCAGCAGGATTAATAACACTAAGTTATGTGGCTTGTGTCAAATTTGAGGGGAAAAGGAAGAGAACATTGCAAGACAGGACTGTACAAACAACTGTAGAATACAGTCCACAGTTCTTATAATAAAACCAACTAGATACACTAATTTCTCAAATTTATTTTTGGAATAAAACTCTACAGGTTTCAGACAGTTCCTCTGTCCATCATCAGTAGTTTTTCACTGTACACACAGCAATGGTATGTGTCATACAGGTTTGCTGACAGCTTGCGAGCAGGATCAGGACATTACGTCCTGATCCTGCTCGCAACAGCACTAAGGTATGATATGCCAGTGTAATTATACATTTATTTTGTGGGTGATTTTTTGGGACCAGAAAAAGTTAACGATACTTGCAGGAAAATGACACATACAGGAATGATGGATAAAGGTTTCCCTCTATTAAAAAAAATGCAGAAGTCCACTGGGTGAGTTGTGAGCATGTGTTGCCATAGTACTGAAACACATGGGCAGTACAGATTCGAATGAGGAGAGTTGCCTTTTGTTCTTGTGTAGATTCTGAGGTCTCTTTGGTGGTGAATGTAACTGTTGCATAAACTGAACTCTGCCTGTCTTCACTGAATAACTTTCAAACTCAAAGAACAGTCATCCTTGAGAATTTGGTAGTCCTGTGCTAGACAAGGAATTCCCTGTAGGTTTGGTATCATGCTAACAAAATCCAACAAGATTCTGCCACTTGTGCCTGTCTTTTGCCATGCTGATTCAGTCCACATGTTTGGATACTGCTTTTTTAAGATGTGTTTTAATATCATCCTTCAATATATGCCTAGATCATGCAAGAAGTCTCTGCCCTTGAGGTTTTTTTGCCAGAACCTGTATTCATTTTTTTCTTGTCCCATATGTACCACATGTCACTATCAATTTTATGTTGCCTGATTTGGCTCGAATGGTATTGGGTGAGGGGTACAGATGGTGAAACTACTATGGTGAATGGTGAGCAGGGTTATCCATCTACCTGGAAATGTACATTAATGTGGTATAAGTTAAGCACAGACTACTTTAAATTCTTACTTTATGACTTTCTACACTTTAGCAGACATTTTTGGAGCCTTCTTACATGAGCAAAGAGAATGCTTTGTTCCCTGTGGTATGAACATGATTTTCATGTAGAAGGGCATTCTCTTTGACTTTTCTGTATTAGAAAAATGTAACACAGTATATTTGTTGTATGTTCTGTAAACATATATTTTTATGCTAGATGCAGGGTCTTCACATCCGTACATCTAATGTATCTGTGTCACAACGGGAGGTTCCATTTAGAGATATATTTTTGGTTCTGTTGAGCATATAGCAGAGTAAAAAAGAGTTTAAAATATTTGAGCTTTTATTGAAATAGCAACCCTCAGTAGGCAAGGTGGTTTGGACATATAATGCTGTTTCAATTTTTATGATTATTTCCCATATAAAATACGTCATGATATGTTTTATTGTGAGGATCACTGGTTTGGAGGTTACCTTCCACGTGAGGCATTGTATTGTCTTTGTTACGAAAGGGGAAAAGTGTCTGTGTATGGCTGAACAGTTTATAGGAACTCTTGGGTCAGTGCAGCTTTGAGATGTCTTCTGTGGAAACAGAATATAGATTTGTGGTATGATTTACGGACATATTGCTGTGTTTTGTAATTACCAAAATTAGCTGCCAGAATTTAAATCTGAAAAATGTTGAGGGATGTAAATGGTGTAATGTTTGCTTTGCAACTGGTAGAGTGTGAAAAAATCAATATATTGCACATTGTACTCATATAAGATTGTTGTCATGGAGTATTTTATGTTTGTGTTTTGTAATTTGGTATCATAGTCATGCATGTAAAATTTTGTGAATTCAACGAAGAAGAGTCAGGAGCAGAAATACGTATATTGATGGGGCTTTGTGAGATGTTTGAATTTTTTCACTTGTGAAATCAAAATTTGATAGTTTACTAGTGTAGTAGTACCACACAGAAAAACACGTAATAGAGGACAGACATTTTGGACTTGAGCATCTTAAGCAAAGTTTAATATTTATTAATTTATTTTTCTTGATTTCTGTTGTGGGTTTCCTGAAGCCAAAAACTTGTTGGTTTTCCAAGTCCACTGGTTTATTTTTCTTCATTTTTATACCAATTAATTTCAGTAATACAGTATCTTTAGAAAATACCATATGTACCTGAATGTAAAATGAGTATTTTGTATTATTCATCTTCTGTGCAATAGATGTATGTAACAATATATATACAGGCCAATTAAAAAGTCTGTGTGCACCTGCTTTCATCAGATGCACAGGGACTTTTTGATTACCCTGTATTTTCAGCTAATCGCACATCTATTGTGCAGATGTGCAGTTAGTTGCTGATAAATATATTTTTACATAAGATGGCTGGTTTTACTACTTCAGCATCTAAATAATGGGGGATATGATCAGCGGGGGTGAATGTTTTTGTATGTGCCTTGGCTAGGCAGGTAAAGAATACGTGGTGCTACCCATAAGTCCCCGAAATAGGAATGCCATGCAAAAATCGCTTGTAGTACCGTTGTGTGCCACTAGGTACCCTTTATGAACCACTGTGCCAAGCAGTGTTCTGCTGTGATTATGTGTGTGTTTTTTCTGTTCATTTTTGTGACGTGTTAGTGCTCTTATGCGATCGTACCAACCTGCTAAAGTGACTGATGTGAATGAGCAGTGGATTTGCACCATATTTTTGCTTCAAACTCAGCTAGGTGGCTTCGGAAACTCACAGAATGCTTAAAGAAGCATTTGGTGTTGGTGCCCTAGGCCAGACGCGAACCTGGACATGGTTTAAGCATTTCAAGAACAGATGGATGTCAGTTGATGGTGAAGACCTTTGACCAAAACTGTGGCAAAAGTTTGATGTCGAGGGCATCATGCATAAGGAATTTGTTCTACCAGGACAGACGGTGAATGGAAAATTCTATTGTGATGTCCTTAGGCAATTGAGGGACAACATCTGGCACATATGTCCAGACAAGTGGCGCAAAAACTCCTGGGTCCAGAATCATGCCAACGCTCTGGAATGTGCATTATGCAGCAGTTTTTGACTTTTATAAATATGAGTCATCCCCTACCCTCCCTACGCACTGGACATTGACCCCTGTGATTTTTTCCTATTCCCAAAAATAAAATTGAAAACCAAAGGGCGACGTTTTGACAGTATTGAAGAGATCCAGACCAAATTGCAGAACGTGATGAAGACGCTGACTCAAAATGACTTTCAGAAGTGCTTCCGATCATGGAAGTCCTGCTGGAATCTCCATATCAATGCTAAAAGGGGACTACTTCGAAGGGGATAGGGCAAATATAAATTGCAGTAAGTGCTTAAGCTACGCAGTAGAATTTCAAGAACTTTTGGGTAGCACCACGTAATTACACAGGTGATACATTAATAGTACCAGTTTTATGCTCATGATTTCACTATTGTTATGCCACCTCATTTCACACCAGTTTATGGAAGTGAGGAGGTATTAAAATTAAAGTATTCTTTAAAAACCATTGACAAATGTGTTGAAAGGAAGAGTGTGTCAGCATGTAAAATACCAAAATAAATGCATTGCATGTATGATGCCAATGTTAAATGAATGGTAATGAAAGATGGTGAAGACCTCAACAATTGCACATTGATACACATTCAGAGGTGTCGAACAGACTGTGTAACACTGGAGAAAACAAACAGAACTATTATTGTATTAAGGGAACTTAACCTGAGAAGTATTTTGTGAACCCAAGCAGGTGAATTTGATCACCACTCACAGCAGAGATCTGGAATTATGCCTGAAAAGAAGGGACTGTAGAGATGGTATGAACAAAGACATCAGAACATGCTGTAGTGCAAAGATTCCACAAGAAGTTTTCAAAGCCAGCAGTAAGATGCATCATAAAGGGTCAGCCCTGCATCAGAGAACTGCTTAGCACAAAAGTTTCCCTTTAAAACTTAACCTCTTTTGTCTGGCCTTTAAATTCCGTTGTAGCCACTGACAACCAAAGTTATACTCATTTTAAATGCCCATGCCTGCAACTGAGCGGAAATTTTCCCTTGAATCTGAGTTACGTTTAATGGGACAATGTTTTCCCATTCGGCTGATGGAGAAATAGCAGCTCCATGTAATTAATGTGCTCAGGAAAAAGAAACAAAAGAGTAAAATACTGATGCAGTCTGAGTCTTTGTAATTTGCCAACCAGCACTTTAGTTGTTGTAAAAGGATGAAAATAAGTACATGTAACGACAGAATGCATGAAAAGCAGAATAAGCATGGTGCTTTAGTTTTGGCCAGTGTGAGAAAAAAGAAGTCTTTATTATGAGCAGAAAGGATCTTCTGTAAGAAAAGCTTTATAGTTGAATTATATTGACAGAAGCCATCATGGTTGTCTGCTGAAAGAAGCGTGGGACAGCAGATCCAGTGCCGTTTTCAAGGACAGATGAATGCTGATGAGAAATTCTTAAGTTAACACAGATCTAAAGATCTTAACAGGAAGCATGTCCTCTCAGGTACATACATTCTTGTGATGGATTAACCACCAAAAGTTGACTGGGTTGCCACTATGGGGAATGGCTACAATGAGGGAACTGCCCCCAACACCAGTAGGAAACATGGTAAGACCATCCGAAGCAGTGCTTGGGCAGGGGAATTATACTGCCTGAAGTCATATTTTGTCAGAATCCATTATCAGGCGCCTGAAAGGTGCTGTGAGTTTCAGATGACATGCATGGAGCGGAAGGGGGATGAGTGGGAGGAAGGTCACGAAGACAGTGACCAGCCAATTTTGTGATGTGTTTGTAACTGCTTGCTACATTAACACACTAGTATTTCAACTATGATTTTTTTTTTTTAAATTCTGGAATATGAAGCTTGTAAACAAGTGACATAGAAACCTAGCTAATGTGAATAAAAGTGTTTTCTTGAGATCTGAAGATTGTGAAGGAGGTTTGTCTTATTTGGGAAAATACAGTATTTCATGTAATTGGGAAGTTGCACTATGGGAATTGCAAGATACAGATTTTTTGAAACCACAGTAGTGTTGTCAGTACAGTGACTGCTGTGCATTGGACAGCCAAGGAAGCCATGATGCCCTGCAGAGACAAGAGTTTTTTCTTCTGCACAACTTACCTGGACCAGTTTTGGGACCTGATAAAGCTCCCATGTGAAGGGTACTGGGAGCTGTTACCCTAGGAGTAAAGTGAAAGGGGTCCAGAGCTGACCAGTCTCCTCTGCTTACTGCCAGGGTTAACAGTGAGTGGAACTATGTCCCCACATCCCCATATGCCTTTTTGTGGCATGCTGAAGGAGAAGATGTACCTTTATCTTGCAGGATTATGTGCCTTGCCTTTGCATTAAAATTTAACATGTTGTTTTGTTTGTATAATGGATGCAATTCTAGGTTGATGAGTGATCCAATATGCTAATCGCCAAAGGATTGCAGAAACACAGATTGCATAATTACAATCCATTAGTACCACGAATACACAGTTTTTACTAGTATATTTCAACTTATCTGGTTCCAGCATGTTTCGAATGTTCACCGTCCTCGAGCAGCTCACAACCAAATAGCTTAAAACTCACAGCGATAGCATTTTATTGCTGTGAGTTTTAAGCTGTTCGGTTGTGAGCTCTCTGAATGTGAATAGCCAAAATGTGTAGAATCCAGGTAATGCAAAATATACTAGTGAAAATCATGCATTTGTTGTACTGAGTAATTGTAATCATTCACAGTGCACGGAGAGAATAATACGAAGCAGATTGTAGGAGCATAAAGGAGATCGATCAGGTGTCTAAAGGAGCAGATGAAATCAGTGTTCTATTTGTCATATGTAGAGCAAGTTAATTATTTGGAAGGATGTGGTGTTAGCAGGTGGATTGGCATCGGCATTAGTGATAGGACGTGGACAAGTGTGACAAGCATCGGCTGTTAAAACTGTGTGAAGAATTTCTGTGAAAAACCTACCTGTAGTGCTTGTAACAAAGTAATATATTACCAGTAGCATTGTTTTACTTTGATTTGTTAATGTTCAGTGACTACTGATTCTCACCTGCTTGTGCAGAGAACAGTTGTATGACATTGTGAAGTGTTCACATCCTTCATAAACCATTGTTTTATTGCCATATGGCTAGATACTGAAGTTTCGGATGTAAGGAAACAATCCACAAAACAGAGCTTAGAGTGGGTTATGGTTTAATTGTTTCAGTTTATGAATAAAGGTGGATTACAGAGGTTTCATAACGGAGCACTCCATCTCAGAGCATAGTGTGTGTTGTGTTAATAATTTAATAGTCTGAGGTTAAATATAAATGTGGGTTCTATTTATAGAAGGTTAAATTTCAGAAACTGAAAATTCTTAAGGGCTTTTATGGCTTTTGTGTTGCCTATACTCCAGAAAAGGCTCTGTAAAATTTTCTGCTAAACCCTTCTTGCAGGAGTGCCAAATAATACGCTATTTTTCTGTGAAAGGTGGAAGGTAAAGGTGTTAGTATTCCTGCCATGAAGGCATATAGTGGGAGTAGGGGCATAGCTCCAGTCGTACTTAACCGCGGCACTAAATGGGGGTGAGTGGTCAGTATAATGCCTCAGCCATTTTGTCCCTGGCAAAGATCTCCAGCACCCATTGAGTCGGAGGTTGTTCGGACCCCAGAGCAGGTCTAGACCAACTTTTTTTTACACAACTGCCTATGAGCAGACTGCAGGACTGTTATTAACACACTTTCAGGATCTAACCCAATCTGATGATAGCATCAAGACAGAAGATATGTGGTAATTTACCTGTGCACGCAGTATTATTAGACATTGGTAGTCATGAGCTACTGCCCTGTCTGACCTTCCCATGTAACAGTCTCCTTGGAGCAGGGCCTTTTGGAAGCAAGCAGTAACGTTTTTATTTACTACAGTGTATGTTTCAGAATTTTTTTGACAAGTCAGGCAAATGTTTCAGAATTTTTTTGACAAGTCAGGTAATTGGAAAATCATTCAGGAAGGGACTGCTTGATAGATCTGGGTATAGATATGAGGATAGTATTACAGTGGATCTTGGAAAAGGGTGGTACAAGGGTGTGAACTGTTTGTTCTTCAGGATCAGGTTCAGTAGAGGTTTTGATGAACATTGTAATGAAGATTGTGTTCCGTAGAGGCAGGGGATTTCTTGTCTGTGTAACTGTCGGCTTAAAGGACGTACTCAGAACCTTGGTAGTTTTTTGGTCGGTCACTTAGGTCTCCGGAAGATGTGCCAATTTTTAGCATGACTTTTCATTGTGACTTGACATTTGACCACAGGGCTGGGCATTTAAATGTTATTGCACTCTTTGTGTAAAACATAAATACAAAATTTGTTTGGTGATACTTATTTAGAAATGTTTTATAGAGAGGTTCAGTTGGAATTTGTGTGTTGTTGTTAGATTGTAAATAATGAGGTCAAGATCATATTTATGTATTCTGTGCTGTGATACTATGTAGGCTTTTAGGTGGGTACCGGTGGTTTGGAGGAACATGCTGTTTGTTCCTTCTTGGTTGAAATGAGTGGGGTGAGGGTGTCAGGTTACCTACACAAGTTGCAAGGAAGGTGGCCAGTGAGATTAATGCGAGGGGCGAGAAAGTGGATAGCATTTTTGTTCCCATTTCCCATCTCTGGACATAACATAGGCTGTCTTTTCATTTTTCACTTCTTTGTGTCCCTTGTGTAGGATGTTGTCCTCGATCAGGCAGTTTTGTGTCTGAGTTTCCATATGTTCTGATCATGTTTCCATTACTCTGTGACATTTTATCTTCTCTCCTTCAGTGGATCTGAGTGGCCAGTGTCCTTACAACATGCCTTTGTAACCTGACCACATGCGTGTCTCACTTTCTTTCACTCCAGAGATGTTCTTCTGAAATGTGTGTATCCGCCTGCAAGATTCCATTGTGTCATCCCAGAACACCAACTGTCAGCACGGGGAAACTCCGAAAACTTGAACCAGAATCAAGTCTTGGTTTGTGATTATTCTACTTGAGTGTAGGTTCACATGACATATTTGTACACCTTCCCTGAACAAAGATTACATGGTAGAGGTATGAATTTCAAGAATTCGGACAAGGTTCATTTTAGTCAGAATGGCATGATTACATGCAAATCTGATGATGGGCACCATGAGAATGCTCATTTGTTATTTTCGAAAGATGCCCCACAGTTACAAAATTCCACATTCTGGAAGAAAATGGAGTGCTGTAAGTTATTCTTTCCTTCAGAGAATGGAAAGTGAGGTTTTCGGTCAGTTCAGACTACCTTTGTGTAACACTAATTGGTAGGCTAATTGCACCATTTGTTCAGGTTGGGGATGACCTTGCTGCACTCATGGTGGTTGTGTCCTGTTGCAGGCACACATCCATGGGGAGGGTTTGTATCTGGTTCTTCAGTTGCAAAGACATCATGACTTAACGTTACACAGTGTACGTCAGCACAGTCTTTTTTATTCTTAAGCCTTGCTTAAGAATAAAAAAGATTGTGCTGACATATACTGTGTAACGTTAATTGAATTACAAGAACATTGTGATGCCTTCATTCAGAATATTTGCGGCTAGTCAAGCCAAAAGCATCTACCTATATAAGCCTTGCTTAAGAATAAAAAATATTGTGCTGACATATACTGTGTAACGTTAATTGAATTACAAGCACATCATGATGCTTTCATTCAGATCATGACTTATTACATTATGTAGAATGATTAAAATATGCACATGAAACAAGTATGCACAACATTTTTTGTGGATTATAAGTACTTTTGTCTGGGAGTCCCACACCCCAACAAATGCAATGTGTTGCATTTCTTTTGAACAGATGCAAGTACTCTTCTTCTGTGAGTGGGTACAATATTCTGTGAATGTAGATAATTTTAATTTGTTTTAGTTTGCTTTCCATAAGAAAGAGAATGTTTATATGCCACATCATGCTTACTGAGTGTTGCTGTAAAGATAAGCTGTTCCTTTTAAAATCTTGAGCATTACTTGAAGTAAAAGAAGTGCTTTTGTTTGAGACCATGCTCACGTATCCATCTGTCTGTGATCTTGCATCAGCAGTTTGTCAGATTTCCACCTACCTTGTTAAAGTTATTTACAAAAGGTTGATAAGAAGGCTTGAGTTCTGTGAATGTTGGCTGATTGTCACATTTTTCTTATAAGCATGAATGAATTTATACCCGTACTTTCTATACTGCTGGGCTGATTTAGGTGAAATTCAGTTCAGATTTCCATTCAGTGCGATTAAAGCAGTTGTACTGTGAAAAGTGATGAAGTGACAACAGAAGTTTACTTAACCCATCATTGCACTGTACAGACTTTCTTCACATGCTGCAGAATGACCATCCTGCTGCATGTGTTATCGCACAGCAGCATGCATGCATTGCTAGGAACAGATTTTATTAATACTCTCACACATGCACACACACAGACATGGGCACTGATTTTCAATGTGATTGCTAGCTCTGTTGATGCAGTGTCTGTGGTGGGAAGTTGTGCATCAAATCCCTCAGCCAAGAAATCTGTGTCAAGTATATGGAGTCAAAGTTGCCAGGTTTGGACTGTATTGTGGATGCTGCAGCACTTGCCATCTGTAGCATTTGAACCACTTTTCAGTCATCTGCGCTGTGCGGATTGTTACTTCGTCATGAAGGTTGATGGCAGAAGGTTGAACCATCCTTGCATCTTTCTTCAGACATTTTCGCTCAGTCCAGTGTGTTGTAGCAAGGAGCTGCATTGATTTTCTCACCCCTAGGGAGGAAGTCCACCAACAGGATTCCTTCGGCATCCTAGACAACTGTGACTATAATCTTGCACACAGAGTTGGCTGTTCTGAAATTCTTTGTTCTGGGGGAATCATCTTCGTCCCCAGCATGACATGTGCACTCATGTTTCATTACCAGTGATAGTCGGGTTTAACAGTGCCACATTGGTCAGTTTGTACTGAAGCAGATGTTATAAGCATAAATTCTTATGCATCTGTTTATGGTGTTCACTCACTTGCTTTGGGTCCCAACATGCAGTTATTTTCCTGTAACAAGGAGAGTCATGAACAATTTCCTGCACTTTTGGTGAGATGTTGAGTTTTTCCGCAATTTTGCGTATTTATGTGTCTGTTGTAATGAGTAATGCCTTACACATGACATCTTGTCATTTGATATCAGTGTTGATGGTCTTACAGCTTTAGTTCATCATGTCATTCCTGTCATTTTGGAATGCTTTGCCCCACATGGGAACTTGTTTCCTGTACACAATGACAGGACAAGCTCCCTGTAAATTTGGGTCAGTGTTTCACCTTGTGTGGGAATGCAAATCACACCTCCATGTTGGTCCAGCTTCCCAGTCTCAGCCATTGCCATAACTTTGCATGCTTGCACATTCACAACTTTGGCTGTTCGCAACAGAAATGTCCACCCCCATAAGCATATTCTGGTTCAGTAATGTCTCTCACTGTACAATCTTGTGAGCTGCACCTCTTTGTACCACACTTTTGAAACAGCCCCCATAATACTTCAGAATGGTCCTGTATTTGACAGACACTTCTGTTCCATGTCTTCAAATTGCCATTCTTCAGTAAAATACCAAGATTGTAACCATGCAGTTGAACATTACTAATACCATTTGAAGTTGAATTGTGGCATTTTGTGTTTCGTTACATGATCATGTTTTGTGGTGATAATGGATACTTAACTTCAGATTCTCACAGAGTATTGAGAATACATAGTTCTTTGTCAAAAAATAAAAGAAGTGAGAGTGAAACACTAGTATTAAAATAATTCACAATGTTTTTCACATTTCTAATAACAGAATTTAGATTTGAAAGCAGAAATTATATTTTGAAAGTACCTGATCAGTGATTTTATTTCACATACTTCATTATGCCACAGAAAAAATTCACTATCATGGTGACTTGTCATAGAGGGGAAGGAATGTTTTGTACGTCAGTGTCATGTCACATTATTGTTGTACACAATTGCCCTTTGTACCGTGTGTTTCCTGATGTGCTCAGTATGGTAGGTGAAATTTCTTACGGGATATAAGTGGCTTTCATCAAATGAGATACAGTCTTCACCATTTTCTTATTTGTTTATTTATTTATTTGTATCTGAGGTGCAAAGTCTTCTCTTATCCAGTTGATTGAATAAAAATCATAGTCTAAAAAAAATCACTGCTCCAGAACTAGTAACCTTTCATTTTCAGTGACCACATTATGCACCACCACTCTTGCTTGACTGCCAGCTTCAGTATCAAACTTCCTTTCTTGATTTATTTTTGGTCTTTAGGTGTAAGGTTTGCTCATTAGGTTGTAGTCCTTGTGTACTGCTAACCAGGTTTCCCACTCAAAGTTCTCAGTATCCAACCCTTCCTACCTATCACTAATGGTTCCTTGGATGGAAGTTGACAGTGAAATTTGTGACGGATGGCTTTGAATCTCCCGTAACTGGGGTCAGTAATCCCTCTACCTGATGTACCAAAAATGTTCAGCTGCATTGTGCAACTGTGGGAAGTTTATAAGATAGTGACATCTGCACAGACCAGTGAAAATCTAATGGTAGATCCTAAAATTACATGGATTTTCTTGTAATCCTAGTCACCAGCTTCCATGTAAGGAAATGCTGAGGACTGCAAGCAGTAGAAAAACAGCAGAGGCACAGATGTCCAAGAGCAGCATTCCTCAGTATTGTCATGGGTTAACTGTGTGGTGCTGTGTAAATATGTATTTCTTTCTGTGTTGCATATTGTTGGGTTAGGTTACAGTTGGCTTTTAGGTTGTATTAGGTTAGGGTATGAATTTACATGTATGTCCTTTCGCACTTTATTCTTAATTAGCCAGAGAGCTCAAAATAGAAAATGTTAAGGTGGTAACACCCCAGTACATGGCTTGTGCATTTTGTTTGTGATGAATTGTTGACTGCTGTGAATAGCATGTGTCTTAATCTGTCATATTTACCTTAGCATGACGTGATGTTTCCTGAAAGTTGAAGAGTGTGATGGATGGTTGTCTTGTATGCAGGGTAATGTAGGTACTTTTGTGGACGACCGGAAATTTTATACAAGTGTAGTATGATATGTGATGTTGGTCACAATGAAAGTTTTGTGTTAAAAGGAAGAGTGAGAAATTTCACTTGGCTTCGTATGTGATTGATTTGTCAAACCATCTCAACTCACACATACTGCAGCTCTCCCCCCCCCCCCCCCCCACC
>Ga0123354_10006026_pt1 | contig 17868 bp, 14 predicted proteins | sample TergutLab28metaG_2_FD_97872 | JGI IMG/M metagenome (GOLD analysis project Ga0123354, IMG submission 97872) | Labiotermes labralis P4 segment gut microbial communities from Petit-Saut dam, French Guiana - Lab288 P4 | ecosystem: Host-associated > Arthropoda: Insects > Digestive system > Gut ...
GCTCGACGAGGGCGTGCACTTCATTCACAAGCCGTTTGCGTTCAATGAGCTTGCTGCCAAGATTAGGGAGGCGTTGGAAGAACAGTGATCCTGCTGAGCCCCCGGTTGGAACGTGATGGGGCCGCCGATGGAGCCGGAAAGAGTGGTGGCCGCTACCGGACCAGCATCACCACGCCCAGTACGATCAGCGGCAGATAGACGATGTGCAGGTAGGTCCGGCGGTTTGGACCGGCCGCTGAGGGTGGAGCCGGCCTGGGCGCCCAGGAGCACGAAGCCTAGGGCCACGGCAAAGGTGGTTAGGGTGTCGCGCGTGATCATGCCGCTTACGGCGTGCGCCATCACAGTGATGTAGCTGTTGAGCACGAAAAAGCCGGTGAGCGTCAGCCCTGTCTCTTCCTTGTTTGTTTTCTGTGACGCTTAGGCCTCTGCGAAAATCGGCGTTTTAGAAAAATTCCACACAAAGCGACGAAGAGCCAATACTTACTGGAAAAATTTGGCTGCGATGATTCTAAAACGGTACAATCCACTTTTTACGTGATAGCATTGAACAATAAAATGAACCTAAAATAAAGGAGATGATCAGATTGAAGGAACTCGACGAACAAGCCATGAGCTATCTGGAGGCACGCATTCCGGAACTGGCCGAGGGTGCGGTCAAACAGGCCTACTGTAATAATCTGGCCGCCGGCAGGAAAGTGGTGGAGGCGGTGAATGGACAGCTTGTAGAATCCTTCCCCGACGGAACCTCAAAAGTGATCAAACCCCTGGAGGCGCCCATTCCGGTTGTGCCGGGACAGCGGCGGGTACGGGTGAAACGATGAACCCCGCGATTCCCCGCATGCGGATGTTTGCCGGGCCAAACGGTTCGGGGAAAAGCACGATCAAAGGGGTTATTGGACCGGAATTGCTTGGGGTTTATATCAACCCCGATGAGATCGAAAAGGAGATTCGTCGTTTCGACTTTTTGGATTTTTCCGCCTATGGCGTGACAACCACCGCTAAAGAGGTTCTGCCATTTTTTCAACAATCCCCCTTTCTGGCTGGAGCCGGGCTAGCGGACGAGGCTTGCGAGTTGAGTTTCAACGATGGCAAGCTGATTTTTTTTTCCGTTGTGGTCAACTCCTACTTCGCCTCTGTTGCCGCTGATTTTATCCGGCAAAAACTATTGGCTGCCGGGGTGACCTTCACCTTTGAAACGGTAATGTCGCACCCGGACAAGATTGAGCTTCTCCGCCATGCGCAGGCAAGCGGTTTTCGGACCTATCTCTACTATGTGGCCACCGAAGACCCTGAAATCAATATCTCCAGGGTCGAAAACCGTGTCCGGTCAGGAGGCCATTCGGTGCCAAGCGACAAGATCGTCGAGCGCTATCATCGCTCTTTGGGACTGCTGGCCGATGCGGTGCAATACACGGATCGGGCCTATTTTTTCGACAACTCCTCTCATGAAAAAGTCTGGGTGGCGGAAATCACCGGGGGAGATGACCTGGAGATGAAGACGGCCGCCATGCCCCATTGGTTTAAACTGGCGCTGTGGGACAAATTTGTTTCCCCGGAAGAACGGGCGTGATGGCGCCTATCGGCCAGCCGGAACGCGCCGCCCAGGAGCGGGTCGTCGCCCTGTTTCGGGACGAACAAGCTATCCCCTGCACATGCCCCGCGCCTGGAACTCCGCCAGCTTCTTGCTGTCTAGGCGGTCCGTCTTCCCGGTCTTGGATGCCGGCCGGGGAATACGGCTCGGGGCCGCAACCACCACCTCAATCCTCATCTCCAGGCAGGCCCAGGCCAGACCGTATCCACAAGGTCCGCTCTCATGGGTCAGGGCTTTGATGCTCATGCCCATCTGGAGCAGTTGCGTCACAAGCTTCCTTGGTTCCGCGACAGTGGAGAACTCCAACCGCTGCCCCTCTTCGTTCAGGATCGCCGCCGCATAGCTGGCCTTTGTGCACATCAACCCCGATCCAGCAGCTCTTGCCCTCAAAATTGATCTGATTGGGACGCGGCAAGCGGGCGGCAACAGCAACTGCTCATTCCGCAAGGCTCAAAGCTGTTCGGCGTCTATGATTCCCGTGTGGTCTACGGACAGGAAAGAGTACTTGTCGCCTGGAATCGGCTGATTTTTCCTGACGGCTCGACCTTCACCCTGGGGGCCATGCCCGGCTCGGATATGGCTCTGCCGGGTACGCGGATGAGGTCAATAACCATTATCTGCGGATTTTCGGCTCTTCCGTGCTTATGTCGCTTATATCCGGCGGCACGGCCTATACGATGGATACCATGTCAAGGAACAGCAACAACAGCATGAACAGCACGCTCACCATGCAGCAGGAAATGGGATCTGCCCTGGCTACACAGCTTGGACAGGCTACCGCGCAACTGCTCCAGAAAAACCTGAATATCAAGCCGACCTTGGAAATCAGGTCCGGCTATCAGTTTAAGGTGATTGTCGCCAAGGATTTGGTGTTTCAGAAGCCCTATGCGGCTTTATGGTAGGAGGTCAGGCGTTGTGTGGCTAACAAACTTTTGCAGAGCGGTTTCCATAACATCCGTACCGGAACGCCGTCATATTCGGCTCTGCGGGAGACTTTAGCATACAGTTCAGAGGAAATAGGAACCATGATTTCAGAAGCTGGCTCGTTCGGTTTCCGGCCAGCTTTGGCACAAGCCCCAATGTAATGGTCAATCATGTCCTGAAAAACCGTGCGGATTTCTTCAACCGTATTCCCGTTAAAGACAATAGAATCCCGAATGCCGGTCACTTTGCCTATCAGGCAGCCGTCTTCGTCGCTGAACTCAATGAGAGCCGTGTAGCCTTTATATTTTCATCGTATTATTGTCGGTCATGGCTTTTCTCGTGTTTCAACAAAGAAGACGCGAGCCGTGTCTGTATTTGGTATGGCTTGGCCTCTTTTTGCGGATGCGGGCGATGGAACGATATAGAAACCGCATTCTTTTCAAACGTCACCTTTGAACCATCGCCTTCTATCACCATATACCCAAATCCTTTGAACAAGGATTCCAAATCGCTCCATGGTAGGTTCTTGGGAGTGGGTTTGGTAAAAACGGCTTCAAAGGTTTTTCGCTGTTTTTTACTCATATTGAACAATAACAAGGCCAGTTTCCACGTCAAGAGAGCCTTGACAGTCTTGGAGACTATCTGATTTCCACGGGGCGGGCCTTGCGCCCCTGCCTCTCGCCGCATGACGGCCACTTCGGAGCCTGTCATGCCTTCTTAATACGGCCAGGGAGAAATTACCGGTCATCCAGGCCGTATGCCTTGATCTTGCGCCAGAGCGTAGTTCGAGGGATGTCGAGGATTTGAGCGGTGATGCCTTTGTTGTAGTTGGTGCTTGCCAAAACCTTGGCGATATAGCTTCGTTCCATGGCCTCCAGGGTCAGCAGGCCGTCACCTTCCAAGGTGTCGAATTCTAGATTCTGGAGGTCGCCGGGGAGATCTTGGGGGCCGATTTCGTTGCCGTCGGTCAGGGCCACGGCTCGTTCGACGATATTCTCCAGCTCGCGAACATTGCCGGGGAAACTGTAATTGCAAAGGATCTCCAAGGCCTGCGGCTGGATGCCATCGACCTGTTTGTGGAAGGCGAGGCTGTATTTCTCGATGAAGAACCGAACCAAAAGCGGGATGTCCTCCCGCCGCTGGGTCAGCATGGGCAGATTGATGGTGACCACATTGAGGCGAAAGTAGAGATCCTCGCGGAAGGCGTCCACTTCCACCTCGTGTTTGAGGTCCTTGTTGGTGGCGGCAATGATGCGGATGTCCAGCTCGATCGGCTTGGTGCCGCCGACCCGCAGAATTTCCCGCTCCTGGATTACGTGGAGCAACTTTACCTGCATTGTCAGCGGCATCTCGCCGATCTCGTCAAGGAAGACCGTGCCGCCAGCGGCAGACTCCAGCAGGCCCACCTTGGTGGCGGTGGCGCCGGTGAAGGCGCCCCGCTCGTAGCCGAACAGTTCGCTGTTGATCAGCTCCCCGGTGAAGCCGCCGCAGTTGAAAGCGACGAACGGGTGGTCCTTTTTCGGGCTCAATCGGTGGATGGCCCTGGCCACCAAGGCTTTGCCGGTACCGCTGCCGCCTTGGACGAGCACGTTGCAGTCCACCGGCGCCACCTTGTGAATCAGGGCAAACAGTTCTTGGATCGCCGGGCTGTTGCCAACAATCGCGCTCAGGCCCGATCCGCCCTTGAGCGCCTCGCGCAGGCGCCTGTTCTCCAGGCGCATGGCGATCTTTTCCCGCACGCTTTGCACCATGAGCCTGATCTCGGCCAGGTTGACCGGTTTGACCACGTAGTGGAAGGCGCCGCTGCGGATGGCCTCGACCGCGCTTTCCACGCTCTTAGAGCCGGTGATGATGATCACCTCGGTCTCTGCGCACAGCGCCTTGACGCGCCGAAGGATATCTAGGCCATCGATATCCGGTAGCCGCAAATCCAACAGTACTATATCAAAGGGTTCTTGTATCATCCGTTCCAGAAAGGAACGCCCGATGATGAAGGACTCGATCGCAAATCCCTCCTTGGTCAGGGCCTGACCAAGCCGGCGGCAGACGATTTCCTCGTCGTCGACAATTGCAACTCGCAGCTTGTTCATATGACCCCCCAGGGAAGGTCGTTGCAAGAATCTTGGGCCACATGGGGCAGGAGCACGACGAAGGTGGCGCCGCAGCTCGGTTCGCTGTGCACCGTGATCGTGCCGCCATGGCGCTTGACAATTGAGTAGCTCACCGCCAACCCCAGGCCGGTGCCCTTGCCGACCTCCTTGGTCGTAAAAAAGGGCTCGAAGATTTTATGCTGTATATCCTTGGGAATGCCCTTGCCGTAATCCTGCACCGCAAAGCTGATGAAACCCGGTTTATCGGCATGTTCGACCCTCATGCGGATGGTTTCGCCTTGGGGTGAGGCCTGGATGGCGTTGAGTAGGAGATTGGTGAACACCTGCTGGAGATTGCCCAGGTTGCCGCGAATGGACGGCAGGCTGGGGGCGATCGATGTTTCAAATTGCACGCCCACGATCTTGAATTGGTTCTTCACCAGATTGATGCTGCTGGCGATGACCTGCTCTGGCGAAAGCTCGCTGAATACAGGTTTCTCGGTGCGGCTGAAGTCGAGCAGATTCTTGACGATGCTCGCCGCCCGTTCGGCCTGGGTGAGAATGTCATCCAGCATCTCCATGTTTTCCGGCGCGGTTGTTCCCTCCAGTTCCTCCTTGAGGCTGTCGGTGGTGAGGACGATGTTGTTGATCGGATTGTTCAGCTCGTGGGCGATGCCGGCGGTGAAGGTGCCGATGGCCGCGATCTTGCGGGTCTGGATCAGGTCTTCCTGGTGGATTTCCAGCTCCCTGGCCATACGGTTGAAGGCCTCGATTAGGCCAGAAATCTCCTCCAGGCGGACTCCATCATAGCGGATCGGGCTGAAATCACCCCGGCCCACCGCTCTGGTGGTGCTGGTGATCACGCTCAAGGGGCGCAAAAGCCCCCGCGAAATGAGCAGGACCACAGGGAGCATCAGGGCCAGGAGGATGAGCAGAAAAGCGAAGGGCAAGGCTAAAATTCGCAGGATGGCGGCGTGGATGCGGGCACGCTTGATCTCGCGGAAATGGTCAGCCTCGTCGGTGAGCCGTTTACCGATGGCGCGCAACTGGTCCGGCGAGGTGCCGCTGTCGGTGCGGAGGCGCTCCATTGTGGCGCGGTAGTCCGCCAGCTTGCCGATGAATGCCGTGAATGGTTCGTGGCCTATCAACCGGGTGAGATCCGGGGAGAGGTCGGTGACCAGGGCGTCGATCCGGTCCAAATATTCCTTGCTTTCCTGGAGGCTCCGGCGGTCACCGTAAATGAAAAAATTTTTTTCAAAGCGGCGGGTCTCAAGGATGTCGTTGAGCAGATCGTCGTAGCGTTCGCCGAGTAGCAGCCGCTCTTTGAGGGTGCCGATATTCCACAGGTTGAGCGCGCTTAAGGCCATGATGGAGAGGAAGGCCGCCGAGAATCCGGTGAGGATTTTGCCCTTGATCGATCCAGGATTGACTAACCGCCACCCCGCCCGTACCGCTTGCCGCGCCAATGTGCCCATATTCATCGCCATGTGCCTTTCTTGCAGTTGTTTTTTCATTTTGAAACAATTTTGGTTAATAATATATGATTTTGTTCCAAAGTGAAATATAAAAGATAGGCTGTTCTCCTCTTTAAACGGTAATATGTTGATAATTATAGAATAATTTTATTGGCATCCGCTTTGCTTTCTCTCCGGTAAATGAGGAGTGCAATGGAAAATATCTTGGTGGCAGTCGACGGCAGGCACGGGGCATGGGAGGCGCTTTCCCATGCATGTTCCCTGGTCAAGCGTATTCAGGCTGTTTTGTACGTGCTGCTGGTCATGCCTCCGGCAACGGGCAAGGAACGGGCCGGGGACGAGAGCGGTCGGCAATCGGTCAGGAAACGGCTGGATCTGCACCTGGCAACCGCCAAGGCCGAGGGGCTCATCATCAACTATTTCATGACGGAGGGGCAGTACGAGGATGAGGTGATCAATTTTGTCAACCATCACAAGATAGCGCTGTTGGTCCACGAGACCCGAGGCAAAAACGCCCGTTCGGCAGCGAGAGACGCTGCTGTGTTGCGCGCCCTCCGGCACCGGTTGACGTGCAAGATGGAAGTGGTGGCGCCAATGAAAACCACATAGTTGCATACCAAAGAGGATGACATGAGCCTTTCAATGAATTTGTATCTGCCCATTGCCGGGGCCAGCGTTAACTGCCTGGCTATCTTCGGCCTTGGCGGAGTGGTTGGCCTGCTGTCGGGCATCTTCGGCGTCGGCGGCGGCTTTCTCATGACCCCGTTGCTGATCATGCTCGGCATTCCCCCGACCGTGGCCGCCGCTTCGGACTCCAACCAGATTGTCGGCGCCTCGACCTCGGGCACCCTGGCCCATTTCCGCCAGGGTAACGTGGATATTAAGATGGGGCTGCTGCTTTTAGTCGGCGGCGTCGTCGGCGGCACTTTAGGGGTGCAGATCATCGCCCTGTTGCGTAAGATGGGTAACGCCGATTTCCTGATCAGCATCACCTATGTGCTGATGCTGGGGTTCGTCGGCGGCTACATGTTCCTCGAAAGCCTGCAATCCATGCGCAAGTCCACCAGGAACACCCATGCCGGCGCGCCGCGAGGGGAATCGCTCTATGCCAAAATGATCCGATGGATGCCCTTCCAGGTTGATTTCAAACGTTCCGGCATACAGCTTTCGGCGCTGATGCCCTTCCTGCTCGGCACGATGGTCGGCGTTCTTTCCGCGATCATGGGGGTCGGGGGCGGTTTCATCATGGTGCCGGTGATGGTTTACCTGCTGCGCATGCCGATGCATGTCGTCGTCGGCACCTCGCTTTTCCAGATTCTCTTCACCTGCATGAACGTCACTGTGATGCAGGCGGCGAAAAATCACACCGTGGATTTCGTCCTCGCCCTGCTGCTCTTGCTCGGCTCGGCCATCGGCGCCCAGATCGGGGTCAAGATCGGCAAGAAGCTGGGCGGCGAACACCTGAAAATCCTGCTGGCCTCGCTGGTGCTCATTGTCATGGTAAAGATGCTCTACGACCTGTTGGCCAGGCCGGACATCCTGTTGACTTATGCTGGAGGACACTGACATGTACGCGAATGTGACTTCTTTCTGCGCACAGCTGGCGCTGGCCGCCCTGATGCTGGTCGTGCCCGGCCTTGCCGCGGCCGCCGGCGGAACCCTAACCGTCAGTCCGTCGGCCATTGTCATGGGGGCGCAGTTCAATGGCATTGACCTGACCGTGACCGGCAGCGTTCCGGCCGGGGTGGATGTGATCGTCCGCTTGACCGGCACCCCGGACGAACTGCACCTGCGTGAAAAAGGAAAGATTTTCGGCCTGTTGTGGATGAATGTCGGCCAGGTGACTGCCACCAACGTCCCCAGCGTTTACCTGGTCAGCGGCTCCCGGCCGCTGCAGCAGATGGGAGCGGGCGCAGCTCCTTTCCGTCTCGAAGCGTTGACCGGGACCTTCGGCATTAAAGAGGAAGGCGCGGACAGTTCGATCGATATTCCCCATGAACTCCTGCTGCTGAAATCCAAGGAAGGGTTGTACCGGGAAACTGCCGAAGGGATCACCTTGGGCGAGACGACAGGGGACATGCAGCAATTTTCTGCCCACATCAAGGCGCCATCCTCACTGAAGCCGGGGGAATATCGTGTGGAGGCCATTGCCCTGAAAAACGGTTCCGTGATCGGACAGTCGCAGACCGTGATCGACGCTACCCTGACTGGCTTCCCCAAATGGCTGAGCGATCTGGCTTATCAGAAGAGTGTGCTCTACGGGGTCATGGCCACGGTGATCGCCATCTTCAGCGGTCTAGTGATCGGGCTAGTCTTCCAAGGAAAGGGAGCCCATTAACCGGGTGCAGTCATGGTGAACCGCCTGGTGCAACTGCTCGCCTTCTGGCGGCCCTCCGGCGAGGCGCTGCCGTTCACGGTGCTCTTCAAGAAATTCCAGAGCATCCTTGAGCGTAACAACCTCATCTTGGAACTCATGGCGGATATGGGAGATAAGCTGGGGGGCGAGTATATCTTTGACGGTCATTATATCGCCGAAGCCACGGAGAAACTCGGAGATCAGGTTTTTAAGCTGATCTCCGACTACTCCATCCTCAACCAACACCAAAACGCCGACCTGTTCATGGCTTTCGAGCGGATTCGCTATGCCATCCAGGAGGAACTGGCCGGCCACCATATTCTCACCGGCGGCGCGCCAGTGGCCGAGTTGAAGGAGATCGGCCATGGGCAGAGCGAATTGGCCGGCGCCAAGATGGCCACTCTGGGCGAGATCCATAAGAGGCTGGAGCTGCCCATTCCGGATGGGTTTGTCATCACCACCCGCACCTTTTTCGATTTCTTCCAACGCAACAATCTGTTTGACCGAGCCGAAACTGCTGCCCGCTTCTGGCAGGAGCAGGCCTTGGATGATCTGCGCCAATTGTCGGAGGAGATGCAGCGGCGGATCCTGGCCGCCTCTATGCCGCGCCGGCTCAGCCAGCAGATCCTCGGCGCCTTCGATGCCCTGGTCAAGCGGCAGCGGCAGCGGCAGCTCAAGGTGGTCCTGCGCAGCAGCGCTTGGGGCGAGGACGGCAGCAACAGCTTTGCCGGGCAGTACCAATCGATCCTCAACGTCGGCCGCGATGAGCTTGTTGATGCCTATCGGCAGGTGGTGGCCAGCGCCTACAGTATCGAGGCTTGGCACTACCGCCTGGCCAAGGGCTTCCTTGAAAACGAGACCGCCATGGCCGTGGGCTGTCAGATGATGATCAAGGGGCTGGTCAGCGGTGTGCTCCATACTTATGCCCCGCAGGTTGCTGAGGGCGCCATGCTGGTCAACGCGGTCTGGGGCCTCTGTGGCCCGGTGGTGCAGGGCGACGCCTCAGCCGATACCCTCCTTCTCAGCCGTCGGCCGCCGTATTCGCTGCTCGGCTTGACGGTGGCCGACAAACCCCGGCAACTGGTCCCGGCGGAGGGCGGCGGCGTCGAGTGGCAGGAGGTGACCGCCTCCCTCAGGAAAACCGTCAGCATGACTCCGGCGCAGATGGAGGAGCTGGCCCAGGCGGCCATGAGCATTGAGCGCTATTACAAGCGGCCCCAGGAAATCGAGTGGACCTTTGACCAAGAAGGCCGGCTGGTGATCCTCCAATCCCGCCCGCTGCGCATTCATGTGGAGACCGGCGCCGGCCAGGGCATCACCGAGGCCACTCGTGACGCCGAGATCGTCTTTTCCGGCAGGGGATTCGTCGCTCAGCAGGGTATCGCGGTGGGCACGGTTTTTTTGGTGGAGAACGACCGCGACCTGGCCTCTTTCCCCCACGGCGCTATCCTCTTGTCGCGCTACACTTCGCCGCGCTATTCGGCGGTCATGCCCATCGCCCAAGGGATCATCACCGATGTCGGCTCACCCACCGGCCACATGGCGACCCTTTCCCGCGAGTACAGGGTGCCGACCGTGGTCAACGCCGAAATCGCTACTTCTCTGTTGAAAACCGGCGACGAAATCACCTTGGATGCCACCCAGAATATCGTGTATCGTGGCAACATCGGCGCGTTGGACCGCTTCGAGCTGATCGAGGAGGAGGTGTTCGAGGATTCCTACGAATACCGGCTGCTGGGCCGGCTGCTCAAACTGATCACCCCGCTGCGCCTGCTTGATCCACAGGGTGACGACTTTACGCCGTCCGCCTGCCGAACTTACCACGACATCACCCGCTATATCCACGAGAAGGCGGTGGAGGAGCTGATCCATCTCAGTGAAAAACAGGGTTCTCTCTCTCTCTCCGCCCCTAAGCGGCTGATCACCGAGCTGCCCCTAGGCCTGATGGTGATCGACGGCGGTGGAGGCACCACCTGTCCGCCAGAATCGCAGGCCGTCGCTCCAGAGCAGATCGTCTGCCTGCCGCTCAAGGAGCTGCTCGAGGGCATTGGCGGAATGGGCATGTGGTGCACTGAGCCGGTGGCCGTGGACTTGAGCAGCTTCATGTCAAGCGTTACCCGAACCTTTACCGCTTCCATGGCCCGGCCCGAGGAAATCGGCCGGAATCTGGTGGTGGTGCTGGACCATTACATGAACATCAATATGCGGCTGGGCTACCATTTCACCATCGTCGACGCCTACATTGCGGAGAAGATCAATGACAACTACATCTACTTCCGCTTTCTCGGCGGAGTGACCGAGTTCATCCGTCGTTCGCGGCGAGCGGTCTTCATCGCCAAGGTGCTTGCGCACTATGATTTTTTGGTGGAAATCCACGGTGATCTGGTGGTGGGTCGCCTGAAGAAACTCACGCAGCAGCGCATGGCATGGCGGATGCGTATGCTGGGCGGCTTGGTCGGCTACACTCGCCAGCTTGATGCCCGCATGCACACCGACCGTGACGTCGATTACCACGTGGAACTTTTCCTGCAAGCGATGCAGGCAAGTCTTGGAGAAATATGATGACTGTCACCAACGACGCGGCGACTCCGCTACGGATTTTGATTTTGGATGACGAGCCCATCGTCTGCAAGCGGCTCAAGCCGGCCTTCCAGAAGCTGGGCCATACGGTGGAAACCTTCACCGACAGCGGCCAGGCCCTGGCCCGGCTGCGCGAGGCCGTCTTTGATATCGTGGTCACTGACCTGAAGATGGAGGGGGCGGACGGTATCCAGGTCCTCAATGGCGCCAAGGCATCCTCGCCCGAAACCCAGGTGATCGTGATCACCGGCTTCGCTACCTTGGAGACCGCCAAAGAATCCTACCGCAAGGGCGCCTTTGACTTTGTCGCCAAGCCCTTCAAGCTGCGTGACATCCTTGATTGCGTTAAACGGATTGAGGACAGGCGCCGGGGCCTGCCGGCCGAGCCCGGACAATAAGGCGATGGACACGGTTTCGGCTCTCCGGCGGTGGTGGAGCGGGCTGGAGGCGGGCAGGCGAGAGGCGCGACAGGAGATCGACTTCTGGCGACTGCAGGCCCTGTTCAACAATTTTAAGCGCATCCTGCTGCTCAATAATGCCGTTCTCGAGGACATGGCGAAAATGGAACGGGCCTTGGGCGGGGAATACATTTTTGACCGCGCCTTTCTCGAATCCTCGGTGAGCGGCATCGCCAACCGGGTGCACCATGTGGTCTACAGCCTCAATGCCCTGACCGGCAACCATCATGTCGCCTTGTACGATCGCTACCAGGACATCCGCACTCTACTCGACGACATCCTGGCCAACAATATCCAAGCGTTGGCCGACGAGGCGGTTCTCCCCCTGCGGGCTATCGGCTGGGAGCACGAGCCTTTGGTGGGGATGGATCTGGTCTGCCTGGCAGCATTGTCCGCCTCTGCCCAGATCACGCCGGTGGACGGGCTGGCCGTGACCCAGGATGGTATCCGCGCCTTGGACCCTTCGGATCTTGGCGATGCCGGCAACGGCAAGGGTCAGCGGCTTGCGGAGACGAGGGCAGTCCTGCGCGAGCATCTGCGGCGCCTGGTAAAGGTCCATCCCGGCGTACCGGTGGCGGTGGTGGTCAGCCGGGTCGACGAGGACGAGGAATCTTTGCAGGAGGCGGGCTCTTTTTTGCTCAACGTGGACCAGGAACGGCGGGAGGCCTCGCTGGCATGCGAGGACAGCCGGGGGCAAACGGCTGAGCGCATTATTCTGGCTGACCGGGAGATTCATCGAGCGGAAGAGGGAGAGGGGGAGAACGATGCGGCCGAACTTCTGCTGCACGGACTGGAGCGGATCGCTCGGATTGTCGGCCGAAAAACGGAGACGGACGGCCCGCAACGGGTAAATTACGCATTTTTCGTCCATCCCCAGCCGTCCTCGTTGCTTGCGGGCACGATCTACACCAGGCCCCTGTCTAGCAACCCCTTTGCGGCCGAAGATGGTTTGGTGGCCGAGGTCGTGCCGCTCCACGGTGCACCGGGCGATTACTTCCTGTTGAGGCGTACCCATCCTTTCGAGCTGATCCGGTCGCTTATTCAGATCCACCCGGCAGGCCACCGTTTTGCCGACGGCCGCCTGGCATCGGCGGATTCGACGGAACAGCCGCACCTGAGCCGGGGATCGGCTTCGGTCGAGCCGGGGCTGTTGCGCGGCCTGGCCGAAACCGCCATGCTCCTTGAACGTATTTTCGGCGCACCCCTGGAGGTCCGTTGGCAGTTGTGGAATGACGGCGCCTGCCGCATCACCCGGCTTCGGCCGCTGGTCTGCGAGGTCGCCCCGGACCTGGCTGCGGCCGCTGAAGAATCCGGCGAGACGACCATTATCTGCCAGGGTGGGCAGACCGGCCAGTCCGGGGTCGGCGCCGGACCGGTGGTCCATGTCGACGAGGCCATGGACCCAAAAACCTTTCCACCTGGAGCGGTGGCCGTGGCTCGGTTCGCCTCGCCCAACCTGACCCCGGTCCTGCAGCGGGCCGCCGCCCTGATCACCGAGTTCGGCTCGGCCGCCGGGCATCTGGCCACAGTGGCCCGTGAACTACGGCTGCCCTCGATCTTTGGCCTGCCTGGCGCTCTTGGCCTGCTGCCGGCGGGTACCGAGGTTACGGTCAACGGCGGCGAGACCACAGTGTACAGGGGGATCGTCGAGACCATGTTGCGCTTCGGCGCCACGGACATGGAATTGACGCCCCAAGATCGGGAATACCGGATGCTGCGTCGCCTGCTCCGCTTCATCCAGCCGCTTCACCTGGTCGATCCGAAAACACAAGAGTTTGCGCCCGAAAACTGCCAAAGCTTCCATGACATCATCCATTTCTGCCATGAGCAGGCGGTGGAGGAACTGGCCCATTTCCAAGAGCGGTGGCCCGACCTGGGCACGATGCGCACCCGCCCCCTGGAATTGGACGTGCCGCTGGATATCCAGGTTCTGGATATCGGTGGCGGCGTCCTGCCCGAGGCCGATTTCCGCCTACGACCCGGCCAGATCGAGTCCGTGCCGTTTGCCGCTTTCCTGACTGGCCTGACCGATCCCCGCGCCCGCAATCCCGATGCGCCGAGCCTGGGGCTACGCGACATCCTGGCCAGCATGCCGCGCAGCATGGGCCTGCTCACCACGCCGGTCGACACCTTGGGAGGCAACCTTGCCATTGTCGGTAGCGAATACCTCAATCTCAGCCTACGCATGGGCTATCATTTCAATGTCATCGACGCCTATCTCGGTGAGGATGTCAGCCGCAATTACGTCTATTTCCGTTTTGTCGGCGGGCTGGCCGACCCGGAGCGGCGCGGCTGGCGGGCCCGGTTCATTGCCAAGGTGCTGGCAACGATGGAGTTTAAGACCAGCATTGAGGGCGATCTGGTGGTCGCCCGGCTCAAGCTGACCGAACCTGACCTGCTCCGGGCTGCCTTGCTGGCTTTGGGCGCGCTCACCACCTTTGTCCGGCAACAGGACACCAACATGCACAGTGAGGCGGATCTCGCTCGGTGGTATGCCACCTTTGCCCCCAGTTTTCTGGCGACGTTCGGTGAACAAGGGATACGGGAGGCCGGCGATGAAGTGCATTAAGGCCATCTGGAGACGGATTGGGCAGCGCCGTCAGGCTCGTGAGCAGGCGGCCCTGACCGAACTCAAGGCGCGCTACCACGCCTTCCGTATCTTCTTGGAGAACAACGGCAAGGCTTTGGAACTGATCGTTAACCTCGATGGACAGCTGCACCGGGCCGAGCCGGCCGATATCAGGGCCACGGTCGACGAATTGCTCGGGGTGAGTAACGAGCTGGTGGACGGTCTCAACCTGTTGGCCGATGGCCGTCACGAGAGTCTCTACGTTTTCCATGGCCGCCTGGGTGAGCACATCCATGCCGAGTTGCGCAGCTTGGGGCAGGGGGCACTGGCGCGCAATATTTGCGTCGGCCTGGATGAGCTGGAAGCAACGGCTCTGCCCCAGGTCGGGGCCAAGGCGGTCAACCTGGTCCGGCTGCGGCAGATGTGCCTACCGGTGCCGGATGGGTTTGTCTGCACGATCCGGGCCTGCAAGAAAGTCCTTCATAGCGGCCGGCTGGGCGAACAGATCCGTTACCTGCTGCGTGATGTCGAGATCGGCCGCCTGCAGCCCGAGGTTGCGGCAGCAAAAATACGCGGGTTAATCTTGGAGACGCCTCTGCCATCTGAAGTGGCCGAGGCTTTGGCCTTAGCCTATGAAGAATTGGAGGCGCGGGAACGGCTGACAGAAAGGGGGGGGGAGCAGTCGCTGGCGGTTTCGGTCCGTAGCAGTGGCGCAAGCGAGGACGGGATCGAGCATTCTTTTGCCGGCCAGTTCACCTCGTTGCTCAATATCCAGGGCCCCGAGGCCCTGCACGATGCCTGCCGTCGGGTGATCGCCAGCGGCTTCGGCGACCGGGCCATCGCCTATCGGATCAATGCCGGCCTGCCGCCCTTTGATTTTGACCTCGCGGTCCTGGTTCAGGCGATGGTTCCGGCAACAACCGCCGGGGTGCTGTTCACCGTGGATCCTTCTTGGCCGGATAGCGGCCGCATGCTGGTCAGCGCGGTTCCGGGCCTGGGTACTACTGCGGTCGGTGGAGCGGCGCCTGCGGATATCTACCGGCCCCTGCGTACTTTCGGCGAGGAGGAGGGCGAAGAGGCGGCGGAGAGGCCGGATGAATTGGTGGAACAGCACATCGCTCGCAAAACCTGGCGCGAGGTGCCTGATCCGGCTGGCGGCCTGCGCCGGGAAGAGGTGCCCGGGGATGAGGCCGAGCGGCCCCTGCTCACCGGGGAGATGCTTGCCCAGTTGGTGGCCATCGGCCGCACCATTGAAGGCTTGGAGGGTATGGCCCAAGATGTGGAATGGGCCTATACCCCGGCTGGCCTGCATGTCCTCCAAGCTAGACCTCTGCGCCTGGCGGCCGCCTCCGGTCATCGTTCCCCAGCACCTTCGCCGACCGAGCCGCTCTGCATCGGCCTGTGCGCATCGGCTGGCAAGGCGGTGGGCCGGGTGCGGCTGATCCATTCGATCTTCGAGCTGAACCGGCTGGAAATGGAGTTGCCGCAGACCCTGATCGAGGGACCGCTGATTTTGGCGCTGCCGCACAGCATTGTCGATGCCGCCCGTTTTTTGCCCCATTGCGCGGGCATTCTGGTGGACATGGGCAATCCCACCGATCATCTGGCCTGCGTGGCCCGTGAAAGCGCAGTGCCGATGATGACCGAGGTGCGGACCGGCCTGACCGATCTCAGGGACCGGCAATGGGTCCTGGTCGACGCCGATCACGGCCTGGTCTTGGAGGCGCCGGAACTGGTCCGTAGTCGGACCATGGACAACCACCGGCAGCGGCTTGCGGCGGCGGAGCATGGCAGAGAAGCCGGTCGGTCCCGCCCGCCTTCGGTCCTGAGCCTGTCGCCGGTCCGCCAGCGTCTGCGCCAGCAAATCGCCACCCTCAATCTCACCGATGCCTATGGACCCACTTTTTCCTTGGCCGAATGCCGCTCCATCCATGACCTTGTCCGCTACACCCACGAGATGGCGGTCATGACCATGTTTTCCACCGGTGACCAGGTGATTGAGGAGGCGGGCGGCCTGCTGAGGCCCATGGATATCGGGGTGCCCTTTTCGTTTCTGGTTATCGATCTGGGCGGCGGCATCCGGCGGCGCAATTCGCATAGCCGACGCCGCCTGGCACTGCTGCGCCGTACGCTGGGCCGTGAGGATGTGTTGTCCGCGCCGCTGGGCGCCCTCTGCGACGGCATGACCACCCCCGGACTGCGCTGGCACGCGCCTTCCGACCTCGATGCTCTGCCGGAGATCGTTTCACGCACTATGCTCGACGGCCGCGGGGTCCGCCCAGTGGGCGCCTTCAACTACGCCCTTGTCGCCCGCGACTATCTCAACCTCAACGCCCGGGTGGAATTCCATTTCGCGATGGTGGATGCCGTTTGCGGCCGGGACGCCCATGCCAACTACATCCGCTTCCGTTTCAAGGGTGGGGGCGCTGGCTTGGAGCGCAGCCACCGGCGGGCCATCTTCTTCCAGCATGTACTTGAGCGCAACGGCTTCTATACCACTGTAGCAGGCGACCTGGTGACCGCCTCCCTCTCCGGTGCGGACAAGGAGCGCATAACCGGCCAGTTGCTGATGATCGGCCGCCTGTTCGGTTTCAGCCGTTTTCTCGACAGCGTGATGAGCAACGATGCTGTCCCCGTGTACCTGGCCGAGGCCTTCCTTGCCGGTCGGTTCGACAGCCTGGAGATCCTGGCGGCCATGGAGGCGGAGGGGATTGATCAGGCGTGATAGAAAATTCGTTCCGGCAGTTGAACGGCGGTGAGCAGGTTGCCGTACACCGCGCCGGTATCGATGCCGATGCGGTCGGGCTTGACCAGCGGGGTGGCGTGGGGCAGGTGGCCGAAAACCACGGTCCAGGGCGGCGATGGTTGCAGTGCCGCTTCCCGGCCCAGGCGGCGGCTGACCAATAGCTGGGCCTCGGCCTGTTGCCGTTGCATTCGATCCCGAGGGGTTTCGGCAGTGGTCGTGGCGGGTGGGGCGGGGTCGAAGTCGGCGTGGGTGAAGAAAAAGCCATCGCAGGAAAAATTGAGCCGCAGGTCGAACAGAAACTGCTGGTGTTCTGGCGGCATGCAAGTGAGGTCGATCAGGCGCCTGAGCGGGGCTCCGTAACTTTCGGCCGTGGCCTCAATGCCCATCGTCCGCAGCAGGTTCAGGCCGCCGGAATCGCTGTCCGGGTTGTATTCAAGCAGGGCCTGCTCATGGTTGCCCTTGAGAAAAATAGCCCGGCAACAGCTGCGTTGCAGGCCGATCAGGGTGTCGAGCACCTTGCGGGAGTCCGGGCCGCGGTTGATATAATCGCCGAGGAAGACCAGGGTGTCCTTGGCCCGGTCCAGCGGCAGGCGGGCGATTAGGGCGATCAGTTGTCGATGGCATCCATGGATGTCGCCGATGGCGAAAATTTTCGACATGGGGGCCGGTTCCTTGCCGGGGGCGGTCTGTTGCCCGGCTTATCCGCCTTATTCCATGGCCGGCGTCATGCCGCGCCAGGGGGTGGATGGAGGGTGGTTGACGATCAACCGCTCCGCTGGATCCGGTCGTAGCCGAACCTTTATTGCGAAGGGAAATTTCGATGCCGCCCGCCAGTTGTTATCATATGGAATGCCGGCACGGACCGGGCCGCAGGACGGACGGCACCCCCCCCATTAAGCAAAAACAGTGCCAAAGGAGGTTGGCGTCAGAAGAGATGGAATATCGGGGGTGTGGATTTTTTTTTGGTCCGGGATGTGTTCATTTTGAAACGACTCGGGCCGGATTGTGTCCCAAAATGAAATCAGGGTCGGGCCCATGGTTGGCGGCGAGAAGGGGCAGCGAGACCGGGCGCCGCTCAA
>Ga0123354_10006027_pt1 | contig 17867 bp, 12 predicted proteins | sample TergutLab28metaG_2_FD_97872 | JGI IMG/M metagenome (GOLD analysis project Ga0123354, IMG submission 97872) | Labiotermes labralis P4 segment gut microbial communities from Petit-Saut dam, French Guiana - Lab288 P4 | ecosystem: Host-associated > Arthropoda: Insects > Digestive system > Gut ...
ACCCTTATAATCTTTCACAAAACCGTATTCATCCAACGCTTCCGATTGCAGATGCATGGTAACCACGTAATTGTGTCCGTGCATCCGTGCGCAAGGATGGTCTTCCGGCAAAAGATCCAATATATGCGAAGCGGAAAATGAAAACTGTTTACTTATTTTATACATATTGGCTGCATTGGAAATTGATGTACAAAGGTACGACTTTTTTTCATATCGCTTTCTTCCTTAATTCGAAATCGCGCCCCAAGTATTTTTCCCTGACAACCGGGTTTTCGGCTAATTCTTCGGCAGTTCCCTGATACAACACTTTGCCTTCAAACAAAAGGTAAGCGCGATCGGTAATACTCAAAGTTTCATGAACATTGTGGTCGGTAATCAGAATGCCGATATTCTTGAGTTTTAATTTACCCACAATTTGTTGAATATCCTGAACGGCAATCGGGTCGATGCCGGCAAAAGGTTCGTCGAGCATGATGAATTTAGGGTCGATTGCTAAACACCGGGCGATTTCCACCCGCCGGCGTTCCCCTCCGGACAATTGGTCGCCCAAGTTTTTCCGGACTTTCTGAAGTCCGAACTCGGCAATCAAACCTTCCAACTTTTCTTTTTGATACGTTTCGGACTGTTTCGTCATTTCCAAAACGGCGCGAATATTATCTTCTACCGACAGTTTACGAAAAACGGAAGCTTCCTGCGCCAGGTAACCGATTCCGTTTTGCGCCCGCTTATAAACCGGATATTGGGTAATCTCCATTTCATTCAGGAAAATTTTACCTTGATTCGGAGTAACCAACCCTACCGTCATATAAAAGGTAGTTGTTTTTCCGGCGCCGTTAGGACCCAATAAACCAACAATTTCACCTTGCTCTACATAAATCGAAACGTGATTGACAACGGTTCGATTCCGGTATCTTTTTACCAAGTCTTCCGTACGAAGAATCATTTGTTCCATAAGATTTCACTTATTTTTATCGCAAAAGTAGTAAAAAATCATTACATTTGTAGCGTTAAAACCGGATGAAGGATAATAATAACGCATAAAAGCAATGTTAAAATTTGGTCAATATGTAATTCTGATACTGCGAACGCTGACTGTTCCGGAACGTTGGAGTGTATTTTTCAGGCAAACCATAAAGGAAATATCCAAATTAGGCGTCGATTCGCTTTGGATTGTTATTTTTATCTCAACGTTCATTGGCGCGGTAATCACCATTCAGGTTTCACTGAATATCCAATCGCCGCTCATTCCCGATTTTACCATCGGTTACATTACGCGGGAAACTATTTTGCTGGAATTCTCTTCGACCATCATGTGCTTGATTTTAGCGGGAAAAGTAGGTTCGAATATTGCGTCCGAATTAGGAACCATGCGGGTTACCGAACAAATCGACGCCTTGGAAATCATGGGCGTGAACTCGGCAAACTATTTGATTCTCCCGAAAATAGTCGCATTCGTTGCATTTATTCCCGTTTTGGTAATTTTCAGTATGTTTTCAGGAATACTTGGAGGATACATCATCGCCTATTTCACTGATATTGTGACAATCGCTAAATATGAATTCGGCTTGCGATACTGGTTTCAGCCTTTTTACATCGGTTATTCCATTGTCAAAACCATGATTTTTGCATTTATCATTTCATCCATTGCGTCTTATTACGGCTATTATGTTAAAGGAGGCGCTTTGCAGGTAGGAAAAGCCAGTACGGATTCCGTCGTGATGAGCAGCGTCATCATTTTAACTTTTGACTTGGTGATAACCCAATTAATGCTTGCCAAATGATTGAAGTGAAAAATGTATATAAATCGTTCGATAATAAAGAAGTATTAAAAAATATTTCAACTGTTTTCGATAAAGGGAAGACCAACCTGATTATCGGACGAAGCGGTTCGGGGAAAACGGTTTTAATGAAAACATTGATCGGATTGGTGCGTCCCGAATCCGGAGAAATCCTGTATAACAAACGGAATCTGACCACCATGAACAAAAACGAACTGAAAAGCCTTCGAAGAGAAATGGGAATGTTGTTTCAAAGTTCCGCCCTGTTCGATTCGATGACGGTGTTGGAAAATGTGATGTTTCCCTTGACTATGTTTACGCACGACAGTAAAAAAGACCGGGAAAAGCGGGCGAAATTCTGTTTGGAAAGAGTAAATCTGTCGGAAGCCGACAATCTGAATACAGGCGAACTCAGCGGAGGAATGATGAAACGGGTCGCTATCGCACGGGCAATCGCCCTGAATCCCGATTATCTTTTTTGTGATGAGCCCAATTCGGGCCTCGATCCGAAAACGGCTTTGCTGATCGATGATTTGATTCACGATATTACGAAAGAATATAATATTACCACTGTGATTAATACGCACGATATGAATTCTGTGATGAATATCGGTGAAAAAATCATGTTTATCTATGAAGGAGAGAAAGCTTGGGAAGGAACCAAAGGCGATATCATGACATCAACCAATAAGAAGTTGAATGATTTTGTTTTTGCTTCCGATTTATTTAAAAAAGTTAAAGAAGTGGAAAGTTTGTACAATGAAGAAGGCTAATTCAATCGTATCGATCTTACTTGTATTGTTTTTACTTAGCGCTTGCGCGGGAAAACAGTATGCAGTTAAAAACGCCAATGGCTATTTGGTGGAAATGAATAGCAGTTTCGATAATCATGCCGATCCTAAAATGACCGACCTTGTCCGAAAATATAAAAACCAATCCGATTCGAAAATGAAAGAGGTCATTGGCGAAGCGGCTCAATCTTTAGTGAAATCTGAGGGACAAAGCGTGTTGGCAAATTTTACAGCCGACGCTATGCAGGAATACGCTACCGGTTTGTGGGGCGCTGTCGATTTTGCCGTAATAAACAATGGCGGACTTCGGACTACACTCAATCAAGGCGCTATTACGGTTGGAAATATCTACGAGATATACCCGTTTGAAAATCGGTTGGTTTTACTTGAATTGCCGGGTAGGGCTGTAGAACAATTGTTTGTAGCTTTTACCAAAAGAGGAATGGAGGGTTTTTCGAAAAATGTTAAATTAACCCTTAAAAATCATACCGTAGAATCTTTATCAATCGGAGGAAAGCCTTTGAACAAAGAGGCGACTTACCGGATAGTTACCGTTGATTTTTTAGCGGAAGGCAATGGCGGAATGGAAGCGTTTAATCAAGCGACGAACTATACCGGTTCGAACATCATTTTGCATGATGCTATGATAGATTATATTAAAAAATTAACAGCTGAAAATAAAAAAGTATATGCCGAACAGGATAATCGAATTGAAATTGAGGAATAAACTGCTCCTGTTTTTACTTATTATTCCTTTTTTACTTACTGCGCAGGAAAAATCGCTGGTGATTCTGCATTTTAACGACACGCACAGCCGGATTGAACCCATGCCGCTCAACGACGCTCGAAATCCCGATAAAGGAGGCGTTATTCGCCAGGAAACTTATATTCAGGATGTGCGGAAGAAAGTAAAGAACGTATTTGTTTTCCATAGCGGCGATTTGGTGCAGGGAACGCCGTATTTCAATTTGTTTGGAGGTAAAGTGGAAATAGCGGTAGCCAACCGGATGAAAATGGATGCAGCCTGCCTGGGAAATCATGAATTTGATAACGGACTGAATTTCATGGCGCAACTGATTCGCATGGCAAAATTCCCATTCATTGCAACCGATTTTGATTTCACCGGAACTCCTATCGAAGGCTTGACAAAAAAATACCTGATTTTGAAACGCGGAGGATTAAAAATCGGGATAATCGGTTTGACCGTCAATCCCGACGGTTTAGTCGCAAAGAAAAACTACGAGGGTGTGAAATACCTCGATCCGCTTGAATCGGCCAATCAAACCGCAGCTTTTCTCAAGAAAGATAAAAAATGCGATTTGGTAATCTGCCTGTCCCACTTGGGTTATTATCCGGAGGAAGACCATTTTGGAGATATTACCTTAGCTAAAAAAAGCCGCAACATCGACATTATTTTAGGCGGTCACAGTCATACTTTTCTACAAAAACCCGACCGGCGGACAAATCTCGACGGTAAAGAAGTAGTCATTCAACAAACCGGAGCTTATGGCATCAATGTGGGAAGGTTGGATGTTGAATTGGAACAAATGAAATGAAACGCTCATTTGCAATCGTTTTCATCTTTGTCTTGCTAACCGGAGCTTTTGCCCTTGCCCAAGAACTTCCTAATCTATATAAGGATATCGACCGGAAAGAAATGAATCGCTGGGTTGATTCCGTTTATAATTCGATGACGCCGGATGAACGAATCGGGCAGTTGATTATCTTGAAAATCGATCGGAGCAATTCGGATCGGGAATCCGTGATACGTAAAATTAACGATTATAAAGTCGGCGGGATTCTCTTTGCCGGTGGAACTTTATCTGAACAAGCCGAAAACACGAATGCCTATCAACTTGTTTCCCGCATTCCGCTGTGGATAGCCTTCGACGGCGAATGGGGCTTGTCTATGCGGCTCAGCGATGCACCCCGCTTCCCTAAAAATATCATGTTGGGCGCTATTACCAATAACGACCTCATCCGGTTGTATGGCGAAGAAATCGGTCGCGAATGCCGGGAATTAGGCGTTCATATCAATTTCGCTCCCGTTTTGGATGTAAATGATAATCCCGACAATCCGGTAATCGGAATCCGCTCTTTCGGAGAGAACCCGCAAATGGTTTCTGTAAAAGGGATTGCTTATGCCGGCGGATTGGAAAGCCAAAAAATCATTGCAGTGGGCAAACATTTTCCGGGTCATGGCAATACTTCCGAAGATTCCCATAAAACACTACCGATATTGAATCTTTCTAAAGCCCATTTAGAAAAAATTGAACTTTATCCCTTTGCTCAATTTGTGCGGGAAGGTTTTTCCGGAATCATGACCGGTCACCTGTCGGTTCCTGCTTTAGACCAATCCTCCAACTTAGCCGCTACTTTTTCACCTAAAATTGTAACCGGACTACTGAAACGCGAATGGGGATTCAACGGCTTGTCTTTTACCGATGCATTGGAAATGAAAGGCGCAAGAGTTCCTAAAAAAGACAACGCCTGCGTTTTGGCTCTGCTTGCCGGAAACGATGTATTGGTAGGGCCTGCGCGTATTGCTTCCGATATTGCTGCCATAAAGAAAGCAGTGGGGTCGGGGATAATAAATCGCTACGACATCGAAGAGCGTTGTAGAAAAATACTCCAATATAAATATATAACCGGATTAAACCGCTATAAACCGGTTGAGATGAACGACCTTTCCTTGCGCATCAATACGGATTATGCCGGCTGGCTGATTCAAAAGTTGAACAACGAGGCGGTCACGCTCCTTAAGAATAACAACGACCGGATTCCTGTCCAAGGCTTGGATAAAAATAAAATAGCTGTACTTTCCATTGGAGCGGATGAAAATCCGGCATTTGTGCAACGGATGGCATTGTACGGGAAGTTTGATTATTTCCGTTTGGCAGTAAATGCCGATCCGGATGAAATCGACAGTATTTTCAACCGGTTGCGGGAATATTCCCCTGTTATCGTCTGCATCCATTCCGAGCGAATGAGCGATTTCCCGTCGCTTCAATCCTTAACAAAAGAAAAAGAAGTGCATTTATGTTTTTTCACTTCGCCTTATACACTTGGCGGCTATTCACAAAGTATCGCCCGGGCTCAATCGGTGATTTTAGCTTACGAGAACACATTTGGCGCCCAGAATGCCGCGGCGGAAGTCTTAATGGGCGGAATTGCCGCCAAAGGGAAATTACCCGTGACTATTCCGGGAATATTTAAATGCGGTTTAGGATTAGAAACCGGAAAAGTCAGATTATCCTATCAAAAGCCCCGGGAAGTGGATATGGACGGCAAGATTTTGGAAAAAATCGCGGTGATTGTCAATGAAGGAATTAAAAATCAGGCTTTCCCCGGTTGCCAGGTTTTAATAGCCAAAGATGGAGTCGTTGTTTATAACCAATCGTTCGGTTATTTCGATTACGCCAACACGCATCCCGTGCAAAATACCGATGTTTACGATTTGGCTTCCGTAACCAAAACCTTAGCCGCACTTCCGGCGATTATGAAATTGACGGATATTACAAAGATTGCTTTGCCGGACAATATCAGCCGGTTTGTTCCCGAATTGAAAAATACGAATAAACAGAATATTACCATCAAAGAAGCATTGTTCCATGAAACCGGATTGCCTGCCGATCTTCCTTTTTATGAATTATTAATAGATAAAAAAAGTTATAAAGGTTCCCTCTTTTCCAGCCGTTGGAATTTTACTTATCAAACGGTGTATGATACCGGCGTATATGCCCGCACCGACTTTAAATGGGATACGGCGATGGTTTCAAAAACACCTCGACCCGGCGTTTCCCTGCAAGTAGCCGAAAACTTTTACATCAAAGATGATTTTAAACATGATATGCTGAACGAAATTGCCAAAGCTCCCTTGAATAAAAAGAAAGGCTATTTGTATAGCGATTTGAATTTCGTATTACTGAAAGAAGTTGTGGAAAATTCTACCGCGCAGTCATTGGACAAGTATGTGGATAATAATTTCTACAACCGTTTGGGCGCTTATTCGACTTGTTTTCTTCCTTTACGAAAAATAGACAGGCAGTCGATCGCACCGACGGAAAATGACGGGTTTTTGAGAAATCAGCTGATTATTGGCTTTCCGCATGACGAAACAGGAGCGCTTTTGGGAGGAGTGTCCGGAAATGCCGGCTTATTTTCCAATGCCAATGATATGGCGAAACTGTTGCAATTATTCCTTAATTTTGGGGAATATGGGGGAGAAAGATATCTGAGTAAAGAAACCGTTCAACTGTTTACGCAAACCACAAGTTCCATCAGTCGGCGGGGATTGGGATTTGATAAGCCGGATATTTCCCATCCCCAAAACAGCCCCACAGCTGCATCAGCGCCTGCTTCCACTTACGGGCATACCGGATTTACTGGAACCTGTTTCTGGGTTGATCCCGATAATCACCTGATTTATATATTCCTATCTAATCGCGTATATCCTTCCCGAACGCACAAGCAGTTGATGGAAATGAATATTCGTCCTCAAATTCAAGCTATTATTTACGAAGCGCTCCATAGAAAATAACTATTTTTGAGGTTTATTTGCTGAAATAATAGTTTGGCATGGAATTTGCACTATACTACTGTGAATGGGCATCGTTTCCTCCTTATGATTAAGTATTGAAGCGGTCAGATTAAAGATTATCTCTTTTTGTTATTACTTGTGAAAGTTGTACCAAAATTTTCAATATTAGTTACAGAGTGTGTGAATGAACTTTGTCAATACGGTTATAGGGAGGGCGAGTGTCTATAGTCCATAGGCAAAGTTGTTGATTGGTAAGAAAAATCCGTTGAAAGACGGATTTTTTTTATTAATTTTGCCCCTAAAATACGAAATATAATGAAACGTTTTGCGCTGTTTATTTATCAACTGTTCATCTGGGCTCCTCTATGTCTGGTGATTACGCTGATTACGGCAATTACCACATTTGTAGGTTGCGTGTGCGGCGGCGAGCGCATTTTCAGCTATTACCCCGGCAAAATATGGTCGCAATTGTTTTGTCTTTTCACCTTGTGTCCGGTAAAAATCACCGGTAGAGAAAAATTGGACAAAAAACAATCCTATATCTTTATATCCAATCATCAAAGCGCTTACGATATTTTTCTTCTTTACGGTTACATCGGACAGCCGATAAAATGGGTAATGAAACAAAGTCTGCGGAAAATACCGTTTGTGGGACTTGCCTGTGAAGCGGCCGGATTCATTTTTGTCGATAACTCTTCCGCCCGGGCAGCGGCTAAAACCATCCGCTTAGCAGAGGAAAAACTAAAAAACGGAGTGTCCATCGCCATTTTCCCCGAAGGTTCCCGGACACGTACCGGAAAGATGGACGTTTTTAAAAAAGGCGCCTACCAAATGGCGCTGGATTTGAAACTCCCCATCGTTCCTATCACGATCAATGGTTCGTACGACGTTATGCCGATTAGCACTTATCTCATCAATCCGCACAAAATGGAAATGATAATCCATGATCCGGTTTTTTTGGATGAACCCCCGCCGGAAAACCTTCGTGAAGTTGCCATGAAAGTTCGTGAATTAATCGGCAAGTCACGCAAGGCTATTGAATCGGGACTTTGGGAGGAATATAAAAACGCATGACAGTTCAACCTTTAATATACTAAAATGAGGTTGCCTAAAATGATGATCGGTTTCGTTCAACAAGGTTTTCATTGTTCGTGCTTCGCACACAACGAAAACTTAATTGTTATCGGCTGGCGTTCTTTTCTTTTTACACATATTTCAGCAATTCTTTTACAAGTTTAAATACAGTTGTTGATGATTCTTCCTGAGCTGGATTCAAATGGTCAAATAGTTTGTAATTTCTTTCAGCTCTTTTAATTGCTAAATCAACCCTTCATTGCTCCGCCTTGATGGTCATCTAAATGAAGAATAAGCCAATACTCAAAAGCCTGATTAGAATATGCAATTCCAAATTTATGTTTTTCTGCTAATTTTATGGCATTATTAAAATTTTGAGCTTGTTTCGTATTATCTAACTTGGGGTCTGCATCAAACACACACCATATTTGGTCGTATTTTTTCCGTTTTGCAAGTTGTTTCGCCCTCTTGACCAACGATATGGTATTATACCCTTCTCCAATAGATTTCACAATTGCAGAAGAAATCCTAAATTGCTTGAAATAAGATGGTTCTGTATTTTTACCTTCACAAACAATTAATATCAATGGTTTTTATCTAACTGAGGTTCTACTCTTTCCAAATTAGGTTCAGCCCTTCTTTTGGCTTTTAATTGCTCCCTATGAATTTGTTTCGCTGCAATTTGTTCAGCTTTTTTGTTTTTCATTTTCATATTTCGAGAAAACATTTATTAAACTGTCAAAAAAATCTAAAAAAGGAACTGCACCATATTTGCCTTTGATGTAATTCTCTTCATATGGTTCATTTTTTCTAACTTCATCTGATTTGAAATCAGCTAAAGAAAATAATTTCGCTTCGCCGTATCTATCCTTATTTGTAAACCAAATTTGGTCGCGTCTAAACAATCCCGAACTTAATAAATTGGTGTCGTGAGTATTGAAAATTAATTGAGCATTTTTCTTGTTAAGTTCTTTTGAATTAAACAATGACACTATTTTACTAACCAAATTGGGGTGTAGTTTTGAGTCAAGTTCGTCAACAACCAACGTATATCCATTTTCAATAACGTCTAAAATGGGACCCGTTAAAGCGAAAAACTTTTTTGTTCCAGATGATTCATCATCGTCAAGCGAAAAACTTATATTGTCAATTGCCTTCTTATATGAATCGTATTTGTTGTGAGTTGTTGCTACGTCTGAAATGAATTCAGCTTTTTCTTCATTAATTTCTTTAATGATTTTATCTCTTATGGCCTTAGGCATTTCTTTCGGTAGATTAGCTGCATCTAATTTTCGAAGATTGATGTCTCGAATACCAAAATCCGCTGCTTTTAATAATTCAAGAATTTTTGTTTTGCTTGTCGAATTTTCTGTTTTACTCATTGTGAATCCTTCATAACCAAGCTCATTTAATCCAGAAAGTGTTTTAAGCCTTTTGAACCAATCAATAACATCAATTGCCAATAATTCATTGAATTGAGCTGCAACAGATACAAAAAGAGCATTATCTCTTACAAATCTTTCTTTCGCTAAGGTTACTCCTTTTGCAAAGTTTCTTTCATGTACATCGAAGATATAAAATATTTTTCAAATAAAAAGAAAATACCTGCCTTTTTCGAATCATTCTGTCGAATTCGGCAAGTATTATAGGTCAATTATTTTAATCCTGTTGATAATAGCGCTATCTGCCGTTTGCCAAGTAAGCCCTTTTCTGAATTAACGCCACAACTTTTTTTTGGATTTTTTTCGGTCGGTTTATTCTATTAACCGACGTTTCACATCGGGCTACCGGTATCGAATCCGTTCCTGTTCCACTAACCACTAACTCCCTTTCGTCCTTAAAACCCTTGGTTTTGTACATAAATCGCAGCTGTTGGTCAGGAGGTATGAAATAAAAAAAAAAGAATAATTGATAGTTAGATAAAACTTTTTACATTTGCATACCCATTGTGTCGAGTTGAGAGACAAAAGCAGGATGGTGAAAGAGAAAAGAAAATATGTGAAAAGTAAAAAAAACATGCTTTTTCTTGTGTATTCAGAGAATTAGTTGTTAATTTGCAAATTATTTGAGAATATAAATATTGTTTAATTTATTAATTTTAAATTTTTTTTTATGAAAAGAAAATTATTATTTCTATTTGTAGCTTTTTTGGCTATAGCGGGTTTTCAGCAATTGAGCGCCCAGCTAACCGAAAGGCTTGTTGTGATTCATGCGGCGGACTCGACTGCGGCAACGAACAATTATTCCAGCACGGTTCCTGATGCTGATATTAATTCGAAGTTGACCTATTCCAGTACAATCATTTATGAGCCGGCGCCTACTACCGTGAATACTAAAGCGGGTTCTGCCGACAGGTTTGAAGTAAAGCAGTCTTCGGGCAATACGATTATCTTTACTTCTATTAACGGTGGGAAACCATTGCAGTTAACATCAGGAAATACGACTTACGGTCAATTTACTGTTTTTAAAGATAATGCCCCTTTTTCGCAGGACTTTAACGATGGTGATTTTTCCGGCTATTTGGCAGCAAATTTTTCAAATGATCCGACTGCAGATGGTTTGTTGCTTGTCGTGCAGAATAAAGCCGGAACGCTTCAATTGATGTCTTATAAAGACTATTTAGCGCAAGCTAAAGTGACGACAAACAAAACAAGTCAAACATGGTTTCCTTTGTACATTAAAACTGAAGTCATTGCAGGTCGTTGGGCGATTCCTGCTGATTTTGCAGGTTGCAAGTACTATACTTTCACTTGGGGTAGCGATAAACTTACAGTTTACAGCGCTGAAGAGACGGAAGCAGGCACGACAAAAACACCTTTTAACGCTTTTGCCGTTCAACAGGTGGATTATATATACGATGGTTCGTCAACAGATGCCAATAACCTTGTCAATGTTAAAGGTGCTACCTTCCAAGGTTTAGGTACGGATATCAATGGCACGGCTAATACAGATCCATATTTTGGTACGATGGACGACGGTAACTTGAGAAAAGTTATTCCTTTGTTCAAGTTATCTACTCCGCAGAATGACTGTAAAGTATTGTCGGTAAGTCGCCAAAATGACTATACAACACAAAGCCAGAATGTTGGCGTAGTGGGCAATAAGTTGGAAGTCAGGGATTATGGCGAATTTTATTATTATGATCAAGATAATGATAATGAGTATACCAGCAAAACATTAGAAGCGGGTGAAGATTATAATGGTGTAGGTTATGTTGATTATACCAGTTTGCAGAAATTTGCCATCTGGATTGATGAAGACGGAAATATGGTGCTTTATCCGGTTGCTTCGTATGCATGGACCTACGGTCAATCCGACACTGAAAGACAAGAAGCTGCTGACGCTATCCTTCCGAACGCTGTTTTGACTTGGAATGATATCCAAGTTCAAGCAAAAACTACAATGGGTGCTGATGAATACAACAGCAAAATCAACGGCGTACAAATCGGATGGTGGAACGGTCAAAACACAACAGGCGTAGGCGGTCAACCCGCGAAATCTGTTACTCCTTATGTTGGCACTGCTTTCAATAATCTTCAAAACACAACCGACTATAAGTTAGTTTCCTTGTTACCTGATTGTGCAGAGACTACCAAAGATCTATCCGGTCGTTTCTTTTTCTTGCAAGTATTAAATCCCGATACAACTGGTATGTGGAATAGTAAAAAACCAAACTATAATGCAGATTTCGCTCCTGGCAAATTCCAATACCAACGCGAATATGTCCTTGCTACACAAGTTGGTGCAGACAATTATAAACATTTGGTAGTTGTTCCTAAAGAACAATTACGTTCTACAGAAGATGAATACTGGAATTTCCCCTACGATTCTGTGAACATGGCTGCGCATTGGGAAGTACAGGCTGCTGGCGGTGATTACAAAAATGGGTATATCTTGATCAATATGTTGGGCGATACCCTGCAATATAATATTGATTTTACCAACACGCCTTCACCTTACTACGTCAATTATTTAACGGGAGGCTTTATGCCTGTAAACAGCCTGATACCGGGTAGCCCGAATAATAATTCAGGAACTGCTGCTAACGGCGAAGATAAATATTTCAATAGCAATACTCCGGACAAAAATTGGTTTGATCCGAATCCATTAAATTCGTATTATCCCAGTCTTCTTGGTTCGGGTGGTTATCAGTTAACTTGGAATACCTGGACATTCCGTCAGTTAGCAGATCCCTATAAATTTGGTTTGAATGCAAAGGGTGATTCGTATGGTGCAGACGCATTCGCTTTAGAATTAAATATAGGAGATAAATACGATTTTTCTGTAGGTTTGAAATTGAATGGCTGGGCAAAAAGTGGAACCGGATCGGTTGGTTCGGGAGTAGGCACTACCTACTGGCAACAAGGTACAGATTTGGATTTTGTTGACAATTCTACATTACATAGTTATACTACTACTTCGGAAATTCCGTCTTGCGGCGGTTTAATGATTTCGCTGCAACCAATCAGTTATGTTCCTACCTACGGTCCGTTCTATCCTGGAGAACCGCAAGATGCAATCATCAACACGGGTGAACCGGGCAAAACGAATACTTTCCAAAAAGCAGATTCGTTAACAGCTTATTCTTTCTTGGAAGGCAATTATGAAATAACAGAAGCAATAGGCGTTCAACCGACAGATGCTGATTTGAAATTAGGCGCTGTTGCAAGACAAACAAATGATGGCAGAACAGTTCACCAAGCTCGTTTGATCAATACAAGCGATACGCAAACCGTACAGTTTATTCCGTTAGACGGTGCGATCGGCGCTCAAAGATCTGATTTGATTAAAGCAACGGGCGCTACTGAAAATGCTATCGACCTGTTGTATGGCGAAACCTACAAATGGTATTTGGTTAAATTGGGTGACAGTTATTTGACATTTGATACGGTGAATGTAGCTGCATCAGTAAATCGTCAAAAAGTCGGTTTGGTATTCGACGCCGATTTGGCAAATGCAACTCCGGTTCGTTTGTATCAACCCTTAGTTGGAGATAAGGCTAACAACAACTTCCTAATCCAATTCTATATGCCGTTGTATACATACTATCCGAATGCAACGAATAATGATCCTAAGTTTGTCAAAAATGAATTCCCGTTGATTGATACGAATTCAAGTACTACAATAGGCGGCGGCGGTCAAGTATGCTTTGCTACGATAGTCGATCAAACGAACTATATTTATGCTGTACGCGCTTATGCAGGCGTTGGCGCATCGGGAACTCGTTTCACCTGGTTAGCTAAAGAAAATACGCAACAATGTGTTCCTAACTTTATCGATCCTGCATGGATGGGTGAAAATCGTTTGTTGAACTTGCCGTTGAACAACCAGGTTTGGGTATCCAATGCTGCTGTTAATGCTTGGATTGCTACGGATACGACCGCTGAAGTACGCAGCATTGTATCGAATGATACGGCAAAGATTGCTGCGGCCACATTAACGCATACGTATGTAAATTCAATTAACTTGAAAGCGCCGTATGATGGAAAAGTAGCGCTTCCGAATGGCGTAACGTTGACCGGATTCCAAACAGACCTTGAAGTTCCTCTGTATTATGTTCAAAATGATGAAGGCTTGTATTTGACGGTAGTAGATAATACTGAAATGCGCAGCGACAATGCTACAGCTTCGGATGTAAGCGGTATTCGTTTGGAATGGCAAAAGAAAATCGAATGGTCTAATAAAACAGATTCAGCTTTATGGCATGATTACGGGATTGATCGTCAAGCATTGCAAATGTTTGCAATCAATGGCTGTAAAGACAATGTAGACGGTTGGTTCGGCAAATTCGTTTATTTGCCCTTGGCTTCATTCAAGGCAAATTATTCGGATGGTTCAATCGTAAAGACCAGTGATGGAAAAGCAGAAAATGTTTACTACAATCTTGGATTGGGTAAAGGTGTTGCTTATGGCGGCGGAAGCGACGTAACCAGTTGCTGGCGTATTTCGCAATGGGCTCCGACACAGTTGCCGACGAAAGATTTGATTGTATTCAATTCTCAAAACGCTACCGGAAGTCCGGTTGTAGGCTTGGTTCCGGTCGAATTCAAATTGTCGAAACAGGAATATCTGAAACCGGATTGCGAATACTTCTTGGTTAAAACACTCTATGGTTCGGGTAAAACAGGCACTTACATTGATCTTCAGAATAATACGGATACCGTAGCCAGTTCGAACAGCTTGTTTGCACACTGGTCGCTCGTTCCCGATAAAGATGATGAATTCATGTTCACCTTTGCTCCTGAAGTACAAACCGTATATGGAGATGAAGTAGGCATTGGTAAAACAATTGCTCAAAAACAATTACTAGGCCAGTATTATTTCGTTAAACCAATAACAGTTAATGGCGAAACAGGTTATCTTGCAATTGATGTTTCCGGCTACAATGACGGTAAATATGCTGCAGTATTCGATACCTTGCAATTGACTTGCACGGATCATACCTTGCCATTCTTTGATTTGGAAAAAGATGCCGGTTATAGCATGAATAATTCGTTGGCAATCTTGGAAACTCCGTTAGTTGACCGTAACTTGACGGATGTATTCAACAAGATAATGACTCCGATTTATCACGGTAAAGATAAGATCGGGTATCAAACCTATATCGACACTTGCGGCGTTAATTTCAGAAGTGCAAGATACCTGACGGTTTATAAAGTCTATGAACGCTATTTATCGGATGATGGTAATGGCAATGTACATGCAATTCCTTATTATGCATTCTCTGTAACGGAAAAAGAAACCGGTGGAACAAATGTAGAATACTTCTTGAATGTATACACCAATTCTACTACGAAATCCGATTCCGTATATTGGTCGAAACTTGATAACAATGACGTTAAAGCGAAGTTACTTGATGGTGAAAATAATCCGACCTTCATGACTAACTATAAATTCTGTCTGCCGAAACAAGTAAAAGCAGATGGTTCGCCGGCTGATCTTGTTAAATATGGCGATAATGCATATCCTCCTGTTTACTTACAGACTTTGGATAGCGCGAAGACCGATTATCCGTTCTTGTTAATTACGGGTTCCGCTTCGAACTACGTAACTGCAAAACGCTTGAATGCTATCATTCCGGGCGATGCAACAACCAACAGTTTGAGATGGAATATCTATACGGTAGATTATCGCTATGTTGATCCTAACCAGGTTACCAAGTGGATTTTCGGTGGTCAAATACCTAACGGACAAGTTTGGGTTCCGCTCGCAGACGTAACCGATAAAGTCGGCAACACCAAAGCAGGCGTATTAACAAGTCTGATGAATGGCGGCGGCTTAACTTATGTTAACCAAAGCGGCAAGACACCGGTTAATATCGGCGTATTATCAGGAGTTAAAGACAATCCGAATTTGACTGTTGAATTTGCAGGAGATACAACAATAGGCACCTATATGCAAAGCCGTATTTGGTACTATAAGATCTCTTTGGAAGATCAAGACGGCAATCCGCTCTATTTGACCGATGCTACTCCTCAAACCGCTGACGATTATTTCTATACGGTATTAGGTGAAGATCGTCCTTATGGATACTTTACGGATTTGGATGAAAAAACTCCTTATGTAGATTTGGGTACGAAAGGTATTACAGCTGATAAGAGTTTTGTACAAACCTTCGGGTTCAGATATGTCAATGACGATTCATTTGATCCGGATCAACCGTTCTATGTAGTTTCCAATGCGAACTTTACGAACAAACCGGCTCATGAAAACGAATATCGCTACCTGGCTCAAATCAATGAACAATTGGTATTCGTAGAAGATCCGACAAATGCATTGGTATTCCAATGGGGTAATGTTGATGACTCAGGTTACACGAATCTCGATGTTGTAGGTGTTGGTAATATCTATGGCGTAGATGGCGGTATCAAATGTGTGAACACAACCGGAAAAGTAGATATCTATTCGATCGATGGTCGTTTGATTAAATCTGCTGTTGTCACCGGTAACGATCAGATAATTACTGCTCCTCGCGGTATTGCAATCGTGAAGAACGGTGCTAAGGTGGTTAAAGTAGTTGTAAAATAAACGAAATTTCTGCTAAGTAAAAAAAAGGGCGCTCCAAAGGCGCCCTTTTTTTGTGTGCCGTGCATGAATAATAACTTGGTGGTGCAAGTCCACTATGGGGGTCGGTAGTTACCAACCATTAGCCGAAAGCAAGGGTGTCCACCGCGAGGGGAATCTGGAAGAAGCCGGAAGCAAAGTCCCGGACTGAGGAACACGAACGATATCAGGCATAACCTGAGCGGAAGAGTCTGCAAAACAAGACAAAATCCAATAACTATCCGGAATCAGGAATGTAAATGTTGCAGTTATATGGGATGAAGGTTATAATTCTTACCACGGGAGGTCTCATGGACGTGCGGAAGTTTTTTTTTTTCAGAAGCACGGCTAACAATTGCCATGAGAAGTCAGCAGAGGTCATAGTAGTCGGGAAACAAGCCTGTACGAGAGACAAATCGTTAAAGCAGGAAGCCTTACGAACGATGAAGGACTGAACTTTAATGGTGTATAGAAGATGAAATTTACTGAATGAAAGGAAGAAAGCAGAAAATATCGAACGATAGCTGTCCCCAAAAAGATAGAGCGGAACTCGAAAGGATAGGGGGAGTGCAGACTTTTATATGGATAAATGAAACGGACTACACAGAGGGAATAGCCAAGAGCGGATTATTAGAGCAGATAGTTAGTCTGAATAACCTGAATACGGCTTACCGACAGGTAGTACGCAATCAAGGCTCAAGCGGAATAGATAAGATGGAAGTAGAAGAATTGAAAACATATCTACTGACGAACAAAACGACACTGATAAAAGAGCTATTGGCAGGAAAATATACTCCTCAACCGGTACGGCGAGTAGAAATACCGAAAGAGGGATGGAAGAAACGCGCATTAGGGATACCGACAGTGATAGACCGGCTAATACAGCAAGCTATCCAACAGGTTCTGACGCCCTATTATGAGCAACAGTTTCTACCGGAGAGTTACGGATTCCGCCCGAAACGCAAATCGCATGATGCACTGAAGAAAGTGCAGGAGTACGTCGATTCGGGCTATTGTTACGTAGTTGATATGGACTTGGAAAAGTATTTTGACAGCGTTAACCGGAGCAAACTGATAGAAGTATTATCAAGAACGATAAAAGATGGTCGCGTCATATCGCTGATACATAAATTTCTGAACTCAGGAGTGATGATAGGCGGAATGAAAGAGGAGCCGGAACAGGGCGTACCGCAAGGCAGCCCTTTAAGTCCATTGTTGGGGAATATCATGCTTCACGAATCGGACAAGGAACTAATCCGTCGCGGACATAAGTTTGTCCGTTATGCAGACGACATGATGATATTATGCAAAAGTCGTCGCAGTGCCGAACGCACGTTAGAACATACGGTATCGTATATTGAAAATACATTGTATTTGCGAGTAAACAGGGAAAAGACGGTAGTAGCGCATGTGTCCCAAGTTAAGTTTTTGGGCTATGGATTCTACATCAAACAAGGGAAATGCCGCTTACGAGTACACCCTAAAAGCTGGGCAAAGATGAAGACCCGAATAAGGGAAATTGTCTTTTCCTGATTTAGGTTGACTATTGTCAATCTTATCACTAAGAAGAGTTGACTCGGATTAATACTTATAACTAATATTTGTTTACTTCAGATTGTTATCTCTGATTTTTGTTTACTC
>Ga0123354_10006028_pt1 | contig 17866 bp, 13 predicted proteins | sample TergutLab28metaG_2_FD_97872 | JGI IMG/M metagenome (GOLD analysis project Ga0123354, IMG submission 97872) | Labiotermes labralis P4 segment gut microbial communities from Petit-Saut dam, French Guiana - Lab288 P4 | ecosystem: Host-associated > Arthropoda: Insects > Digestive system > Gut ...
GATCAGCAACGAGCTCGAGGTGGGAGTTTCCAGTTTCATCCGGGCACGTCTGACAAAGCTGATCGCTGCGGTCCGCCGTAGGCGGAGCGCCGATATGCGACTCGGCCGAGTGAGCGGAGGTGCTAGAGTGCCCGGAGGGCACAGCACCGACAGCGAACGGTGCCCGGAGGGAACTGGAAACTTCCAGCTCGGGTTCGGGTTCGGCCGCGGCCTCAGGCTCGGGCTCCACGACCCTGTCGCCGGACCCCACGGGCTTGGCCGTCAGCAATTCGACTACGCGGCGCAGGGCGGCCGACGCGTGGGTCATGGTCTGCGCGGCCTTTGCCAGGTCGCCGAACGACTCGTTTAGCGCCAGGGGCAGCAGGGCCACCGCCGCCAGGCTGGGCCGCAACATGTCGCCCGCGGCCACCGCTTGGCCGCCCAGCACCAACGCCAACGCCACGGCAATGCCCATCACGACGACCTGCGATCCGGTGGCCAGCCCGCGGGTCCAAGCCGCGCGGGACTCGGCGGCCCGCAACCGGGCGTCTGCCAATTCCATGGTGTGCAGCTGCTGCTCAACGCGCCCGTAGGCGACGACATCGGTCGCCGCGCGGGCGGACGCGTGCACCACTTGGGCCAGGTCCGAGCGGGCCGGCACGGCGGCAGCGTCGGCCCGGGCGCTGAGCCGCTGGGCGATGACGGGCATCACCACACCGGCGATCACGCTGCACACCAGCAGGCTGATGGCCGTTGGCACGTCAAGGAACATGACCACGAAGCAGGTGCCCAGCAGCACGACGCTTGCCGAAACGAATGGCAGCGCCACCCGCACGATCACGTCCATGATCGCCTCGACATCGGCGGTCACGCGCATCAGCAGGTCACCGCGCCGGGTGCCCAGCAAGGTGGTGCGGGCCAGCCGGTCGTAGACCTCAAGCCGCAGGCTCGACTGCATGCGCAGGGCGACGTCATGACTCAGCAGGCGCTCGGCGTACCGCAGCACGCCGCGCGACGTGCCGAAGGTGCGCACGGCGGTGGCTGCCACCAGCAGGTACAGCACCGGCGGCTGCTCCGCGGCGCGGGCCAGCAGCCACGCCGAAACTCCCATGAGGGCGACGGACGCCCCGGTGGCGCAGATGCTCAGCAGTGCGGCGCCGAACAGGCGCAACCGGCCCTGCGGCAGGCCGCCCACCAACTGCGCCACCAGCGACCAAACATTGGAGACGCCCCCCAGCGGCGTGCGGCGCGTAGTTTGCTCGGTGCTCATAGCGTCACCTCGCTGGTCGTGGCGGCGTCGGCTGCTTCAGGGGCGTGCACTTCGATCACCCGGTCGGCGGCTGACAGCACTGCCTCGCGGTGAGACACCACCAGCACCCCGGCGCCGAGATCGCGCAACGCCCCAATCATCTGGGCTTCGCGGGCCTCGTCGAGGCCGGCGGTTGGCTCGTCCAATAGCAACAGCTTCGCCCCGCCGCGCTCGACTCGTAGCAATGCCCGCGCCATCGCCACCCGGCGGCGTTCGCCGGCTGACAACTCCTCGCCGTCCTCACCCACTTCGTGGTCAAGGGCGATGCTCTCACCGCCCACGCGGTCAAGCGCGTCGCGCAGCACGGCCGGGTCGGGGGCGTCGTCAATCGGCAGCCCCAGCGCCACGTCGTGCGCTACCGTTGGGCCAAGCAGGCCCGGGATCTGGCCGGCCCAGGCGATGTGGCGTCGCCAATCGTCGGCGCGCGCACCGGTCAGCGGCTGACCGCCGTCGATGTAGACACCGCCGGATTCTGGTGCCAGCAGCCCGAGCGCCAGGTTCAGCGCCGTCGTCTTGCCGGCACCCGACGGGCCAGCCAGCGCGACTATCTCGCCGGGGCCCACCGTGAGGCTGAGTGGCGCCAGCGCGTCGGCGTCGGTGCCCGGGTAGCGGTACGTCACGTTGTCCAACGCCAGCAGCGCTGAATTGGCCGGACGTCCCTGTGTCTCGCCCCCGCCACCGGCGACGGCCGCCTTGTGGGCCTCGGCGGCGTCGATGATCGCGAAGGCGGCGTTGGCGGCGGCGTTGCCGTTCGACGAGTCGTGGAAGTGCACGCCCACCATGCGCACCGGCAGGTATACCTCGGGGGCAAGCACGAGTATGAAGAGGGCCGTCGCCAATCCCATGTTGCCGTCGACGACGCGGAAGGCGATCGACACCGCGATGATCGCCACCGACAGCGTGGCGGCCAGCTCAAGCACGCCAGCCGAAAGGAACGCCACCCGCAGGGTGGCCATGGTCTGCGTGCGGCTGCCGTCCTCGCTCGACTGCAGCCCCTTCTTTTGCGCGCGGGCCCTGCCGAACACCTGCAGGGTGGGCAGACCGGCGACCAGGTCGGCGAAGTGATTGGCCAGACGCAGCTGCACGCGGAAGCGGCGGGCCACCTGCTCCGACGTCGTGCGGCCGATCAGCACCATGAAGATTGGGATCAGCGGCACCGTCACGACGATGATGACAAGGCTCAGCCAGTCTTTCATGCCCACCGCGACGCCGACGATGATGGGCACGGTGACACACAGCAGGAACTGGGGTAGGTACTTGCCGAAGTAGCCGTCGATGGCGTCAAGGCCGGTGGTCATCACGGTGACAAGGCTGGCGGTCGGGGTTTTGGTGTCCGGGTTGCTCAGGCGGGCCGCCAGCACCCGGCGCCGAAGCGATGATTTGACCTCAGCCGACGCCCGGTGCGCCAGCCAAGATGTGATCCAGGTCAGGGCGCCGCGGGCGACGAACACCGCCACCAGCCAGATGGCGGCCTGTAGTACCCCGTTCAGGTTCCGGGTATCGAAGACATGGGTGACGGCCCCAGATATCAGTGTGGCCGTCGCGATCGCCAGGAACGCCTGGGCAATACCTACCACTCCGATGCCGATGACGTAGCCCCTTGTGGCGCGTGCCTCGCGTAAGAGGCGCGGGTTCACTGGTGGCGCCATGATGGGTTCCCCTCCTGATCGGTGAAGCAATGGAGCCGGGTCTTTTTGATTCAGACCCGGCTCCGTTGCTGTTTGTTTGATTAGCTAGCTCGCAAGTGATTCAGCCTTGTCGACTGAAGTCTGTGAGATCTTGCCGTTGACAGGAATGTTCACAGTGTTCAGACGCTTACGGAAGATCCAATACGTCCAGCAGATGTACAGCAGCACAATAGGCACCATGATGAATGCGAACGTGCGCATCAATCCCAGTGTCAGCTCGCTTGAGGCGAATAGCTGCATCGGTGACACCGGGGTATTCGGGTCACCAGCTAGTGCTCCTAGCACCGTATTGACCGGAGCCATCAGGATCTTAGAGAAGAACAGCTTCGTGCCATCGAGCTGTGCGCCGATGCCAAGAGTGCCGTAGATCGTGACCCATACGTTGATGACCCAAGTGGCGATGCCCAGGCCGGTGCCGATGAAGGCAAGGCCCGGACGGCCCTTACGGCCGAAGAACGCCGCTGCGGCGATGCACACCACCGAGATGATGCCCACCACCCATCGAGCTATATTGCCCCAACCTCCTGTATTCGGGTTGTCGGTGGCATACATTGCCGTGCCCCAGACCACGAAGATCAGCATCAGGCAGGCTGCGATCGGCGTGAGCAGGTCGGCGACCTTGCGGGCAGACGCCCCGACCTCGTCCATCGTCTTGATGGAGAGGAACTGGGCGCCGTGGGCAAGGAACAGCACGACGAGCATGACGCCGCCCAGCAGGCCGTAGCCACTGAACAGGCCGAGGAAACGGTGCAGGAAGATCTCGCTCTGGCTCAGGCCGACGAACACCGAGCCCGGCACGCCAGGGATGGCGCCGTCCGGAACCGTGAGCGTCGCGTACTGGGTCATCGTGTTCGCCGGCACGCCGCGGACGAAGTTGGCAAAGCCAACGCCGAGCACGAGTGTGACAACGAACGACCCAATACTGTTGAGCCAGTCGAATACGAACCGCCACTTGGTCGACGGGTTGAGCGAGCGGTACTCGAACGAGATACCGCGGATGATCAAACCGACCAGCACAAGGAACAACGGCAGGTACAGAATCGAGAACAGATTCGCATACCACGTCGGGAAGGCGGCGAAAGTCGCACCACCTGCCGTCAGCAGCCACACCTCATTGCCATCCCACGTCGGGCCAATGGTGTTAACCATGACACGGCGCTTGGCGTCAGACTTGCCGCCAATGAACGGGATAAGCATGCCGATGCCGAAGTCGAAGCCCTCCAAGAAGAAGAACCCAATCCACAGAACACCGATCAGGACGAACCAGAGACCCTGCAACGCAGCGCTGCTGGCGTCAACAGCCGGTACATTCATACCAATAAACATGTCAACTCATCCTTTCTCAGTAAGCGAAATGCAGAATCGCGTCGGAATCGGCCGGGGCGTCGGTCGGCATGTCACTGCCATCAGTTAGACCAGCGCGGATAACCGTCAGGAACAGCTTCACGAGGATCACTGCCACCACTGCGTAAATCAGCGTGTACAGACACATCGTGAGCAGGATCTCAGGCGCGGTCACCCCCGGTGATACCGCGGCTTGAGTGGGCAAGATGCCATACACGATCCAAGGCTGACGACCGAGCTCGGTCAGCAGCCAGCCGAACGAGCAGGCGAACACCGGCAACAGCGGCATCATGATCGCCATCGTCGTCCAGCCCTTAGTTGCCTTGGGCACCTTGCTGCCACTCGTCTTGACCAAGATAATGATCGAGAAGAGTAAGCCCAAAGCGCCGAACAGCAGCATCATTCGGAACGAGTAGAAGCTGGCCAGCATCGGCGGCTGCGAGTAAACGCTGCCGTCGACGATGATGCTTTGGATCACCCAGCCGTCAGCACCCTGCGTCGCACCAAGGGATGCTTCGAGCGCGCTCGCGTTCGCGTTGTCCTTCGGTGTCAAGAAGCACGTGCTGCCGTCTGTTGTGCAGATTTGCTGGTAAGCATCTGGCTGAGTCAGCTGGTTGACGCCCTGAGGGTCTGCACCGAGCCCGGCCAAGAACGACAGCAGGCCGGGAACCGGGATTGCATACCACGGATCCTTGCCGTCTGAAGTCTGCGGCGCCAGCACGAGGAACGTGCCGCTCTGCTCGATGATGCCCTCAGAAGCTGCCAGCTTCATCGGCTGATACTTTGCCTCAACCTTGCCTTGGAAGTCGCCGATCACCATGGTGAACAGCGAGGCGACCAGGACGAACCAAGCGCCGAAACGAGCGCTCTTACGCCACACGGACTCGTCAACACCCGGCTTGGCGGCGTCGACACTGTCGGCTGCCCGGCTGGGCTGCAGACGGCTCTTCGCCAACCACCAGATGCTGACGCCGGCCACGAGGCCGCCAGCGCACATGAAGGCTGCGCCGAGCACGTGCGGGAACGTCACAAGGAAGAACGGATTGGTGACCAAATTGATGAAGTTCGTCAACTCCGCACGGTAGGCACCGTCCGGCATTGCGACGAGCTTGGCACCCACAGGATTCTGCATCCAGGAGTTGGCCGCCAAGATGAAAATGGCGGAGATCGTTGTGCCGATCGCCGTCAAGTAGATCATCAGAAGATGAACTTTCTTCGACAACTTGTTCCAGCCAAAGATCCACAGGCCGACGAACGTCGACTCCATGAAGAAGGCAATCAGAGCTTCGAGCGCCAACGGTGCGCCGAAGATGTCGCCTACAAACCGGCTGTACTCTGACCAGTTCATGCCGAACTGGAACTCCTGGACGATGCCCGTTACGACACCGGCCGCGAAGTTGATTAGGAACAACTTGCCGAACAGTCGTGTCAACCTGTACCAGGTGACATTTCCAGATTTCGACCACTTTGTTTGCATGATAGCCACCAGCCAAGTCAGGCCAATGGTCATGGGCACAAACAGGAAGTGATAGACGGTGGTAATACCAAATTGCCACCGTGCTAGAGCCAATGCGTCCATGCGACAAGGGTACGCCAAGGATCAAACATCGCAAAAGAGTGTCCATTATACCGGAACGGCAGGTCAGGCAGTTGGCTCCATCCGCGTGCTTATTAGCGTGGCCACAAGGTAATTCGTCTCACAGCGAACACACGTTTGAGGTCTATTAGTTACCGGCCGATGGCCCCTGATTGGGCCGCGGTACCATGGGCAGACGCCCCAATCAAGGGCATCTGAGGGCAGTTTTCGGCCAGTTTCGCTGATGGCGCAGGCAAGATTGACGGATTTTTAGGAAGCTGTCATGTGCGGGGCAGGTGCGCCTGCTACGTCGACACCAAGCCCTACCATTGACACATGAGCCCCGCGAACACCGCCCACATCGCCTCTTTCATATGGGGTATCGCCGACGATGTGCTGCGTGATCTGTATGTGCGCGGCAAGTATCGCGACGTGATCCTGCCCTTCACGGTGTTGCGCCGGCTCGACGCGGTGCTTGAGCCCACAAAGCAGGGCGTGCTCAAGACGAAACAGATGTTGGACGCCGCCAGCGTGGTCGAACGGGACGCCGCCCTGCACAAGGCAGCCGGGCAGGCGTTCTGGAACACGTCGCCATTCACAATGCGCAGCCTGCGGGGTACCAGCTCGCAGGCCAACTTCATCGCTTACCTCGACGGCTTCTCGCCAAACGTGGCCAAGATCATCGACAACTTCGAGGTACGGGCCCAGGTGACCAAGCTGTCGCAGGCCGACGCCCTTGGCGCCCTAATCGAAAAGTTCGTCGACCCAGCACTCGATCTCTCACCCGCCGGGCTGGACAACCACGCCATGGGTACCGTGTTCGAAGAGCTGGTGCGCCGCTTCAACGAGGCAAACAACGAGGAGGCCGGCGAGCACTGGACCCCGCGAGATGCCGTCCAGCTGATGACCCGGCTGGTGTTCGACCCGATAGCCGACCAGATTCCCGACGGCCGGTACACGCTCTACGACGGTGCGATGGGCACCGGTGGCATGCTCACCGTGGCAGAAGAAACACTGGCCACCCTCGCCGCAGAACGCGGCAAGACGATCACCACCGCACTGTTTGGCCAGGAGATCAATTCCGAGACGTATGCCATCGCCCTGGCCGACCTGCTGCTCAAGGGTGAGGGCGAGAACGCCGACCGCCTGGTCGGCGGCCCCGAGTACTCGACGCTGTCGCACGACGCGTTCGCCGGGGCGAGCTTCGACTTCTTACTGTCGAACCCGCCCTACGGCAAGTCATGGAAGACGGACCAAGACCGTATGGGCGGCAAGACCGGCATCCTTGACCCTCGCTTCGTCGTCGACCACGCCGGCGACCACGAGTTCTCGCTGGTCACCCGCTCGTCTGACGGCCAGATGCTGTTCCTGGCCAACATGGTGGCAAAGATGAAGCAGAACACGCCTCTTGGCTCACGCATCGCCGAGGTGCACAACGGCAGTTCGCTGTTCACTGGTGACGCGGGGCAGGGCGAGTCGAACATCCGCCGCTATGTCATTGAGAACGACTGGCTTGAGGCCATCATCGCCCTGCCTCTCAACATGTTCTACAACACCGGCATCGCCACCTACATCTGGGTGCTCACCAACCGCAAGGAACCAAAGCGTCGCGGCAAGGTTCAATTGATCGACGCCACCAGCTGGTACACCCCGCTGCGCCGCAACCTGGGCAGCAAGAACCGTGAGCTGAGCCCGGCCGACACCCAGAAGGTTCTGGACGCCTACTTTGCGTTTGAAGACGCCGACCCGCAGACCTCGCGGGTGCTGGCCAACGAGCAGTTCGGGTACTGGAAGGTGACTGTCAGGTTGCCCGACGGGTCGAAGGACACCGAGCAGATCCCGCTGACCGAGCCCGGCGGCATCAACGCCTTCATGGCCCGCGAGGTTGAGCCCTACGCCCCCGGCGCCGTCGTCGACCCCAAGCAGACCAAAATCGGCTACGAGATCAGCTTCGCCAAACTGTTCTACAAGCCCGCCCCTATGCGCACCCTGGACGAGATCAGGGCAGACATCCGGGCCCTTCAGGCCGAGTCAGACGACCTGATGGCACAGATCCTGGGTGCGTGATGTTCGATCTCGGGATACCACGGATGACCAAGGTTGATCGTGAGTGGACAGTGTGCCGTCTCAAATCAGTGACTGAAAACCTTGACTCTTATCGGATCCCGCTGGAAGCGACCGTTCGTGGGCGGATGGCAAATCGTAACTATGAGTACTACGGGGCATCCGGTGTGATCGATCGTGTCGAGAGTTACCTGTTTGACGAACCCCTCGTATTGATCGCAGAGGATGGAGCCAACCTCATACTGCGGAATCTGCCGCTGGTGTTCATGGCCAGGGGCAAATTCTGGGTCAACAACCATGCACACGTGCTGCGGCCAACCGGAGTTGATGGCCTGTTCTTGGTGCACTTGCTGCAGTCAATGGACTTTGCACCGTTCATCACTGGTGCCGCCCAGCCAAAGCTCACTGCTGAGCGGCTGATGAATATTACTGTGTGCCTGCCAGATAGGTGCGAACAACAGGCGATCGTCAAGTACCTCGGCAACGCCCACGCCCGGATCGACGATGTCATCGCTAAGAAGCGCCAGCTAGTTGCCCTGTTGGGCCAGCAGAAGCAGGCGATCATCAACCAGGCGGTGACTCGTGGCCTTGATCCCAGTGCTGAGCTGAAGCACTCCGGTATCCCTTGGCTTGGTCTTATTCCTGCTCATTGGCGGGTCGTGAGAGCAAAGGTGCTGTTTGCAGACGTTGACTGTCGTTCTCGCGATGGATCCGAAGAGCTGCTCTCTGTCTCGCATATTACTGGAGTAACTCCACGCGCTGAAAAGAACGCCACGATGTTTTTAGCCGAAACCAATGTGGGTTACAAGGTATGCCGGCCAGGCGATCTGGTGTTCAACACGATGTGGGTGTGGATGGGAGCTCTTGGGGTCTCTCACTACGACGGTATTGTGAGCCCCGCGTATAACGTCTATCGTCCGACAAGGCCCGATGTGGATGCCTGCTACTTCAGCGCTCTCTTCCGAACGCCAAGTTATGTGGCAGCCTTTGCAAGTCTGTCCACGGGAGTGACACCATCAAGGTTGCGTTTCTATCCGGCCGACCTGGCAGCGATGCCGACAGTTCTTCCACCTCTAGACGAGCAGCAAGCGATCGTCGCCTATATCGACTGCGCGACGGCGTCGATCAATCGGGCCGTCCAGCGCACCCAGCGGGAGATCGACCTGCTGGCGGAGTTCCGGGTGCGGCTGACGTCCGATGTGGTGACGGGTCAGGTGGACGTGCGCCAGGTCGCAGCGACGCTGCCGGATCTGACGGAGGACGAACTGTCGGTGCCGGATGGCACGATGGTAGAAGAACCCGGTCCAGAGGATGGCAAAGATAGCTGACTTTGCATTACCCAGGGGCCTGATAAACTATTACCTGATAGGTAACACTAATGGCGGAAGTCGACTATGCTGACAAGCGCGTCAGACGTCTGTGCACTAACGAACGCGAAGCTAAGAAGGAACTCGGGGCGCAGATAGCGAAGCATCTTCAAAACCGCATGAACGAAATCCATCACGTCGCGGTTGTCGAGGACCTGTTGGTTGGTCAGGGCAACTGGGAGGAGTTGACCGGCGATCGGATCGGGCAGTGGTCGGCACACCTGGGCCGGAATTGGCGGCTGATCGTCCAAGCCTACCGGGGCGATGTGTTGGTGCTCGTTGTCGACATCGTTGACTATCACTAGATCTAGACAAAGGAACGCATCATGGTTGGTCTGCCGAACTACACAGTGCCCACCGGCGATTACGTACAGGAATGGATGGACAACAACGGCGTCAACGCGGCCGACATGGCCCGGCGGCTGGGTGTCTCACCCAAGCACGTCAGCGAACTGCTCAAGGCGAAGGTGGCTCTCACACCCGAGATGGCTGACCTGCTGGAGCGGGTGACGGGAGTGCCATCGGCTTACTGGAACCGCATGGAGGCCGGTTATCGCAAGGATCTGATTCGCTTGGCTGCCGAAGCTGAGTTGACCAGGCAGTACCCTGCGATCATCGCGTATCCAATCCTGTATCTGAGGCAATTGGGGTTCGTGACAGCTGAGACCTATGACAAGCCGGGTATCGTCGAGGAGGTGTTTCGCTTCTTCCGGGTGGTGGATGCGGACGCTCTCGAAGCCACATGGTGCCAAGGAGTCGCCTTCCGTAAGACTGCTGCGGCCAACCCGAAGAAGGAGGCGCTGCTCACATGGTTGACAGTGGCTGAGCGGGGCGTCGATTTTGCTTCTCTGGCACCATTCGACAAGAGCGCGTTACGTGAGTTGTTGCCAGAGCTTCGGACTATGTCCCGCGATGAGCCCAAGATCTACATCCAGGCAATGATCGCCAGGCTTGCTGGCGTCGGGGTGGCGTTGTGCCTGGTTCCCGAGGTACCAGGGCTTGGTATCCATGGGGCAACGCGCTGGATCGACGGCCATCCGGTGATCCAGTTGTCGCTTCGCGGAAAAACGGACGACCAACTTTGGTTCACACTGTTCCATGAACTAGGCCACGTGCTAATGCATGACACCCGCAGTCTGTACTTGGCCGGCAGCGACGATGAGCGGGAGGCCGAGGCCGATCAGTTCGCATCCGATACTCTGATCCCACCCGAGGTTATTACGCAGCTCCCTCGCGGGCGCAATCTCGAGGCGGTGCGGCAACTAGCCGCGGAGATTGGAGTGTCCCCCGGTGTTGTGCTTGGGCGCGTCCAGCGTGAAACCGGTGATTACGGTTGGGGGCATCAGTTGAAGAAGCATTTCCAGTTCTCGTACCCGATGGCAGCGAAGGGTAAAGCAGCATGAGAATGAATGGCTCTCCGCAGGTGTAGCAGGGAGTCAGCGACCGAGTACCCGTCGAAGAGGGGGATACTAGCTCTCGCTAATAGCCGACGCTATGTCGCGCTGCAAGCGGCCGAAGTTGTAGTACGCAGCGCAGGCGCCCTCCGGCGACACCATGCACGTGCCGATCGGGGTCTCAGGCGTGCAGGCCGTGCCGAAGACCTTGCAGCTCCACGGTTTGAGCACGCCCCGCAGCACCGAGCCGCACTCGCAGGCCGGCGGATCGGCCACCCGCACGCCCGGCACGGCGTATCGGCGCTCGGCGTCGAAATCCGCGTACTCGTCAGCCACTGCGTAGCCAGACTTCGGCAGCCAGCCGAGGCCGCGCCACTCGAACTCGTCGCGCACCTTGAACGTTTGCGCCATCAGCTTCAGCGCCGCCGGGTTGCCCGCCGGGCGCACCACCCGGGCGTACTGGTTCTCAGCCTCGCAGCGCCCCTGCGCTATCTGCAGCAGTAGCATCTCAATGGTCTGCAGTATGTCCAGCGGCTCGAAACCGGTGGCGATGATCGGCAGGTGGTACTCGCGGGGGATGAACTCGAACGCGTCGCTGCCAACCACCGCCGCCACATGGCCGGGGCCGATGAAGCCGTCAAGCGAAATCTCCGGTCCGTCCAAAATCGCCCGCAGCGGCGGCTCGATCAGTACGTGGTTGCTGAAGACGCTGAAATTGGCGACGCCCAACTCCTTGGCCCGCGCCAGCGTCACCGCGGTCGACGGCGCGGTCGTCTCAAAGCCAACGGCGAAGAACACAACCTCGCGGCTCGGGTTGTCGACGGCGATCTTCAGGGCGTCCAGCGGCGAGTAGACGAAGCGCACATCGGCGCCGCCCGCCCGCGCCTGCAGCAGGTTGCCCTGCGTGCCGGGCACCCGCATCATGTCGCCAAACGTGGTGAAGATCACGCCCGGTTGGCGGGCCAGCCAGCCGGCGTCGTCAACCCGGCCCATCGGGATCACGCAAACCGGGCAGCCCGGCCCGTGCACCAGCTCGATGCCGTCTGGCAGCAGGTGTTCAATGCCGTGGCGGTAAATGGTGTGCGTGTGGCCGCCGCAAACCTCCATGAAGCGCAACACCCGGCCCCCCTGGCACAGCTGGCCGGCGAGCACGGCAATCGCCTCCAGCAGGCGCTTGGCGGCGTCCGGGTCGCGGTACTCGTCGATGTACTTCATGCGATGGCCGTGCCCTTGAAGGCGTCGATCTCGTCTTCGTACGGCTGGCCCAGTCGCTTGATCTGGTCGAGGGTCGCCGCCGCCTCGTCGGCGTCGATCTTGGAAAGCGCGAAGCCGACGTGCACCAGCACCCAGTCGCCGACATCGACCGGCTCGGGCTCCAACAGTTTGATCGACACGCCCCGGCGCACCCCGCTCACCTCGACGGTGGCCAGCCCGGCCTCGCGGTCGATGATCTCGACGACCTCACCTGGGATTCCCAAACACATGGGCGTGTCCTTTCTCAGCAGATTCTGGGCAGCGGATCGCCCACCAGCATGTCCAAGATGCGCACCCCGCCGAAGCCGTTGCGCACGGCCACGACCCCCGCCGGATCGGCGGCCACCCGCCCGATCACTGTGGCCCGCGGCGCCCCGGCGTCGCGCATGGCGGCAGCGGCGATGTCCGCCTGTTCCGCTGGCACGACGGCCACAAAGCACCCCTCGTTGGCCACGTACAGCGGGTCGATGCCAAGCATGTCGCAGCAGGCCGCCACGGTCGTGTCGACGGGGACCGCCTCGTCGTCAAGCACAATACCTAGCCCGCAGGCCCGTGCCAGTTCATTGACGACGGTTCCAAGCCCGCCGCGGGTGGCGTCCCTCATCCAATGTGGTGACACCCCGGCCTCGTAGAGCGACTCGATCAGCGGGCTGATACACGCGGTGTCAGACGAGATTTCGGCGTCGATCGCCAGCTCGCCGCGGGCCATCATGACCGCCATGCCGTGGCCGCCGATCGGCCCGGAAAGCACCAGCGCGTCGCCAATCGCCACCAGCGCCGCCCCGAGTTGGCGGCCCTCCGGGATGACACCGATTCCAGACGTGTTGATAAAGACCTTGTCTGCCCCGCCCCGCGGCACCACCTTGGTGTCGCCGGTGACGATGGTCATGCCGGCCTTGTCAGCCGCCGCCTTCATGTCGGCGACGATGGCGCGCAGCTCGTCGATGGCCAGGCCCTCTTCCAGTACGAACCCGGTTGACAGCCACCGCGGCCTGGCGCCGGAGACCGCCAGGTCATTCGCCGTGCCGTTGACCGCCAGGTCGCCGATCGAGCCGCCCTTGAACCGCAGCGGGTTGACTACGTAGCTGTCCGTCGTGAAGGCGAGGCGCCCCGCCGGCACCTCAAGGATGGCGCCGTCGGTCAACTCCGGCGAGGGCGAGCCGAACGCGTCGATGAACACCGCCTCGACGAGCGCGGCTGACGCCTTGCCGCCAGCCCCGTGCACTGAGGTGATGAACTGCTCGCGCAGCTTGATGCGCCGCCCGCGGGCGGCCTCGATGCGGGCCAGCGCGCTGGCCTCGTCTTCGGGCGGTGTGGTCATCGTTTCTCCTTGCCCGCCAGCGTCAGGTAACCGGCCAGGGCCTGCCCCAGGCTGAGGCCGCCGTCGTTGGAAGGCACCACCGAGTGCTCGACCAGCGGTTGGGCGTCGCCCATCTGGCGGCGCAACCCCGCGCAGAACAGCTGGTTTTGCGCCACCCCGCCGCTGACGCCGATCATGTCGATGTTGTCCTTGCGGGCGGCGGCGCGCAGCGCGGTGGCGATGATGCCGGCGAACCCACGGTGGAACCCGGCGGCCAGGCATTCCACTGGGACACCCCGCCGGAACCCCGCCGCCATAGTCGCGACGAGCGTCGGCAGGTCGCAGGGCGTCTCCCAATCGTGCGAGCTGTGGGGGCAGCGGCGCGCGCGGGCCTCCAGCTCACTGCCGGCCTGCCCCTCGTAGGTTTGTTGCTGGCAGACGCCCAACATCGACGCCACGGCGTCGAAGACACGCCCGGCGCTGGTGGTCCACACGCAGGCGGTGTGCGAGGCCAGCTGCGACTCTAGCAGGCGGCGCTCGGCGTCTTCGCCAGCCGTCGAGCAGGGCAGGCCATGCCAGTCGACGCCGCTGGCCGTCATCAAGCTGGCCGCCAGCTTCCAGGGACGCCGCACAGCCGAGTTGCCGCCGGCCAGCCAGAAGCCGGGCAGGTGCCAGACCCGCGTGTAATCGAGCGGGTTTTCACCCAGCCGCAGGATCTCGCCGCCCCAGATGGTGCCGTCGTCGCCGTAGCCGGTGCCGTCGAGGGTGGCAATCAGCGCCGTCTGCCCCACAGCCTTTTGTTCGGCGAGCAATGAGAGCGCGTGGGCGTGATGGTGCTGCACCAGCAGCAGCTCGCAGTCAGCGCTATCCGCGTAACGCGTCGCCCAGGCGGTTGTCGCGTAGCCAGGGTGCTTGTCTGCCACGACGATCTGCGGCGTGCGCCGGTGCATGCGGGTCAGCTGGGCGATCGAGGCGTCGAAGGCTTGCTGCGACGCCAGCGCAGCCATGTCGCCCAGGTGGGGTGACAGGAACGCCATGCCGTCGCGCACCAGGGCGAACGTGTTCTTCAGCTCGCCGCCGACGGCCAGCACAGAGATCGATGAACCGCTCTGCGTGACCAGACGCACCGGTAACGGCGCGTAGCCGCGCGAGCGACGGATGGGCGACGTTGGGTTGCGCGGGGTGGCGTCTGCCTCCGACTGGCGCGGTTTGTTCTGGGGCAGGCGCCACGTCGGGGCCCGCGGCCCGCTGGCGGCGCGGTTGCGCGGGGTGATGCCGGCCATCACGACGGAATCCTCGACGCTGACGTGGATGGGGCGGTCGTGCATCAGGAAGTAATCGACGATGCCCTTCAACCGGCTGCGGGCGTCGTCATTGTCAGATGCCAGGGGCTCGCCGGAAAGGTTGCCGCTGGTGGCAACACAGCACTCGTCGCCGCGCACCAGCAGGGTGTGCAGCGGCGCGAAGGGCAGCATGATGCCGATGCGGTCGAGGCGCGGGGCGACGCCGTCGGTCAGGTCGTACGACGGGCCCTTCGGCACCAGCACGATGGGGCGCTCCTGGCCGGTGAGCACCGTCGCGGTGGCGTCGTCAAGGTCGGCGATGCGCAGGGCCCCCGCCAGGTCGGAGCACATCGTGGCGAACGGCTTGTCGGGGCGCTGCTTGCGGCTGCGCAGACGGCCGACCGCGGCGTCGCTGCGGGCATCGCACATGATGGTAAACCCGCCGATGCCCTTGACCGCGATGATCGCGCCCTCCTGCAGCAGCCGTCTTGTGGTGGCGATGGTCTTGCCCCAGGCAAGACGCCTCTGGTCGCCGTTCAGGGCCGGGGGCGTCACGGGGTGGGTGGCGTCTTCAAGCCAGAGGGTGGGCCCGCAGTCGAAACAGCTGATCGGCTGGGCGTGGTAGCGGCGATCGGAGGGGTCGGCGTACTCGCGGGCGCAAGTGGGACACATGGGGAAGTTGGCCATAGTGGTCAGCGGGCGATCGTACGGCACGTCGCGAATGATCGAAAGGCGCGGGCCGCAGTTGGTGCACGAGATGAACGGGTAGCCGTAACGGCGGTTGGCTGGGTTGGACATCTCGCGCAGGCAGTCGTCGCAGGGTGCCACGTCGGGGGGTATCAGCGTGATCGCACCGGCCCGGCGGCTTGAGTGTTCGATGCGGAAGCCTGTCTCGTCTTCGACGAGCGGCACCGCGTGGCACTCGACGGCCTCGACCCGGGCAAGGGCCGGCAGCCCCGCGTCGATGGCTTCGAAGAAAGCCAGCACGTCATCTGAGTTGCCCTGCGCCTCGACGAAGACCCCGGCATCATCGTTGCCGACGAATCCGGTGATCGGGCGGCCGGTGGCGTGCGTTGCTACCGTTGGCCGGAATCCGACACCCTGCACGAGGCCATACATTTGGCGGCGCAGCCGAATCGACGGTGCGGGCGCCATACTCAAGTTCCTTTCGTCTCTCTCAATGTTGACATCGCTATCAACAGACATTTAGTCAACCTACCACCACTGCGCCAAGACTCAACTTCCTTGTTTAAATAGCCTCTATCAGATGTACTTTGGCCTGTGGTTTGTCAACCTCAATAAGCTTAATGGTATGCACGAGTTAGCCCTATGCCGGTCGATTCTCGGCATCGGCGTGCGCGCTTGCGGCGGCCGGCCGGTGTCAAGCGTCACTGTCGACGTCGGGGCGCTGCGGCAGGTTGTGGGGCCGACGCTGGTGCAGTGCTGGGAGTTCGTCACCCCGGGAACGCCGCTGGCGGGCTCGCGGTTGGTTGTCAACGACATTCCAGCCGTCATAAAGTGTGTTCAGTGTGGAGCGCAAACCCTACTGGCGCAGCCATACATGATTTGCGGCACCTGCGGCAGCGGGCAGGTCGACGTGGTCACCGGGCGCGAGTTCCTGTTGCGTTCGATCGATGTCGGCGGCCCGGCGCCGCCAGTAAGCGAAGAGAGGTAGTCATGGGCAGATTCCACCGCCACGACGATGGTACGTGGCACACGCACGAGCACGACGGAGACGATCATGATCATGAGCATGATCATCACCACGAGGACGTCGGCGATCACTCCGGTTACGAGACTGGCACCGAGCGCATCGACGTGCTAGAGGCGATTTTCGACGAGAACGATCGCAAGGCGGCCGCCAACCGGGCGGCCCTCGACGCTGCCGGCGTGGTGGCGGTCAACCTGATGTCATCGCCCGGCGCGGGCAAGACCACCCTGCTGCGGCGCACCCTCGACGAGCTGCGGGGCCAGGTGCGCTGCGGCATCATCGAGGGTGACATCGCCACCAGCATCGACGCCGACAAGCTCAGCGGGCTGGGCGCCCAGATCTCGCTGCTGAACACAGGGGCCGGCTTCGGCGGCGAGTGCCATTTGGACGCCCCGATGGTGGCGCACGCGCTTGAGGGCTTGGACCTAGACGCCCTTGACCTGGTGATCATCGAGAACGTCGGCAATCTGGTGTGCCCGGCGGAGTTCGACGTGGGCGCGCACCACAAGGCCATGGTGTTCTCGGTCACCGAGGGCGAGGACAAGCCCCTGAAATACCCCGTGATGTTCGCCGCCGTCGAAATGGTGGTGCTGAACAAGGTTGACCTGCTGCCGTACGTCGACTTCTCTGAGCCGCTGTTCGAGGAAAACCTCGCCAAGATCAACCCCGCTGCGAAGATCATCCGCACTTGCGCCACCAAGGGCGACGGTGTCGACGAATGGCTTGGCTGGCTGCACGACATCACGGCGAGCCGCGCATGACATCCCGATCGGACTTCCCGGTCGCGTCGCTGCATTCGGCGTCGTCCCAGCAAGCCATGCTCACCGTCCGGCGGTTCGATCTCGACCGGCTGAAAGCGTCGCTCAAGGCCGAATCGCGCCGCAGCCTGCTCAGCATGGGCGCCGCCATCCTGGCGCTGCACCTGGCCGGGTGGGGCGTGCTCATCTGGGTGGTGGTGGCCGACCGCGCGGACGGGGCGGCTGGCACCGCCATCGGGCTGGGGCTCGGCGTCACCGTCTACGCGCTGGGGTTGCGGCACGCGTTCGACGCCGATCACATCGCCGCGATCGATAACACGACGCGCAAGTTGGTACAAGATGGCGGACGCCCCCTTTCGGTCGGGTTCTGGTTCTCGCTGGGCCATTCGAGCGTGGTGTTCGTGGTGTGCCTGCTGTTGGCCCTTGGCGTGCGGTCGCTGACCAGCCACCTGGGCGACGGGTCGCAGCTGCGGTCGCTGTTCGGCACCTTCGGCCTGGCGGTTTCGGCGGTGTTCCTGCTGGTGCTGGCGGTGGTTAACCTCGGTTCGTTCGCCGCGACTGCTGGGCAGGTGCGCCGGGCGCGGGCAGGGCATTCAGTTGGTGCTGACGACCTGGCGCCGAAGGGTGTGCTGACAAGGCTTGTGACGGGGCGTCTTAAAGCAATCTCGAAGCCCCGGCACATCTATCCGGTGGGGGTGCTGTTCGGGCTCGGGTTCGACACCGCCACCGAGGTGGGCCTGCTGGCCCTGACGGGCGGGGCGGCGGCGATGGCGCTGCCGTGGTACGCGATCCTGGCGCTGCCGCTGATCTTCGCCGCCGGCATGAGCCTGTTGGACACC
>Ga0123354_10006029_pt1 | contig 17866 bp, 12 predicted proteins | sample TergutLab28metaG_2_FD_97872 | JGI IMG/M metagenome (GOLD analysis project Ga0123354, IMG submission 97872) | Labiotermes labralis P4 segment gut microbial communities from Petit-Saut dam, French Guiana - Lab288 P4 | ecosystem: Host-associated > Arthropoda: Insects > Digestive system > Gut ...
TAAAAAGTTGCCGTAGGTTTAAAAAGTTTTGGAAAAAAAACAAGAAAAATGGAATTTAAATTTTCCCCCCCCCCCCAAAAAAAAAAAAAAATAAAAACCACACCCCCCCCCCCCCCCCCAAACACAGTGTGAAAAAAGCAGCAATGCATTTAAACTCTTTTGCGCTAAAATGTCAACCACAATTGATGCACACGGTGCAAGTGAAAATACCCAAACTGGCTAGTCGTCCCCAATAACATGCACAGCAATGGTTGCCATTTGAAGTCTTCACTTATTTGAAATACAGGGTGATTCAAAAAGATGGACTCAATTGAACAGTCATAGACGTATGAAATTCAGTCATCTTTTTGAATCACCCTGTATAGTACTACTGTGCATTCCATTGCAACAAAAAAGGCCACTGTTGTATGCTTACATGAATTAATTCTAAAAGAGTATTCATACAGCACAAGAAGGCTGTATATTTCTTCCAGCAGGAAAGTGCTTTCAATTCTAGTGGCCATGCAGTCTAAGGTGTAGGTCGGCAGCTGCTTGCTTGTTGGGATTGTGGGTTCAAATCCTGCCAGAGGCATGAATGTCTGTTTCTTTTGAAGGTTGTGTGTCGTCAGATACAGGCCTCCGCAACAGGCCGATCCCTCCTTCAGAGAAGTCCTACCAAGTGTGTCTGTGTGTCACTGAGTGTGATAAAGTGGGAGAATAATCTCTACACCTATAATGAGTAGGTAGACAAGAGGTTAAGACTAAGAAACAAATCCTCAAATCCTTCCACCTGTGTCTAGAACATTCCATAGCTTTTAAACTCGTAACATCCGCACATATTCTTACAAGAACATCAAATATAACGAAATACAAACCTTGAAAATCGAGCATTTTCTGCCAATAACTTAACAGCTTCAAGTCGAGCCTTTAGAACTTGAAAATTGGTGTCTTTAAGTCCAGGTTTTTTATTCAAAGTTCTCATTAGAACTTGAGTTGGGATTTCAGTTTCCATTTCAGCCACAGACTGAAACAAAAAAAGAAAAAAGGGATGCACAAATTTTCTAGTGATCAATAAGCCACCTCAAAATCCCAGGCACCAAATGGGTGATATAGGGCAAGTTTCATGCTGAGGACCCACAAATACTGCACAACAAAATTTAGTTGCCAAACACAACCTAGCACCAGCTATTTTTGCACCTGCAAATAATATGCATCATAATGATGCCTTAGCAAGAAAATTATTCCAGAAAAGCTGACAGTAATGTGACCAAAAAAGAAGCAATAGTGGAACTATATTTTTCATCACGAGTGAACAGATAAATTCAAGTTTCCTTGGGAAAGAGAACACACAACATATAACTTGAGGAAACAGCATTCATTTAGAAATTTTTTGGGCACCCTTTTATGTTACATAAAGATTAATTTTCATCTTCACAACTGCCAACAAATGGACCCCATCCCATGACAGCTCGATCCAGTCCATATCCACCCAAGCTATACAATTAAGATTCTCTTTAATATCATCCTTCTATCTACATTTAGGTATTCCATGTGTTCTTTTTAACTTCAGCGTTCCAAATCAAAATGTTGCCAGTATTTTATGTTTCTTCCACATGCGCTACACATAAATAAAAGGTATACCTGTGTTAACTGCTCAACAGCCGACAAACGAGTTTTCCAATCAGCGTCGCTCAGGCCCGACAAAATTTCCTCAGACAGTATGGCAGCTGCCTTCTCATCAACCTCTTCCTGAGTGAGGCCTTTTTCAGCTGCTTTTGTGGGGGCTTTCCCTTTGCCAGCTGAAGCACCAACAGGCTGCTTTTTCTGTTGCGTCTTCTTTGGCGGTGCAGCATTTCCTGCTGTAGTGGGTCTTTTAACTGGTTTTGGTGCAGCACTTCCTGCCAAAACTTTCCCGCTCGCACTGCCAACTCCATGTTCAGACTTGGCTGGTGCTGTACATGGGCGGTCAGTTTTAGGAACCTTTGCTACAATAACTGCCTTATCGCAGCACTCCTTTATCTGTTACAAGGACAGCACGTGTAAACAACAACATAAATCCATAATTCACACAAGAAGTTAAAGTTCTCTTTCAGGGGAGAAAAAGAGAGAGAAACTAAAAAAAAAAAAATAAAAAAAAAAAAACAAAAAAAAAAAAAATAAAAAAAAAAAACCAACATAAGAAACAACCAACTTGAATTAAAAGTATTTCCAATGCACATTTCACATAATTACAGTGTAATATATTTTGCTTCAGTGCTGAATTATCTGTCAACTGCCACCAGAAAGAACACAATAATTATACTCACCTTTGTCATCTTAATATTGTCCACATCTGTCAAGAAAGCCATAATCTGTTTTTCACCAACAACTCTCATGGCTGTACCCAAAGCCTCTGCAGAAGAGTCTCGTACTGTTGGGTCTGTAAAATTAGGTGCAATATTCAGGCTGTCACTTCTACTTCAAAGCCCAGACAAAACTGTGACTTAAAATTGTTCCAGCTTTAGAAAGTGTGAGCAGGAGGAACAGATAGATACACAGCTCTGATATGTCAGTTTCCAGTTTTTAAAAATGTGAAGAAAAGTATCTATAGTTTTATGTGTGTATGTCTTCTAGACCTGAGATGCATGACTCAAATCGGAAAACAGGTCAGTTAAATGAACAACACTGGAAATTTTAGGTCATAATCAATCACAGCTTACAATATGAGATGAATAACATAACATGGAAACATCTAAAAATGGGGCAGCACCAGCTTCTAAGTAAGATACACTTTTTTTTTAAACCCTCTCAGTTACATATATATGTCATTATATACAGTTTTTCAATCCTGTTTCCTGTTAACTCAGGCATATTGGTGAGATACCTTCTAGCATGTACAATCATGCTGTGCACCAATGTTCTACCTTTACCTTATGGTTTTAAGGCATCTACCTACATTTTGGTCTCAGGCCAGTCCATGTGGCATATGTAGTGGACAAAGTAGCACTGGGACAGGCTTTTCTCTAAGCATTTCAGTTTTCTGCTTTCAGTATCAAGCCACCAATGCTTCATCCTCATATTTCATTCATTTACCACTAATCCAATACAATCTTAGCAACTGACAGCATTATTTAGCAATAAATAAATAAACAGAATAGAAAAGAAAACAGGCCCACAAACTTAACAAAACAAATTTTTTTCCACTGTTCACAAAATACGTATATAATTCATACATCTGTCTGCACACACATCTTCAAAACCACTGAACAGATTTAAATTAAATTTGGCACTGAGAGTTTATTCTAAAAACTTTCTTTCAACTCTTTTCCATAATAACCTAATGTAACCACTACTTTACATGAAATTAAAATTCAGTTTCCTGAGTCTACCCACCCCACTCAAAAAAAAAAAAGTACAAGCTGTTATATGGCCAGCCAACTTCTATTTAAAACACTATCAACATGACAATTATTTAATGGGGGAGAAGGAAAAATAATTTCAGGCTGTGCACATGGACATATGTGGTGTGATTAACTCTGCAATAATAAACCTGTGGTATGTAACAATATGAACATTACACTCAATAAGAATGCACTTCCACTCTTTTACTAACAATGAATAACTGAATACCTGGCTCATTTAATGTTTTCAGCAGTACAGTGGTGTATGCCTTTAACAGTTTCTTATTTAGCATCATAGGTGTGCATTTTGTGAAACACCTTGCAAGAAAAGATGCTGTTTCTGCTTTGACTTGGGGATTCTTGTTTTCCAGAGCTGCAAGGACATCTTCCTGGATATTTTCTAAAGTTGTCTGTAAGAAGAATATCAATTTTATGACACAATAACAAAATTTTTAAACAAACACTGTCAGTACCAACTAAAAATATTACAAAGAGACAAACAAAAAAAATGGGCTCACACTCAGGAAAATGGCATCGATAGCTTCTCGCATTGCAGTGACGACATTCTGCTTCTTCTCTCTAAATTTCTCGAGGATGCAAGGAATGCATGCTGAAGCATAAGGTTGAAATCTCTTCTTCAGACCATTTGCCAATCCTGCCAAGCACTTTCCTGCTACAGCAACAACTATCACATTGGAATCTTTAGAAATTATCTGCAAGAAACAGAAATATGTGCATTTAATATTCAATCCACTGTGTAGCAACTTAACTTCCACAGCAAATGACAAAGTCACACAATGGAAAGAAATCATGAGCAAACTACAAGCAGATCTCATTTTATGCAAGGATTGCATTCCTGAAAATGTTGCACGCAAATCGAACACAAAATTCCCATTTAAAACAGTGTACTTCCTGAGGGTTGGGGGTACTGATAACATCTTCATACATAGTGTATGACTATACCACTAGTGGACATAACAGACTTCTAGAGTACACATGTACTATGTATAGTATACATAAGTTTCTAGGACTGTAGTAGTCTTGCTACACAAACAAACACACCCTTTTTCAGATTGTTGGCATTTAATGTTATCTACACACTTTTCACTTTAACTCCATCAGCATTATCACGGATTGTATGTACACTACCATAAGCAAGTCTAACATTATGACATATGTCAACAATTTGTTCACCTTTTTCAAGGCAGTTTATTATGCCTAATTTCTCTTCAATACCAATCATCTATGCCAAAGTGCGTTAAACCAAAAAGTAACACGTACAGTCAAAAAGTGGTGTAAATTTTAGAGTCACATTAAAACAAAATTGCACAAAAAATCATGTAAAATGAGCTCTGCCTGCACTGCAATTGCATGCAACATACAGACAAAAATAGTAAATATATACAATACAAATTACAATAATATACAACACCAGCAGACTTGATTCAGCTGTGTTTGTTACAAACAACTGTTACCACCATTCACTTGTGGAAGATTTCAGTGTTGGTTATGTACCCATACTTACATGGGTAACTAAATAACAACAGTTAATGTCTTACTTCATCTGCTATACAGGATTGGCTCAATAAAATATCTGTGCACAGTGACTTGTGTTACATATTTGGCAGCAGACAGGACTACAGTCTGACAGTTGAGAGGAATATATCAGCTCTGACAATTAGAAGGTAACAGAATGTAACATATATGATTTCAGAGTTAGACAACTGACCCCACAATACTGTAGTCATAAACCCAAACCCGAGTCCCCTCACACTACAAAATATGCTTCTGTTATGACCCGACAGTGTAATGTTTCCTGTAGAATGGAATCCCACTTCACTGAGTTAGAACGAATCACAGTACTTGCACAAAACCCATCTACATAAAACCACGGAGTAGACACAGATGTAAATCAAGTTCCAGAAGAATTCTAACATCTAGAACAAGCTATTTATTACAATCTAAGTCTATGGCAGTCACAAGTTACAAACACATAATTTTAACATGTAAGAAGAGACAAGAGTCAGATGCTCATCCCATTAAGTGAAGCCAATATGTAACATCACTTCACAAATGCAATGTCCAGAAAATTCACTGCCGAAATGACACACTATTTTTTAATCATGCAGCTATGCATTCTTCTAGTTCTACTTTTAAACATGAAAGAAAACAACAGGGGAAGATTTTAAGGAGCTTCCCAACTAATGACAGGACAGCTCAGCTGTCTGGGTACAGGCTGACTAATGACATTCAATTAATGCCAGTGGCAGAAATCTCCCTTCACTGGCATCCAGACCAGCTTTGAGGTTCACTAGCCTTCTGGGACCACACTGAGGTTAGGAATGTGTGGAACTTTACCACCATTACTCCATACCTCTCTCCTGCATTCTGATTAATCACATGGCCAGCTTTACTTTAGTTTCATTAAAAGGGCAAGGACAAAAGCCATGGTCGTACAGAGCTGCTCTGAAGGGCATAACCCCACAAAGGGCAAGAAATAAATCCGTCATCCATCAGTCAGTCACTTCTCCTACCTCCGACAGTACGTTTCCCTACCATCCCCATCCCCACCACATTTTTTTTGCCTGTAACAATTAATGCTTTCAATACTGAAAGAAAAAGTTTTTAAAAATCCAATCAGTAGTTTCTCAATAAAACAAAGTAGCACAGGAAGATTACAGCTGTGTTAATTTAATGCTGTCATATATAATCAAATATAGGAGTGACCTACCCCTGCAGCTCATCTAGAAGGATGTGCATAATAACAGTACTTTCCTGAAAACAAAGTGAGTCTATTTCCTTGTGGTGAAACATTGTTCTTCTAGTCTGGTGTGCATTATAAATGTCATACCGCATACCACTATAAAAATAAACACCACTACACAAAGATGTGACCATAGTTTTAATAAATGTAATTATACGGTTTATTTTAAAACAGTATGCAAATAGTTATAACAGTTCAAAACCACAATACCTACATTTAGTGTTGAGAGAGAAATACTGTACAAACCAAGCCTTTTGAGGCCACTCACAGACTGCATGCGTCAGCTGAACAGCTGACCACCTTCAACCAACATGCGACAAAATGGTTAGGAAGCACTGTAATGGAGATTGTTAGTTCTATGAGACACCTCACACTACCACAACCAGGTATTTATGGTTAATAAGAATGCAGCATAAGACGCCCCATATAATCAAATGCTTCCTGCACATTTTGCTGCGTGATGTCCAGCAATCAGGGTCGATGCTGGGGCACGCAGCGTGCAAGTAGCCTTACTTTCTTGAGAGCGCGGACTACGTCCCCGTAGTCTCCACTCTCCAGTTTCGGTGTCTGCAAGAGTAGTTCCAAACTGTCCACAGCTTCCTTTCTTTCCTGCCACTTCTTTGCTTCCAGCTTCTCATAAAAGTCCTTTGGCAGTTTTGACAGTATATCCACTGGCTCCAACAGCTCATATGGGTCTATGTCTGGAGCACCACCCTCCTCAACCATCACCTCATCTGCAGGATAGTAACTGTCATAACTTGTTCAAGAGCTGAAGAGACATTATACTGTCTTCAAATTGACATGAAAACAAAAAACTGTGTGGAAGAATATACTACACAGGTCATGCATGTTTTAGATAATTAATTTAACTAATAAGCCTACATATCAGAATAAAAAAGTTTATAAAACATTTAACCAATAAACCATGTCCTAATCAAAATAAAATGTCAAGAGTTTCTAATAAACATATACACCATGGAATAAAAATTAAACAAGTCTCACACTCTCCCACCAAGTTTTTGTCTTATCTGTGTGAAGACCTTTCAAAATTTACAGAACTGTTAATTCTTCATGAGTGACAGCTATCAGTTTATCAAAGCAAAAAATCCATGCTCTCAATAAACTGATCTATCTCTATCCAGTAACATGAGAGTCAAATTCTGAGATAGGGGTGGCAATTGGTGGAACATACAAAAATGTTGAGAAAGACAAATATAGGAAAAAAATCTGAGATTCTGAAGATGTGCTAATATAGACAGAGCAAAGATGGTGTACATACTAACAGTTTCACAGACATAATGAATAATAGAAAAGAGTTGTATATCAATTTTAGAGCAAGTAATTGCCATCATAATACTTTAGAATTAAGCAAGAAATATATCTCTAAAAAAATAAAATTGAAATTAAAATCAGAGATTGGCAACAACTGTCAACCTACTGTACATCCTATTTCTGTGTAGCTAACAATCTAGTAGGACTGCACTCCAAATGAAACTAAGTACTTTGCCTAGTCAAACCCCTTTACAGTCACTTGGATTCACAAAGTGAAACCCCAGATGATGAAATCTGTTCAGTCAGACAAATTATGCACCAACAATGTAAATATACACAATAAAAACAACTTTCTACTTATATGAACCCACCTTCAACCTCCCATTCATTTACCTGACAAAGTAAAGAAAAACTCAAATCTTAAAATCATACTTCAATCAACTCCTGATCAGAAACAGCTGTATGGATCATGGCATCACCAGTGTTATTCCACTTGTCATTAGTAACAATCTCACCTTCTCCATCCCCACCTGCCACAGCTACTTCAGCAGCTAGCTTGGCTTGCTTCTGTTGTTGTGACTTGAGATATCGAGCAGGCACAGCCTTCTCTCCTTTGACCTTTTCGAATTCTGTTTCTAATTCTGACACCTGTATTAATGAAACCAAAGTATTAACCTCAATAAAAACACCTAATGAGCACAGTCTACATGATATAGTGAAAGGCTATAAGCTGGAATTCCCAAGAATAATAGTTTGATTCTTAGCAGGGACAAGAAAACGTCCATACTAGTTCTGTGGCCCACCCAGCCTCACATACAATGAGTAATGGATCATCTCTCCCTTGGGACTAAAGCTGACCACTCACTTCTGTTTAGTGCCAAGGTTAAAAATGTGGGGAGCTTACCTCCACATCTCCCATTATGCCTTCATGTCATGCCAAAGGGACAATTTTACCATGTACTTAACGCATTATTCAAAACCTATATAAACTCAACACTCACATAGTTTATAACTTTTATTACACATTTTCCAGAACTGATGATAAATTTTAAAATATTTACCAACAATGTTTAAGTACTGTTTAAACGTAAAAAAAGTTTCAAAAGCACAATATCTTCACATACAAATTCTTAGCAATAACCTTTACACATTTTAGAGTTTTAACACAACTAAACGTGACAAGATCATGAATATAAGATAACAACAATGCAATATGAGAGTGAAATGTCATGTGGAAAGTGTGGGACGTGTGCAGGCATTAACTGTGCGTACTGACTATTCACTAAGGATCACAGCAGCAAGATGGCGTACGTTACTTAAGTACATACAGCAAGAGAAAAACAGACACACTACACGAACCACAATTTAATCAAATTTTTTTTTTAATGAAAAGCATCAATTCATCAGGCAAAAACTGAATATTCTTGATATCAGCAAATCCAAAAAGTGTAATGTCAAATTAAACACTAATCTACAAACATTTCAAAAATAGTTATTTTGAATTACATGCAGTGAAACAAATTCTGAAATTCTGGTCCAAAACTGTAAATATCCACAAATTTCTACTCAGTTTAGTATACTCACACAATTTAAACTTATCCAAATACTGTACTTATATGATACCATATGAACAATCTTTCACAGTTGTAGCTGATCATTTTTAGTATAGTTGTTTCTTAGGATTGCTGGCGTCAGTTACGGACAGTTCATGAAATGCACTGTAAGTCAATCTGTCAACGTATATTGGGGACTGTTGGTGATAGGTAAGAGGGGAGAGATTTAAATGAGAAAACTTTAGGAGCTGATAACGGACGCTAGCAGTCCAGTAAGGAAGTCAGTCGCGTACGAGTGTGGTGTAGGTAGGAGTACAGAAAAGTGACTGTGTCAGTTTCCTAGAAATGATCTAGTTGTTTTACTGGATATAGCGCTCCATTATTTTATATCAAGAAAAAAATGAATAAATAAAACGTAAGTGAAAAGACAATAATTAAAACTTTATGTGATTCGGTGAGCCACACCTGTTTCCTGAAAGAGAATCACCTAACCATACAGAGTGTCGGGACAACAAAGTTACGAAGGGTGATCGCGTAGACAAGTTCACGTTTAACCTTTTGGCGCTGGAATCATTTTTTTAATTTTAGCACATCCTGTGTATAAAATGTGAATAATACAGGAACCAAATATGTTAGAATTATGAAACAAACTGCATTTTGAAGAGGAAAAAATGGAGAGAATACACCATGTTTAAAATATTCGGTACCTATATTTGTTGAACAAATATATAAAATGCAACTTTGGAGGTTAGCGGTGCGGTACGTCAACTAAAGTTGACGTTAGGCACCTAAAGGTTAACTGAATACAAAAGGATAATGAAATTACCTTACAGGAACAAGGAATCTGTATATGGCTAAAATGAAAGCTGCTCAAATTACATAAATTATGCACTGTATTTAACCAAATATAAAATGGCATTTTCTTACCTAATGCACCATATGAAAATTATGGCATCAACGTTTATCTGCACACAAAGTTGTTGAACATGTTGCACACATGATATTTTCCTAAGAATTGAAAACTGCAAAGGACAGTCATCCTATATGCTGCACTGTATTCTATTCAGGTAAACACAGCACTTTTTATTGAAAATTAAAGACAACTTTGAAAATTGAGTTACACTCATGGTAACTACACACCTGCAGAAGTTTCACACCAATTATAAATTAGTTGTTCAAGACAGAGCCTGCATCATGGAAGGCGTTACACGTAACTTACACAATAAAATCTGCATATCAAAATAGTGATCCAAATTGCCTTGCTAAAAGAGTAACACTGACCTGAACAGGCTTGAGGGAATTCAGCTGCGGTTTCAATGCATCACCAATCCACCTATAAATTTCAATTACCATTGTTTTTCCTTCTTCTCTTACATGACCATCTCTGTCTTCTAGTAGCACAGGCATCTTCTTTATTAAGGGTTTAATGTTTATAACCTTTGGACCAAAATCCCTGTATATGAAATAAATATTCCCAGTATTAACTGCAGCTTTGCATGCAACTAAAAAGTCAAATTCTGTCAGTTTTGACTTGTGTGAATAGTATATATGCCTTCATTTTTATCTTATGAACAGCAATGCAGTTTAAAATCTAGTCCTTATATGATAGACCTTGTAAGTATGGTAGCTACGCCATTCTTCAGAATGTGGTGAGAGAAGTCCATGTGATACAGCCTTATTTAAGCACGACAAAGAAGTCCATGTGATACAGTTACACACTTCATTATTTTATACTTGGGACCTTCTACGCAAACATCACATCTGTACTCCCACAACCAACAACATCAACACAGAGGTGTACCCAGAATTTGCACTGAGAAGGATCAGGCAAGGAAATCTGAATCAAAATAGTCAAGTGTCTCAGGAGGGATTTGAACTGAACACCTTTGGCATCCAAGTCACAAGGGTTATTGCTTCCAGAAACTTGCTTGATGAATACAGAGTTACATCACGGTGTATCACTTATTGCTGGAAAATCAGAAAACATGAAGCAGTAGTAATACATGAAAGTGGAAATGGCAAATTTTAAGGCACAATTAGCACCATATAAGTAGAATATCCTTGTATCCAACACTAACATATTTTAAATTAAGTCCTTGATAAAACAAAATTGCTATTAACAGAATAGAAAATAAGCAAATGCAAGATGCCATTACATGAACACCCTTAAAGTACAATATCTTGACTAGCAACATTTAAAATGTAGCCATACCTGAGAGCCTGTGTAACTGCTGATACACATGCTGAAACAATTTTTGGATTTTTGTGATCCATTCCTTTCAGAATCTCCTCCTGCACAGCTTCAAATTTTTCAATTTCTATGTACATGAGTATAACCTGAACAGCCAGTTCCCTTGTCTTTGCTTTTGGTGCAGCAATACACTTTGTAATAATTCCAGACACAACTTCTCCAACAGTCCTGTAACCAGGCAGTTACAATGCTATTCATCTTACCTAACTGTTCACAGTAATATTCATAACCTACACTTTTTACCATAATGTCTCTTCAAAACTGAAGATGGAGGCAACACATTGCTTCAAAATGTCACTACTTACCTACCAAATTACATGGTGTCACTTTCTGCAAGACATAAGTCATAATATTTACTGCGAGAACCTCAAATCACATTAAAAATATTCTGCACACAGTTGATTCTGCCCTAATCCTACATCCCTCCTAATGTAGTAAAACACACTGAACTCAGAGGTGCCCTGTGCTTCCTAACAATAAAATGTACTAAAATATCCTCCATAATTTAAATAACAAAAAATACTGGGCAGAAAGCACCATGCACTAATGTTTTAAGTCGAAAGAATAAACAAAATGTCATGAAAGTAGTTACAAACATTCACATGTGATCTTACTTTCCAGCAGCAGCAGAATTCTCAACAAAGGCAAGCACAGCCTCCAGGCCCTTTTCCTGTGCAGCTGCATGGCTGTCAACAACAAACTTCTTCACTAGACCCAAAAATTTGTTGAATTCTGGCGATTTCTCATCATCAATTTGTCGAAACAGCTTGGCTGCTTCTTCATATCCATGCAGTCTTGCTTTCCAAAGCTGAAACATGCATTATGAATGAGTACTGTTTTTCTCTTTGAACAAAAGAATAAATTGTAAAGGAATAACTATAAAAGTACCTTGTGAACACAACGTTCTTCTACGGGCAATTTCATATATTCAGTATCTTCCTCCATCATGAATTTGCTTCACTTGCCTAAGAAGAGTTTACCTGAAATATAAAATTGGTTCAACACAATCAGTGCAAAATATTTGTAACATCAAGAATATCCAAAATAGGCACTTGAATGCAAGCTGCACTGTATACCACAGCAGAGGACAGAAAGTGGCACTATTTACTACCTACATCAACCTTTTAACTCTGTAAAACACACTTTCTTTACAGAAGAATGCTTCCAAACTCACTCTAACCTTTCGAAGACCTGCATCCACATATGTGATTGCTTGTAGGAAAACAGCCCAATAAATTTATTACATATAAATGCAGGCAACAATGAAATTTACTGCGTTTTAAAGATATGCTGCATGATGTGTTTGATTTTCCACAAAATGATGTTTATTGCATAATTTTACCTTTTTCTGTTCAAATAATATATATTTCATAAACCACGCACTAAAATATAAATACCCAATCCAGTACCACAAAGGTCAAAGACAAATCTCATACATCTACAAACAAGGCCAACAAAGATTTTATTATATTCATGTCTAACTGTAACTGTACATTTAATACACAAAACGTACGAAGAAAAATCTAAATTCTTTGCTTATGGAGTCAGGATACACAATAAATGAAACACATCTGCCACTACAAACAAAATAAGCAAACACTCCATTAAATAACAAGGACGTAACACTATATTTTTATGCATGATGATTCAACTGCTTTCTTTCAACTGCAGAAGTTCAACAAATTCTAACAAGCAACATTAATTAGCACACACAGTAGAACCATACAAAAACGTTCATGTCTAACAGGGAGTACTAACCTATTTTAACAGCAGAAAAAAAGCAGCTGGCAGTATTAAATATACCCACAGAACGTCTATGCACACATGACAGTCCAAGTGTACTCAGTCAATTGTACGCATCTCTACAGACATTTTTCAAACATTTGTAAAACTACTTGCTTGCTGTCAAAAATAAATGAGTGCCCCTAATTTGATACACATGTTCTGACAACTAATAGTGGGAAAAACTCTGGGGGAAAAAAAGTACCTACAAAGAATTTATTGGATATTGACAGGTAGTGGTTTCACAATAACCCAAACACACAATACACTTTCCACATTTACAATTTGATTTGAAATTTGAAAAATCAACAAACTTGGATGTCCTGATTAAAAAGTATAAACATGAGCAATGTTCTTCATTACCTTGACAGGCTGAAGTCTTCTGTTTACGTTCCATGCATTAATATAACAAATGCAATTCATCAAAGGACCACAAATAGCACACATATTCCACAAGTACTTCCTCACTACTCCTACACATTTTACCATATTTGTTGGTGTATAATACACAGCATGGTTTGGTATTTAACAAACATAGTACTATTTAACTGTATGTGTGTGTGTATTTTATATTTGTGTGATTATACAGCACTTTATTTAATATTACTCACATAATAAAAAAAAATCCAAAATGTACAACAAAAGCAAAAATTTCTGACAACATAAGACTGCATACTAATTATTGGTAACATACACACAGCATAATTTTAAAAAATGTAACACTTTCACAAGTTTATAGTAAAGTAACAAGTGTCTTTGCCTAAATACACGCTCATATTATTGGTATAACCCTTAGAACTACACAGCCTGTAGAGCAGTTTTATCCCAAACTATTTGTGTTTCTTTGGTGCATACTGTTTGAAGATGACTATACCTTTGAAGAGCACAAATTTATCAAGTGCTAAACATTTGGTCAGACTGTAATATTAAGCATATGAATTAAGGAGCTTGCCAAATATAGCTCTCATTTGCCACATTCGGTCAAAATTTTCATCTGTCTTGGCAGGTTCATTTTTATTGCCATTAAAATGAAGAAATATAAGTATATGATAGAATCCGTCTCATTTCAAAGTGTTTCCGTAAAAGGTCATGAAGTACTGTACCAGTGTCGAGCAGTAATCTTGTGCCCCATATGCACAATAATTGTCAAAAACAAACACATTTCCTGAATTGTCATGTCAGGCAGTGAGGACCGTCCTTCCTCCAGTGTGTCCAAGTACTGATGATAATATCCATTTGCCTCTTCCACCAGCAGCTGTATAATTTCAAAAAACAGCATGAAAATGCTCGGTGGCGAAGAGTCTTTACTGACATGTGGTACCTCTGCTTGTCATCACCCACCAGGACCTCCTGTAAACTTGTGTACAGTAGGACAGTTTGTATTGGTAGTCCACTGTGTGAAGTTTGCATCAGTTGTGCCACCTGGGTCACTATCACTCTGAGCAGAAATGTCTTCATCTTCAGATGAATGTGCATCAGAGTCCAATTCTAATATAAGTTGCACAGTGTCTCAGTCTTTAATGTTCTTCTTGTAACCATACTGCTAAACACACTTCGACCCAATTCGGCACACACCAAAACCAACAACTTTTGACTAAGCGATTCAAGCGTCAGCAGTGCATGGCCTGTTTCAAGATACTGCTCCGCGAGAGACAGAATGAAGTGTTCAGTTGAAGGATGGATATAAGTATGAACACACAGAAGTCAAAGAAATCCTCGTGGCAAAATGAACGGCATTTGCCTCTAGTCCCATATTGCACTAAACATAGAAATAAACATCTGTATGCATATGAATTCATTCCCCACAATGCGCAGAGAAGCCAGATCTACCATGACACACAATTATTATGAGACTGAAACCTAAACAAAGCCTGAGGATATATGATGACATGTACAACCAGCTCCAAATTTTATAGAACAGGGCCTCCACTTACAACAGGAGCTATTTGAAAAGAATAAATCTATAAAACGAAACCTTGACTGAAAAATAAATATACTAAAACATGAACTCCAACTATGCCTTGTAAAAACAGATGGATTTTGTTCCAACTTGCAGAATGGGTAGATGGATTCATTCATAAACGTGTACTTTTTATTCCAAATTTTTTATCTTCAAAAAGATACGAAATACAGCAGATGATATCACCAAGTGCAAAAATGGGCATTTAAAGTGAAGAGTACCCTGGCCTTCAGTGGCTACTTTGGGATTTAAATCTCTTATATGTTCAAGGTTAAAGCACAAAACATTTTCCTACATTCATTACAAACAGAGAGTTTTCCTAACAACAGACACATATGACAAAACTGTTGGTTGACTGGTTACTTTGTTATAAACGTGCAGATGCTACCTTCTTTTGATTTACTCTGTATTTGCAATAAATCCATAATTAACATTATGTTATTTATTGGTCTATGTCACACAAGCACAGACCTTTGCTATTTCAGGACTTCACTTCATTTACACCAAAAACCTACCAAATAAAAATGGGAGGATAATTTCAAGGCACATTATTAAGGTAAAAGTATATTATACATCACAAAAAGCATACCACTGACATGCCAATCATACACATTACAACTAAATGTGGAACACTGGAACTTATATTCAAAAAAGCAAAGGTATGTCCCTGTTTAACAAGTATCAAGTTATGACTGCACAAGACTGAGGAAGAGATGCATGAAAAAGGGAAAAACATACCTAACCTACAGTGACAGAACTAACCAACCTTTGAGGCTGTATCATGCACATTTTCTCACAGATAGTCAAGTCTGCCAAAGCATACATACATTTTTTTTTTTTAAATAAGCTCCTCATACTAAAATAGGTCACTTCAAAAGTAAAGGAAATTACATTTTTTATTTATGAACAATTTATGTCAGTGTCAAATGGTTGGATGGCTGGTAGATATTGAATTGTAAAAGGACCCATGAAGCAGCAGAGATAACATCTTGGCAGCTACATGGAAGAACTGAGGATAACCTCAAAATTCCTATTACAAGCATTACCACATGGAACAAGTCACTTGGTATCAACTTCGAGGTGCAACAGTCAACATGATTTCATGAATAAACGTGTGTTTTCCAAACATCTTTTGAATTTAGAAGGAAAGCAGAGCTTTGACAATTGCAACCTAAATATCTTTAAAAGGAGATATCTTTTGTCACAATCTAAATATTTACCTATGAGATACGCAAGTAGGTAAAAAAATTAATATGTAACACAATTCTTATATTCGTACGGGACACTTCGCTAAAATCCAGTCTCCAAGTATTTATGTTCACTTCTTTATTATAACCACAACACTAAAGTCAAAGAAATGTCAAGATCACTTCATGAACGAAATGTAAACTATGGAACACTTAAGTTTTCATCACACTGAATGAATGCAAAAACTCTCAAATAGTCCAATGTTACGAGAGGACAACTCTCGAAACTGTAACATAAATGTCATATATTGTGGGTTATGGTAATTTTAATTAACTTCAGTTGCCTTTGTCACTACAGATCAAAAGTGATATTAAAGAAACGTGAATGACAAGTTGTTATATTCAACAAGCGCACATTTTACAGTATTACGGGCGAAAATTTTTCTTGCGACTATAATGATGCCAAGAAGACCATTACCATACACATTTCCCAAGGTGTATTGCTCCAGTCGTTTATATATCAAAATTATTACTAATATCGTTACGTTCAAACAGTATTACATGCAAGCTGCTACAACTAACACCGAATTTTCATGTTCATCAGGATACACCACTCTACTGTTTGACGAATAACAGGGAGTTTTACCTTCTGTGACACCCGTTGCTCAAAGAACTGATATTCCTCACAACGCAAATAAAAAGATCGTCTCCAAATTAAACAAACCACAGTTCTCTTGAGAAATTCAATATTGATATGGTATTTAGCAAATTCAAACATTCAAATAATACATGGGAACCTCAAATACTCACAACCCCTTCATGGACGAATAAAATTTCAAACGCTAACCGTCACAATAGACAGCTTTCGATTGGTTCAATGCACAACATACATTGGCGGTGAAACCGGAAGAAAAATTATGTGACTAGGCGCCATATTAAGGCGAAACCGCTTGATCCCAGTTTTTTGCGATTCAGTGCTTGACCATTGAGGGTGGAACGATAGGCTGTCATGAAACGTCGGTAAGAAATTACCACTACTAGCTGCGTCATAAACTAGTAGAGCACAGTTCTCATATACTTCGCGGCGTACGACAAATCACGCACAGTTCCACATACGTTTGTAACGTTATGTCAGAAACACCCCGGTAAAAGTCCAAATACCCTGGAAACAAGGCCATGAGGCGCCACAAGCGGCTGTGAAGTCATTACTTGTAGCCGGCAAAGCTCAGTGAATACATGTATAGATGGCAGATAAAGTACAACTTCGAACCAAGGAGCTTGTAATCTGTGCTCACGATACTAGATGATCTGTGCTTACGATCATGGATCAGAGTTCTAAATGATCTGTGAATGCATGGAACTGGTAGTACCGTGATGTAGGACCGTTTTTTTTTAAATGTTGTTGTTGTTAGTAGTAATGAATATAAAAAGTTCTCTCCACTATCATTAAAAATTGACACACCATAAAGGAATTTTATGTTGTTAAAGTATAGCATATCCGAGTGCGTGTATGTACCTAATAAAAAAACCGATCTGTTGTGAAATTACTCAGGTGAGTTAGGGTCGTTTGGAGCACATGTCTATGTTGTAATGTAACCTAAGCAGATGTTCACAATAATTATAATTTTTCAACAGATAGCTCACTGGTTTCAGCAAAATTCATTGTTTCTTAATTTTGAGAAGACAAACCTTATACAGTTTTTTACCAAAAAACAAAATGACTCAACTTTAAACATAA
>Ga0123354_10006034_pt1 | contig 17864 bp, 9 predicted proteins | sample TergutLab28metaG_2_FD_97872 | JGI IMG/M metagenome (GOLD analysis project Ga0123354, IMG submission 97872) | Labiotermes labralis P4 segment gut microbial communities from Petit-Saut dam, French Guiana - Lab288 P4 | ecosystem: Host-associated > Arthropoda: Insects > Digestive system > Gut ...
GATGATGATGATGATGATGCCCAAATTAATATACCTGCATATAATTTCTCAGGCCAAGTATACAGATTTCATGGTACAATATTGAGTATTGTTATAGAAAAATACAGACAGTGAAACCTAATGAGGAAAGTAAATGATAAAAAGGCTTAATAACGAATAAAGCATTTGAGAACGAAAGAACAACAATTAAACCTGTTGTATGCTTTCTTCTGGGTAATTCCTCGGCGTCTGAATTTTATATGCCGACGTTTCGGAACACTGTCCCATCTTCATAGGGAGGTAGGTATGAAGAATGACTAGGTTTGAGAATGGTGGATTATTTATACAAAGTGGGCCAAACGTAGGTATACAGTAGGTATATAGTAATTAATTACATACTGTATAACTACTTTTGGCCCACCCTGTATAAATACTCCACCATTCTCAAACCTAGTCTCATTCTTCATACCCACCTGCCTATGAAGATGGGACAGTGTGTTCCGAAACATCGGCATATAAAATTCAGACGCCGGGGGATTACCCACAAGAAAGCATACAACATTCAGAACACGGCGAAATTTTGAAATCAAGAGCAGTTAAACCTACTCGAATCTTATAGAAAGAAGTTTACGTGCCATGAACAGCGCTGAACTGGCTTCAGACACGGTAGATGGTTTCAATTGTACAGCAGTTCGCCCTTCGCTTTAAAGTCAGACAGTATGTTAATTTATTGAATAGCAGATATTTTATCCACACGACCAATTGTATGCTGTAAGTGTTGTAATTAGGGGAAAAAATATATACGAGTATGTGAGTCGCTCATATTTATTTCACATAGACACTAAATAATTGGTAAATTTACAAACTTTTACCCTAGAAGTAATTGCGTCGAACTTCATTAGCGCTACCTAATGTCTGGGCTACTGGCAACTTTCCACAGCAGCTTGCATTCCTCATAACCTCAAAGAAAGCTAAATGTCCTACGAAGCTAATTCTACTGGATCCAATGACCTTCACAATGTGAAGAGGATTACATTACTTGCAAAAATTGTGTACTTTATGCGCATTTAAGCGTTTATGGAATATACGATACTAATATAATATAGCGATTTATTTATTTATTGCTCACTACCTAAAATTCATTACTTTAGCCTCCTCTTCAGTACATCGCGTCATAATGAGGGATATCAGAATATTAAAAAGCCACAACTTCGAAATGAACTCCGACTGTTTTGATGCGATTCTTTCGTGATTTTACTCAACTTTTCCCACTAAAAACCTGGTAGTACTTAGGTTACCACTGAATATATCCTCACAATATTAAATCCACTTTCACCTAAACCTTCACTTAAACGTTACATAATCTGAGCAACTGAAGGCGTCTTAAAAGAAACCACGAATAAATGAAACAAGACGACGTAACGAATAATGAATTATGAAATACGCTAACGGGCTGCATCAAATCCCAGTGAAAGACTGGAGAACGTGGTGTAACGAATGGAACCCCCGAACACTGTGTGTGATTTTATGCTACCACAAAACACGTCCTTTCGACAGACGGGAAATGGAATTCTGAACAAAGAGAAGGGGCTGGATTCGCTGTGCCCTAATGGAAGCTCTTAATACTGTTCATACTGGAGGAAGGCCACCCAAATTATTCACAAACCATTTACTGCCTACTTCGATCTGATTCCAAGAACACACACAAACTGAATACATTGACCTGGTGACACGGCCGTGTCATATTGGTATGATTTTAGTCGTGTTTAAGAGCAGACAGGATGATCAAAGATTTTCAAGGACATGGGACATCTCACGTACAGAATTTCCATTTTGGACAGCAAAGTAAATATATTGACATTCTAAAGGGGGAAACAGAGATAATTTGAATTTTTGGCGCAAAATGGATGTAACTACAAAAACCCTACAAAGTCTCAGTTCGCCTATGACATTACGTCGTTCCGACTGGTAAATAGTTGCGCAGGTTTCGTAGGAGAGAATTTTCCGCAGCTCTTGTTTCAAGCAATCCAAGATTGGCACCTACACTCTTCCTCTAAAAGCAGTTTCAGTATCATACCCACATTTAGGTTATTTCCTACCCCCCACCGCCCCTTTTCCTTTTCAGACCCCTCAAATCTCGGAAATTTATCAGGCGTCATTCGTAAGACTTTATTTTGAATAAGGATCCACACCTTAAAATTAATGTATGTCTTTATTTGGTCCATCTGGCACAAGGAAATATTAAGAAACATTAACTTAAGACCTGATAGTAAGTTAAGTTAGAACATGATTAAGTTGAAGTGCGACTATGATACTGAAAGTTTAAATAATATCTTTCTAGACATAAACAACAGGGAAACACGTGCTAACTGCTTTGGAACCTTTAACATCTCTATTCACGACAGAGGCAATACTTTCTACTCTAACAAAGAAGGATTTAAACGCCGTCAAACAAACTAATGTACATTACGTACATGCTTTATTGTTATAACCTTTTCCACCAAAATCGGTCATCTTCAGGCCGTTAATATACAACTAACCAAAGTAGTGTGTACCATTTTATTAGATGGTATTAATATCATAAATCTCAATTTTAAATTAAACCTATCGCGTATAGTCAATTAATATTTTACACGCAGCTATTTTGTCCGTGCTCCGTTTCCATTCTTGTTTTGGTCTGGTGGTTGACTAAGATGAATCTGATAATACTACTAGCCGTTGCAGCTGATGCATCAACGTACTGTCCATCACTCTACATATGTTAAATAAACGTTAAACAGCACAGTAATTCAGAGTGCACATATTTACATGTTTGCTTACATATCTGGAAGAACTCATGTAGGGAATTTGATACACCCACATGCACACACACACACACACACTATATATATATATATATATTTATATATACACACATACACAGTGTGTGTGTGTGTACACTATATATATATATATACACACACACATACACATATATGTATATAGTGTGTGTGTGTGTGTGTGTGTGTGTGCACGTGTGTGAAATGAATTTTCCACCGTGAGAAAATGTGCAGTTTCTTTGCATATATATATATATATATATATATATATATATATATGTGTGTGTGTGTGTGTGTGTGTGTGTGCAAAGAAACTGCATATTTTCTCACGGTGGAAAATTCATTTCTGCCTCGTTTTGTAAATACGAGATAATAATCCCAAAATACAGGCAAAAATCACAATCGAATATATTCCCCGATATGTAATTTCTATAACAATGAATCGAGAATGTCAAGAGTGTTCATTAGTCGGTTTCATAAATAATAGAGATTGACCAAATTTGTCAAGTCTGATTCTAATCTCAGGATTTCCCTCTTTGGTATTACCGCATTTCTGTTCATCGTGTGATATATATATATAAATGTCACACAAAGCTTTTTTTTTGTATTTCCGATGACGAAAATGGAAAGTAGACACCCATGTGCTATTTAAAACATTTGCTGCAATGACAAATTTTTCTTCTTAATTTCAAACAATGGCTATTTTGTAGTACCTTGCTTCTGCATTGTCTCCTCAGAAAAAATGACCTTGTGTGGGGCCGGAAGGACAGGGAGGGTACCGGTAACTTGCGTTGTTGCAGCAACCGTAAACGTAGGTAATTACTAAATCATGTGCAAACAGAATGTTCTTCCACGTTTTAAAGATGGTTAAGACCTAGAAGAGGTAATCCGACGCCATTTACAGAGGATTCCCTTGTCTTGCTGGCCGCTAAGTCTCAGTTAAATACCAGGCATTTACAGATTAGAAATGGTGGTCCACTTCTACTGCAGTTTCGTCGCTATAACACCGAGCCTTTCTACTGAATCTAATATGTGTAAGTCCATGAAACTACAGCGAAGTCTCCCCTTCTATTAATTGAAGTATGGTTATTTAACCCCTCTCCCCGCCAATGTAATGTCTTATTTCACCAATAAAAGGTTCAGAGCTAATTTGTTTTGGGCTACAAATACGTTTTGGGAAAAAGGCGGTTTTGGGAGATAAATTTCTTAAAATGTCTTAGCCGTCTGTAGGTATAAATCATGAAAAATGCAGTAAAACTGCAAATATTCAAGTATTCATATTAAACGCTCTTTCATACTTCGCTGTTTCAACACAAAACTACTAAGTTACATGCATGACATTTCCACAGATTTCATAAGAATCTTAAGATAATCAGCGATCATTTTACTAATTAGCTTTACAGAACTTTTACAGTGTGTTTACTTGGGGACCGAACAAAATATTTTTATATATTAATGACACAAAGTTCAACTTCACAAGTTTTAAGTGTAACAGACAATTAAAAACTATTAAAAACTACTGTTAAGTAAAAATAGGTGAGAACTGCATTACGAGAAGGTTCGTAATTTGTACTCTTCTTTTATTTTATTTGGAAGATAAGATAAAGGAAAATAGAATGGGTGGTCCATGCAGCTCTGTAATTTTTTTTAATTTTCTAAGTAAAGTGCAAGATTCTAGTCAGATAACCTCAAAGGTACACACCACACCGCACAACGTAATGTAGATATGTAAGGTAAAGCAGTCCAATTACAGGCCTGGACAGCCCCAGAGGGTTCCAGGAAGTTAAGGTTCCCAGATTTCGTGAAAACGACACAGGATGGTGGTAAGGTTGTCAGCCTTACGCAGCGGCCGCCTTTACCCCCCAGGAAATACTCCTGGTACTCATTTATGTTAGAGGCTGGGTCGACCCCAGGACCATAGTACGATCGGAAGGATTTTATGTCAATGAAAAATCCACTGACACCAGCTGGAATCGAACCAGCGACCTTTCGATTTGTAGCACACCACCCTCACCACTGTGCTACCGCGGTCCCCACGTAATGTAGATGGGAGGTAAATATTAAAATAGATGTTATGAGAAAATGGGTTTCTAGGGTAACAGTGTCGAATGATACACGATACAGCCAATGGCTGCCTGCTATAGAAACGGTAAGGAACCTTATAGTTCCATAAACACCTAGAAATATTTTGACTATCTGGGCAACTCTGAGCGCCTCAAGAAGCCGTCTTTCCCGCTAACGCAATCACAGTCTAATCGTGTGGAATCCAGAAATTTAACTGCACTTGCTTACCCCGTGATATTGTTTTCAAAGTCTCGAATCTCGAAAACCAAATTGCAAACTTTGTTGATATAATCTCTTATCATATTGTTTCCAATACGGATTCCAGATTACGACAAACTTGGAGCAAAATATGCGATGGACATATTTTCAGCTGCATCCTTTGTGAGGTTTTAAATATCGTACTACTTCGAATTTCAGACACATGTTTCTTTTACATTTTTCCGAACTGAAAATTGGGATTTGTCTTGGATTCGAGGTATTATTTTTCAATCTACGAAAGTGGAAAACATCATTTCCCTCGAAGAACAAACAGCCTCCCTGAAACCGTAGTAAATGTTCCGGGCAGCGAAATGCATTGCCTTGCCTATAGTTTTTTCTTAAAAATTCCATTTTAAAAGTTGAATTCTTATAAAATTAGAGGGCGTCTTAGATTTAAGTAATACGGTACATCAATACAATTACATTATGAATAACAATAATAATTGAAAATGAACATGATAAGAAATATATTAATCATGGTGCATATAAAACTTTACACCTTACACTTGTCTAAAAATTTAAAGGTTTCCGTTATTCCAAATAGGCGCTAATATAAAAAATATCAAAATGAAGACGATCATTGGAAATGACATTCCGTTCACAGTATTGGAATTCTAAATTAGGCTTGGGTTATGAAATATAAAAGCAATTAATTTGGCCCACAGTAATAAAAGCTGCATAAAAATGAATTCTAAATCATTCAGATTTGAATTAATCAATATTATCAGCCTATCAACTCCAAGTTTTATCCTCATATATAACAGCATGTATTTAAATTCTCGCCCATTTTTATTGGATTGAGGCAGGGAGTGAGTAGTAATATTGCTAATTATTCATAATTCAATTTTATGATGTTAAATTGATGTTAAAAATGAGACGGGACGGTGCGAACTGAATTCACCTGACAAGGAATAGGGACTTAACGAACACAGTAAACATTTTTAGTGACGTTTCATATTCCATAAACAGCTAAACATTTCTTACACTCTCATAGACTTCTTCATCATGGGAAAGAAAATTGGCGGTTTGGAATTGAGGAATTCATACACTTTCATAAGATATATATAGCATAAATCTAGTAAAAAACTGATTTTTTTGTATAAACCTGAATATCAGTTATTTAAAAAATGGTAGGTGAAATGTTTACTGAGCCCAATGATCCAACCAACACTGTCCGAAATTGTGTACCTAAGGCCAATTTTAACATCACAATTTCATCTCCTAAAAGGCATTTTTTATGTTTCGCACAGAATTTCTTACTTTATTCTGAATGGGTGTTGTTTGACCGTGCATCTTCCCCATGAAATAAAGTGAAATGCCAGCTCGATGCAACTAGGTAATTTTATTGATGCATTCTTAGCTCGACGTGTTTCGGGTACATACGCCCATCATCAGGAGCATTAGATGTTGAGTTGCAGCATATGGTTTTCTGCACCGAGTTTTTGGATGGGTGGTGGTCTCGAGAGTCGCTGCGTGCACACGACCTACGCAGCGGCTCTCAAGACCACCACCCATCCAAAAACTCGGTGCAGAAAACCATATGCTGCAACTCAACATCTAATGCTCCTGATGATAGGCGTATGTACCCGAAACACGTCGAGCTAAGAATACATCAATAAAATTACCTAGTTGCATCGAGCTGGCATTTCACGTTATTCTGAATGTTACGATTCATATATGCATCTTCTATCCTTTTTATCTTTTATCAAATTACCAACATTAGCAGAAGAGTTTTGACGGTAACGTTCTTCACTCCATGTTTCCATAATTACGTCACTTCAAACAAGCAAGCGAACTAACCGACCAACCAACTAACAAACAAAACAATTTAACTGAGACGCTGACAGTCACTCAGTAAGTTAAGAAATTCCTTTGTGTAAATCTTATGTATATTGGACCGTGCATCTTTGTGATATTTGAAGAATAAGAGACTAACTTGATGTCACTAGTTATTAAATTTATTTCATTTATTCTATGCTCAACATGTTTCGGATATTAATACATCCATCATCAGGAGCCTGCGACTTTTCTATTGTATTACCACGTTGGTCGTGTGTTTTTGTTTCGATGTGTGTTGGAGTTTCGGTGTGGCTGGATTGGGGTGGTATCCGTGTGGCAGGCTTCAGAACACACGACCAATGTGGTGATACAATAGAAAAGTCGCAGGCTCCTGATGATGGATGTATTAATGTCCGAAACATGTTGAGCATAGAAGTGATATAAAACTTAATAACTAGTGACATCAAGTTGGTCTCTTATTCTTCAACTATCCTTTGTGTAAGTTGAATATTAGTCAATGTCCTCAACACATTCTGCTGTCGTACGCTGTACTAGGTAACCTGAAAGAGAGTAGGTCTATTTTCAAAAATAAATAAGTATTTTTGAAAATACGTGCCCTTATAACCTATTTCTAAAGCATCCTGCCTGAATTCTAGTATAGAGATTCCGGTTATCCAAATAAATTTAGTTAACAATTGCACCTTATTTCCCCCTGGGAACGTAGGTAAAATGCATCAGAACAGGCTACAGTTGCGTCCTTCTTAATTCCTGTTTACTGTTCATTTATGCTTAACCAATTTGTATCCCAGATCACTAAATTCTCCCAATGAGTAACGATCATTAAATAACCCGTAACACAAAAATTCTCAATCTCTCAACCGCAAACGCCCACCCAAAAAAATCGAGATTCGCAAAAATGCGTTTTTTTTAAGTGTGGTGGTGAAACTGTATTGATAAGTTCCATCAGTGTTCTACATGATACGAAACAACATGGGAAACGCATTTAACGAAATATAATTGAGACCCAAGGGTTTGTACTGCAAGCCGTATAAAAATGTCAACTCCACACATTCCATTACCTCATAATATATCACTCTATTTAAATTTTAATGGACAGCATATGTGTCACTCTACAAAACTGTAAAAACAAAATTGTCACAAAAAAAGCACATGACTGTATCAACTGATATTACCTTATATTGCATTAAACCCCTTTGGCTGAATAGAGTTTAGGATCAATAAGTGAAGATTCATGACGCTATTTAAGGCCGTCGCTGCCCATTATAATGGTTTGTCTCTCTACGGAATATTTAAACTTTGTTAAGAGCCGTGGCAAATGTATGCATATACCGAACGTTTAACGCTGAGGAACCTCCAGTTTTACCCTAATACTATATCTGTGCGTTATGCAAGATTTTCAAAACAAACAGATGTCTAATTTTGTAATTAAAACCAACTTGGTGGACAATTTATTCTTAGTATATTTATCGATCTCTACATATTTCGGGCGACTATGGACCCATCATCAGGAGAAACAACTGTGTTTCTGCGACACTTGGTACTTGTTCTGTGTGGATGACTGTCTGGTATGCAGGAGCATATGCTCCTGCATACCAGACAGTCATCCACACAGAACAACAAGTACCAAGTGTCGCAGAAACACAGTTGTTTCTCCTGATGATGGGTCCATAGTCGCCCGAAATATGTATAGATCGATAAATATACTAAGAATAAATTGTTTACTAAGTTGGTTTTATTTACTACATTATACAGAGATGCACGATCAACAAAACATAAAATTTAGCAATATGTCTCTAAATATCTTTAACAAATCAGTAACATGCGATAGAGGCTTTGTGCCTTAAGATAGAAACTAATTTAAAGTATTATTTAGATTAAATTAATACTACGAAGAATTACGATTTATTTTGAACAAATCTAACATTTTGCATAAATTCGCTTAACAGCATACATCTAAAATTAGTGACTTTAATTACAAGAAGTGGATGACAGTTTGTTATGGAAATCGTACGCAGCATCCTCTGGGTAAAGTACAAGTATTTCAGTATTGTAGTAGATAGTGTGTACAGTACAACAGTAGTGTTAGATCCTTAAAATGTTTTGTTCATACTTAATGAATTACGTGGTGTACATTAACTGAATGCATGTAACTACTAATTGAACATTGGTGTATCGTAATGCATGCCTACTGAACGATCAGCTGAACGCATAACATTAGGACGCAAATACAATCCACTCTTAATGTATTCAATCTATACGAATCCCTGACTGAATTGTGAGACAGGACTGTATAATATTTTAGGGCTAAATAAACTCCGTATATGCGAGAAACGCATAGGTTGGTATTAATGTTTAAAGACTTGATTGAACTGAATTGTATTTAAGGAGTCAGTTCATATCGTGTAGTAAACACACACCGTCACGGATACAAAGAACAATACGTTAATGCTATAGAATCCCTCTTCTTTTTCTGCGAAAGATAGAAACATACAATTGGGATCTGTACGCAGAACGTTAAAATTTGGATTGGTAAATAAACATGGGCACACATAAAGCAATTGCTAGGGTTGAAGGGTTCGATATACCTGTATGTGATCACTAAACAAAAAATATACCCCGTCCCTATAACGCTGATATATTAATCCATGAACAACATACAAATCAGTATAAAGAAATATAATAGTCTCTAAACCATAGATTATTTTCAGAATTTGGCAGTAGTGCGAGACGTACAGGTAACACGTCACGGGCCGAATTAAAACCAGAATTAGAGTAGTCTTACAGAGTGGAATGTAGATACGCAGAGCGGTAACAGAGTCAAATGGACCCCTGTAAAACACAGCAAAGCAACGACAACGAAATAGTGCCAATAAAAGTGTGTTCTGTGTTAAAGTTTCGGTATTTTTTTAGGGAAATGAGTTTAGAAGAAAGTGAAGGATGAAAAGTGACTACAGACCGAGAGTCGGGACTTTTCAATATGCGGGGCCTAAGGATTCGCCTGAAAATTTGAGATATTTATAAAAATAATGTAGTTAACAATGATTTGAAATCAGAAATTTTATGGATTATAATAATGTGAAACAAAAGAAGACATTAAGATTTTATTTGAAGACATTAAGATTTTATTTGTTGTGCTGTGACATTTGATGGTTTTTGGCGTATTTTAGGCGTGTTTGTAAAATTGCGTAAAGTGACTATTAGCTTTATCATGTCTGTCTCTCTGTCAATCTGTCTATCTCTCCGTCCGTCCGCATGGAACAGCCCTGTTTCCATTGGAGAGATTTTCCTGAAATTCTTTATTTGATTGTTTTTCGAAGATCACTCGAGAAAATTAAGGTTGGATTAAAATCTGACAAGAATAACGAGCTATTTAAACGGAAGACCTCGTATATTTATGACAACATCTCGCTCAGTTCTTCTTAGGATGATAAATATTTCACGACGAAATCGTAGAGAAAATCAAAACACGCGTTTTGTATGTAAAAATGATTTTTTTTCCCGAATATAGTGTCTTGTTTGATAAAATGTGGAAATATACTGTACAGCCGGATAGGCCACAGATGACGTTATAATAGAGCGCATGAACGTTGAATGTAGGGTAAATAAGCCTACAGAACCACACTCGGAATATGTACACATATTGCTTCACTGCGGCAACAATTGTTACGCGAACGCAATTCAATATTACGTTTATACGTACATTGCCCCTCTTTTTCAAGGTTTGTGTGAACCAGTATGTACACAATAGACCGCTGGCCTCACACTGTGTGTAAATTATTCTGTTGCTTTTTTTAAAGGTTTACCACCTTTAATACGCTGTCCAGAATACCTGAATTTTCAATCACGTATTGCATTCGCTTGGACGTAAGTTAAATCAGAGGTCGATTGATCACCCTCACAGAATCTGCTTAATTATTCGAGTGCTAACGACATGCCTTCATTCAAAACCGTAGGCCTACTGGCTGTTTGATGATTTGTGGTGTCATGTGACGTATTACATATATTATTATTAAAATTTTTCCATAAATGACATTTCCGCGGGTAGAGAGTAATGCAGTAGGGAAGAAATTACGCCGATCCAGGACTGAAAATGACGTCCTTGTCCTTCGCATCAACGCTTAATTGTCTGCCAGGAAATATAGATGCCAAATGTAGAAGTTTTCAACTTCGTTTTTTTCTTGAACCTAATCATACGGCTCGAAACATTCATGAACATTGATCGGTGTTCCCTAAAAATAGGCAGAAATATTGGCATCTTTGCTTGACAGATATGCGGTGTAAATAACTGTAATTGATGTAAAGTAGAGGAAAGCTTACGGTAAAATGCTAGGACAAACGACAGATCGGATTTACGAAGCCAGCTCTGCTCTTAAATAAGTTGTGGTTTGGGACTTGGGACATTTTTGGGACACGATCTTACAACACGCAGGGGGCCACGGCAGTTAAAGTGAGGCATTTCGAATAATATTACAGGTTTTTCAAACGCTTGAGCAGTTGGCGACGGAAGTGTAACGGGCATTTAAACTACTTTAACGTAAATAAGAAAGGCATATTCTCACATTTCTTGTAGATTTGCTCTTCACGATATCGGATCCTTCGTTGACTTTGTTTGTTGTTGTCGTAAATATTATTTTAAATTTCATAAACCTCCGCTGATATAACAGGGATAGAGGCATAGTTTTTAGCTGTTGTATTTCGTTACATATAACCGAGATCGAAAATTTTATGAATATTTGTTTGTTTTTGGCGCTACAGCCCCCATTGGGCCAGGGACTTCTCATTCACGAGGTTTCTAGATCACACACAACGACGCACCACATTCGGTAAGACTCCTCTGAACGAGTGATCAGCTCGTCGCAGAGACCTCTACCTGACAACACACAACAGACAGACATCCATAGCCCCGGTGGGATTCGAACCCACAGTCTCAACAGGGGAGCGACCGTAGACCTACACCTTAGACCGCGCGGCCACTGGGATCGAATAATTAATCATGTGTGGGGTGTATTATTTCGCTCCCATGTCAAAGAATCTGGAAAACCGTTACAGTTTTCCGATGACTATCTTATACGTTACAGCGACTGAGTTAAAGATAATATCTTTCAGATATCATATCATGGTTGTATTTGTAATGGATACTTCACAAGTACGACACGGAAAATGTAATTGCAAACCGAAACGTTCAGTGTCAGACTATCGTATGCAAGACTAAACCTATGTTACTTGGAAGACCAAGATTTTGACGGTGGTGAATATTAGAATAAAACTTACCAATATAATGTGAAGGAAGTCATCGAATTTATTTTCTTAGGATAGGTTCCAGTGTATATTAATCGTAAATAGGGAATTAAACTTCATTTTCCATGGAAGAAGAGAATTTTTGGATCACACGAACGACTAGCAGCTTCGAATGGGCTGCATTTTTTATGGTTGGTTAATTAGTTTGTCACTTAGTCATTTAATTAATGTGGAGAACTTGACTAATAGGAGTCATAATAGCGTAGTCGATATAATGATTATTTCGCAGGCTGGAGGAGCGAAGAACTGTCTTCGACATCCGGCGTGGAGTACAGAGTTGTACACTCCAAAACGTACACACCGGCTCTGAGGCCCAGACAGCTTCCTATGAAATCTCTGCTTATGCTCCTTTCCCGTGGTAAAGCGAATGGGGGATGAATTTGGCCTCTCGCCTCCTGTTTCCAAAGTTACGGTGAGTGGAGCTATACCTCCGCTCTCCCACATGACTTCATCAAAGCCTTTACATTTACCTTTACTTCATCGCCTTGAAAACAAACATTAGATATTTATGCTTTTGTCTGTAAATACAGTTTATTTTATGTGGAAAATTCCGATTGGATTTCTAAAAAAAATTGTACTTTAATATGTTGCTAATCGTGAGACGATTCGGATGGAATCAAGAAAACCAAGAATACCTTCATTTGGGGCGCAGATTGGCGGATGTTTCTGCTAGGTGCCTTAAAAAATGTGAACACAGGGAGTCAGACGTGTAACATCTTTTTCAGAAACACACTGAAATTTTCTGATATGCTTCAGAAGCCTTTCAGTACTTACATATTATCTAGGGATTGCAAACACCAAGCTTTTTTTCTCTAGTATATTAAGAAGACAGTGACGTGCAGTCAGACGTAGTCAATATTTCATTCGTACTTTGCATTATTTATGCAGTACCTAAGCAGATTATAAGTTTATGATGTACTTTGCTTATTAAAACACGTCATTGTTAGACTTTTTTAAGTTACTTCCAGGGTAATACTGGAGAGCAGAATGCGTGCGGTAGCCACAAGGATACTGGAGACAAACAGGTTGAAGAACGTGACATGTTTTTCTCTCCAGTAATCCTGGGTATTTCGTCCACTGTAGCAGTAACAAGTCGTTCTGAATCCCAACGCGAAGGAAAGCAGCTATTCTTTCCTTAGAAAAAAACTATCAAGAACTCGGAAATTGCTCCCATCTAACATCAAATGTACCAAAAGTGGGAAAAGCTACAACACAAACCCTTTATCAGAAAGAGTGAAATGTACAGATATTTTTATAGGGGCAGCTATTAGAGGCCAAATTATTATTTTGAACATTCACATAATATTTATTAGGGTTTTCTTCACTCAAGGTGTTGTTTATTTTAAAAAAATCGAAATTTTGCTGTTCTGGAGCTCGGAAGGCGAAAGTATTAAATGGTTACCTTTTAAAGAGTTCTAATGAGAGTATATTATTATATGTATTTTGAAAGGAAACCCCATTATTCCATATTTAGCGCAGAGGCAAGCTCTTTCTGCCATCTGTTATCGTTTCTTTGTATCCTATAAGAGAAGTGAAGTTTGCGACGTCTGTGTGAGTCATCTGCTTAATGACGGTATAAGTAAGTCAAATGTTTGATTATTAAAGGAAGAAACGATGACATGACAGTCAGAGGCAAGTTTCCTGGGACGAATAACATTTTAATAAAGGATAAACTAATTTACTTAGTGCTAATGGCTATAGTCACACCGAAACGAAAAATAGCTCCAAGTTTAGACCACAGAATACTTGAGATGTGAGAGTAAAAAGCGCTCACGTAATTGTACAAAAACAAAAACGAAATGAAGGGAAAGTGTCTTTCAAAGAACTACAGTTTGGTATGTCAAACAGCTACGTAACTGAATATATGAACCTTTTTTGGAAACCTGAATTTTCCTCTACACTGGAAGTGTAAACCCACACGAAGTTTAGATATAAATATCTAGACAACCTTACTCTGTACTAATGCGAACAAGAAAGGAAGGGTTTAATGTACGTACATATTTTGTACATACTACACGTGCAGCCGCTCTTGTCTTCTATGATTTAATCACTTAAAACTCTTTGGTGAGAGTTTTAATTATTACATTCCTTGTTTATATTGCTTTCATCACCACATGTGTAATGAAGCTGAAGAAGGTAAATATATTTTTGCGCGATTTTATTTAGAAGCATCGCCAAACGTCATAATGGGGGTTCGCGGTGTCGCAGTTGGTTGAGGCACTGCGCAGGTTCGAGTACCGATGGGGTCATTGAGATTTTTCATTGACTTAATCCTTCCGGCCGCACTGTGGCCCTGAGGTCCAATAAGACTCTGACAGAAATGAGTACCAGAAATATTTCCTGGTGTGTGTGTGTGTGTGGGGGGGGGAGGGCAAAAGCTGCGGGCTTGCTACCTTCTTGTGCCGATTACCTGGATGTCTTGGTGGCCTCAACTTTTTGGAACCCTAAGGGCCTATCCATCCTAAGCCCCCCCCTTTTTTTTACCAAACATCAGGGAACCTTAAAGACAGATAACACCCACTTAAACCAACAAGCAAGACTTCGCTACGTATTCCACAGACACTTGCGTAACCATCCTGGCAACAAAAGCTACTATTTCCTTCGACAGCATTAAAAATTTAATCGATGTGATGGAGAGGCTGCATGTTTCCTTTGAGGTGAAAACTGAAGTATTGAAATATTTGCAATTACGAGTGCAGGAATCCCACGCTTAGCCTCGCTATGTTCCCCCGTTCGCAAACAAAAACAGAAAAGACTAGGTGAAACACCTTAAAATCTTATTTTTGTGCTCACTACAATTTGTCAGCTTATTCAAACGTTCGTTAAAAATCAGAAAAAAATAACGGACACTTGGCACGAGTTTCTGCATTATTATCTGCTGACAACAAAAGCGTTTCTCGCTAAGATCGGAATGACGTTTCGGCAAACGTTCTATCGAAATTGAAACTTTTTATTCGTGAAACGTGGTTTTCGTAAATCTAATGGTTTTCCATACAGTTAAATAAACGGGGGGGGGGGGGTTCTTTTCTCCTTTCGTACTTCAAGAACTATAATACGCTTCAATCACCTAACTTTTCAGACATTATTTAGACAAAATGCGTGTTTGAAAAAATTAATAAACATTTCAACACTGAGCATCACAATCTATCTAGAAAATCGTTTTCCATGAAGCATTAAATAATGTATCTGAAGGGCACATTAACCGCTTCAAGTCCAGTGGTTACCCTACACATCACCTGTTGTAACAATACGGAAATCTGCTTTTTGCCACAGAGTTTAATTATATACTTCGCTCGGATTATTAAAACAGCTTTTATTTTCCTCGATAGCATCAAATGATTGATCTTCATAATGGACACGCAATGTGTTTTCTGTGAAGCAGAAACGAAATACTTGTATACACTTTAAACAAAACGTAAACATGCTTTTGTATGGAACTGTGAGCACAAAAGTTTCCTATTGTGGCTTTTTTTTTTTTTTAGGAAATATTCGCTGTTCCTAATTCATTCTGCAAAATTGTAAAACTGATACGCTAGAACATCAGCTGACAGGACGAAGCAATGCGTGGCTCAAGGCCAGTCCAGAAAAGGGTTATGGACTCTAGTTATGTTTATTCGCAGCCTCAAGAGGGGTACACGAGATAACATTCAAAGTTCTCAAGGGCCTATAAGTGCCGGTCCCAGTGGCCGCGCGGTCTAAGGCGTAGGTCTACGGCCGCTCGCCTACTGAGATTATGGGTTCGAATTCCACCGGGAGCATGGATGTTTGCCTCTTGTGAATGCTGTGTGTTGTCAGGTAGAGGTCTCTGCGACAGACTGATCACGCGTCCAGAGTCCTACCGACTGTGATGCGTCGTTGTGTGTGATCTAGAAACCTCGTGAATGAGGAGGTCATGGCCTGCGTTGGGCCGCAGCGCCACAGGAAAAAAGGGGCCTATGGGTACGCAGAAACAGAAACATTTTCATTCACTTAAAATTTGAATATCTCCCTGTCCTATCACACTCAAAACCCACAGCAAAGTCTTTTTCTTCCTGTGGCGCAGCGGCCCAGCGTGGGCCATGGTCTCATTGTTGAGGTTTCTAGATCACACACAACGACGCATCACAGTCGGTAGGACTCCTCTGGACGCATGATCAGCCCGTCGCAGAGACCTCTACCTGACAACACACAACAGGCAAACATCCATGCTCCCGGTGGGATTCAAACCCACAATTTCAGCAGGCGAAGGGCTGTAGAACCATGCCCTAGACCGCGCCGCCACTCGGTAATACCTTACTTGTCACAAATAATACTGCACTGTGGAGGGGTACCAAAATTTTCACTCGTAGAAAAGAAGGCACGTCGAGTGAAAAGTTCACCAAACACTGACATAGGACATATTTGTTTGTATGCATTTCTCATCATCGTCACGGACACATCCCCTTAAGTTACGTGTTTCTACTACAGGTTAGCCCACCGAATTGTATATAAAATAAAAACTAAGCCCTTAACAGTTTCTGGGAACTGATTTGCAGGTTACCGCTAACACAATATAAGATACGATAACAGCCCTAAGGAAAGTAAAGGACCACAGTACAAACTCTTAAATGTGTTTCAAAATACTCCTTGTAATAAAAATGGGACAGAATAATATTTTAAAGTTTTTTTTTTGCCTGGGCTTCAACGGCAGTCATTTCACTTTATTCCTTATTTACATCATGGAAAAATATTGATAACACAAAAATATACCGAAACTTGTGCGTCAGAAAATGTTGGACACGTTTAAACGTTTGTTTTATTTCCATAACCATTTTGTACATTACGTAAGTCCGTAGTAAATGTCCTGGGGGAATTAATGATTTACGCGAGCTACCTAACTTTACAATAAAGAGGTCAAGGAGGTTATCAGGCGGTATGCTTGCAACTTGACTAGGGATATGCATAATAGTTTTGGTAGGGTAATATCTTGAAATGTTACAGTGGAGGACTTAGAAGATAGGTCGATGGCCACAGAGAGAAAAGATGTTTTCAAAATAGTAGATGGATGGAATTTGCCCAGGTTTTTGTCGTATCGTTTGCGATGAGGAGTCTTCTGATTTTACTACAGGAATGTCAGTTATGTTATTCTAACGATACTATGAATTAAATCGTAAGAATAATATCGAGATAAAGCGTATATTTTCACACTCACGAATACAACTATGGCACTAACGTCAGCTCCTAAATTATATATATATTTTCTTACAATGTTTGCTCAGGTAGTGTCAGATTTATTGATACCCGCATACTACATACACAACTGACAGAACTGTAATATTATTCTGTTAAACGTAAAAAAAAAATCAGTCTTTTCAAAAGAGGGAATTCAAAATGCGTTTTCTCTGGGCGAAGAACATGTAGTAAATCACGGATAATAGTATTTTTTTTCCTTCCATTTCGAAATAGCCTTTGCAAATGGCAACTAACAGTGGAAAGCCTGCTGTGGTTAAAACGAGATATCACTCAGTCGTAGAGATGCGTCACAGATAACACTGGTGTCTTGACTCTTATGTTTATTGGACCGTGCATCATCTTGACAGTTGAATAAAGAGAGACCAACTTGATGTCACTTGCTTTATTATTTCATTATTTAATGCTCAACATGTTTCGGATGTTAATACATCCATC
>Ga0123354_10006039_pt1 | contig 17857 bp, 5 predicted proteins | sample TergutLab28metaG_2_FD_97872 | JGI IMG/M metagenome (GOLD analysis project Ga0123354, IMG submission 97872) | Labiotermes labralis P4 segment gut microbial communities from Petit-Saut dam, French Guiana - Lab288 P4 | ecosystem: Host-associated > Arthropoda: Insects > Digestive system > Gut ...
CGGTATCCACGCTTTTGGATACGACCTGTCCGAAGCCCAGAAATTCGCGCTCGTGGCGGTCGTGTTTGCCGCCCGAATAATCAAATTCCGTGCGCATATTCGCTCCGTCGTCGCTAACTCCGTCGTCCACTTCCACAGAACTCATCACCCATTTTCCGCCCGGATGGTCGTAAGTCGCCTCGCTGCGGGCGTAGTCGAGCGTGAAACTGCCGCCAAGCGGGTTGTAAACGTCTTTCAATTTGTTGGTTCTGGCGATGGTGGAACGGTAAACCGTCATTGAAGCGTCGTTGTCCGAAGAGACGATTTCCGGAAAACCGTCGCCATCCACGTCGCGGATGTCGAAGGTCGGGCGGCTCATGCTTTTCCCGATATTGACTCCGGGATTAACGACAACGATTATGGTTGCAAGAGGAAAACCGACGGTTGCCGCTATATTTAACGATTCGGAAGCGGAAGAACTTTCATTGATCTTCGCCGGTCCGCTCCAGATTATCTCATCGGCAAATCCGTTGCCGGTGTTTAGCGATACATGCACTTTGCTGTCATCTTGCCACAGCATGCCGGGCTGCCAGTCGCCCTCTTGCCACAGCTTGTCGGGCAGTCCGTCGCCATTGACGTCAACCAGTATATAATTGGTATTACTTGTGGTTGCCGTAATTCCAAAGCCTGCTGCAAAACTTGTCTGCGCATAGTCGAAGCCTAATCCCAATCCGGCGCTCTTGGTTGTCGCCGATCCATTCTGTATATCCGTAATACCCCAATCGACTTCAGGAGTGAAACCATAACCAAGATTCAAGCATACTTTATTTCCGTCTTTCATCACTTTATCGGGCAAACCGTCCCCGTTGACGTCTATCAGCGCAAACATCGTTGAATCCAGGTTGAAGTTCAAATCGCCGCTCATGTTAAGATTTATTTTAGCGTTATCGTTTGAAGCAGCCGCTCCGTTAGCCGGCGCGGAGCTGTCGGATGCGCGTTTGCCGGAATTTGTGCCGGATGTACCCTTTGTCTGTCCGGATCCGGAATTAGAAGAAGGCTGGCTTGAAGCCGTAGTCGAGTGGGAAAGGACGACGCTTCCGCCGGAACCGACGGAATAGCTGCTGTTATTGCTTTGCGCCGTGTATTTTGATGATAAATCTGCCGTTTCTCCGTCAAACCCGCCGCGCGTATTGGTGTATTGTATCTGTTTGTTGGAAATGATGTCGGGGTAACCGTCGCCATTCATGTCGGTAAACGATATAAGCGTATTTTCTCCTCCTAAAGCAGCGCTTTGATTTCTCGTAAGAGGCGCTGAGCCTACTCCGGCAAGAAATCCGACACTCGATCCTTTGGTCTTTAACGAGGGCGCTTTCGCCCCTGTACCGGTCATGCAGTCGCCCTGTACATTTTCGGAGGGGTTGCCAAGTCCTTCCAGCGGATTAGTCAGTACGACGTCCTGATCGCCCAAACGCGAACTGCTTATCGTGTCTGCCTTTATAAAGGCATTCACATTCTGTCCTGCCCAGTAACTTTTACTCGTAGCATCCAGCGACATGGGAAAGAATGCCATTTTCATCGGATCTGCTTGGGTTGAATCTTGCGGTAAAGTCAACTTATCCTGGTCAATGGGACTGCCGTAGCGCCCGTCGTTGGCATTATATACGAATTGTCCCCAGTTACGGTACATTCGTCCGAATCCATCATCGGAACTTAATAAAAACAAATTTACCGGCAGCTCTGCGGGAGTCGCCGCTCCTGTCTGTTCTATTTTTGCGGTTATAGAATTAATACCATCCGACAAATCCTTATCTTGCGTGTATGCTTCAATCCAAACGGTATCGGGTTTGGCGACAAAGAGGGATAGTGCAGTTGCGGGAAACGTGCTGTCGGTAACCTTTACGGTCGTTTTGGACAATAAGCCTTTGGCGCTTTTCACCGAAACGACGATATTGCCATTCAGCGGCTGCGGTAATCCGTCTTTAGGCGTCAATAGCGGAGTTATCAACAAATTGACCGAATCGGTTGTCGTTATAAAAGGATCCCCTTTGGAAACCTGCCGGTAGATATCGTAATCTACCGTTGCCGGCATGGCGTAACTGTTGCTGTCTGTTTGCAGGTAAGGCGTCCATTTCACCTTTTCCCAATCCACATTGGTCTCCGACTGGATGTAGAAATAGAAGTTCGGTCCGTAAAAATTAAGGGGAATAGGGACAAATCTATCCGGATTAATATTTTTTGAATTATTATTAAGGTCATTAAGGGTATGTTGTACACCGCCTCCAAAAGGAAATGAGCTCGAATCGCAAACAGCCACCAAAGAATCAGGCAGGATGTTAGGTCCCATGTCGTTTATCATGATATCCAGGTCGCCGTTAAATATTTCGTTGCGCGAATAGGTCTTGTTGTATATCACCTTGCTTGTCTTCATACTGTCGTCAGCCTGCACCACTTTCAAAACAATATCGTCTGAAGTAACCGGTTTTACAAATTTTCCCGACAGTTTGGCGGTCTTAAAATCCGCTACGCGCGTAGCTCCGCTTTGCGAATGCACGTCCGCTTCAGCCGCCGGAAAGCGGTATATTTTTTGCCCGTCAGGATTTATCTGGTTCAAATCCGCCGGATTCGACGCTGTGGTATAAGTAACGACCGGACTCCACAATACCTGATCGAAAGCTCCGTTTGCCATTTCGCTGTCGCCCGACTGAACGCGGAAATATATTTTATCGTCTTTCGTAACGGTAATATTCGATACATTTGCCGGATAATCCGCCGTATCGCCTTTAGCGATGGATTGCGACCATTTTTCAGATGCGCCTGCCTGAATAGCTACCCGCACGCCGTCGGCATTGGCATATTCTTCGGCATCGTAGTCGCCTTCAGGGTTTAACAAACGGACATTGCCCTCTATTTGAACCGTTCCGCCGAATGGAGCTTGCCAAACGCGGACCACATCCAGCAGCGGCGAATTTTGTATCGCCGTTGCCTGATCGACCGGATCGACTTTCGTACTGTCTGTGTAGATTACGCCGCCGCCCATAATCGGGCTTGGCGTATCTGCGCTGCTTAGCGTGAACCGGGGAATTGCATTGCCCTCGCCGTCATATTCCAAATGGTTGAAATATACATTTCCACCGGAAACAATATCAATCAGTCCGTCATTATTAACGTCCGAAAAGTAAACGGATGTAGTGGAAGAAGTTATTCCGCCGTCAACTCCAGCTGAGGCGAACGGCGTGTAAGCCTTACCTCCAAAAGCGTTTGTGACTGTTTTCGTTTTGGAAAATTGGGAAACTCCCTGTATGGCGATCTCAATCCCGTATTGTGCAACTGTGTCTGCCGGTTTGCTGATATTCGGGCGATAATACAGTTTACCGTCTTTGACATAGACCTTATCCGGCAAACCGTCGCCGTTGATATCTATCAGGGAAACCATTCCTTCGGTGGTTGCATTGGTATAACTGTAGCTTAGTCCGGCAGTAAGTTCTTTACTGAATATGTTACCGCCAAATCCTACGCCGGCAAATATGGAGGCTGAAATCGAAGTGGTCTTACTGCCTCCCAGTGCAGACGCCTTGTCGCTAAAATCGGGTACGGGCAGATTATTTACAAAGCCGGCGTTTATGTTGTCGTTATTCCCCATATTCCAGTTTTCCGCTTTGCTTTGAAAGGGCTGATAGCCGTCTTTGAAATTGACGTCGTCGTAGTAGTCGAACGTATGCGTAGCAAACGCCTTTCCTTCATTGTCGTAGTGGGTGACGCTCTGCAGCAGGTCGGCGAAGAAAGCGCCCGTAGCATAGCTGAATCCATAGCTCCGCAAGGGTTCCCGCTCAAAGGCAACCGTGACGCTGTCCAACAGTTCATTGGAGGAGGTCAGAAAACCGAAGCGTGCGTTATTCGTCTTTTTTTGTCTGTCATGATTGCTGATAAAGCTGACGACCGTACTGGGATTATCGCCGCCGTCGCCCGCGCTTACCGTTGACAGGTAAATGGCTTTTGCCGTCAGGATGCCTTTTATTACCGGTTCTTCAACCGTTCTGTAAGTATAAGTAATGGAATCGCCGTGCAGTTCTTTCACTTTGCTGAGCATCCATTTGGCTATAACCGTCTTTTTCGTTCCGTCGAGCGCCGTTACCTCTCCGGAGAGGACGGCGCCGGCGCCGCCATAGGTATATACCGTACCGTTTTTGTCGGTCGCTTCCCAATAGTAATTTCCGGGATCGTTCCCTTTGCGGATAATACGGGAGAAAGCGCCTTCGTTTCTTGCATAGAACTGCCGGTCGGCTTTTCTTGCAATCTTTTCGCCGCGGTGGGCAACGCTCGTCTGACCGCTGTCGTCCATCGTCGCCAGCATTTCGCCGTCCATTGAGTAGGTTTCCGTTTCCATCGCAGCGTTATATCTCGGAACGCCCCAGCGGGTGTCTATACTGATACTCGGCACGTTCACATCCCAGCCTTCGCCGCACCAGCCGCCTCCCGCGTCGCTGTTGTACTGAAGACCCAACTGCGGCTGCATCCCGTTGCGGGCTGGGGGCATTTCAAACGAATAGCTTAATCCTGCCGTGCCGCGATTGTTAGCCGTTGGCGGCGCAATCAGCGCTATCTTCGAGGCGGGATCTGCCGCCTTCACGTCGTTCATCATCGTCGGAGCAAAGCCCTGCGTTTCGGGCGATTCCGGCGTTTTTATCACCCCGTTTATCATATCGGTAAAGTGGGTGGTTTTCGACACGACCATGCAAAGGTCGCGGTTGATGCTGTCTTTTTCCAGCGCCGTCCAGTGTCCGGTATTCCGGTCGAACCAGTAGGTACGGATATCGTTCTCCGTATAGCCGTTCGGTATTTTTGTCCGGTCGTATTTCAAGGAAACGGTAGCTCCGTCGGCAGAGAAATGTTCGCCGTGAGGCAGAAACCGGTAGCCGTCCCGCTCGGCGGTTACGTTGGTCATGCCCATATCCATCGCCGGCATATCCGCAGTTCTAAGCGTAGTGAGTTTGATATTTTTCGTTTGCGCAAGCAGTCCGGAAGAATCGATTTTCAATTCGGCTGTTTCCAATTGTATTTTACCGGCAACGCCTTTTATAAAAATCTTTTCCGCATGCTTTATGTCGTTATTGAAAGCAAAAACGGCGTCGGCTGCTGCGCCTTCTTTGTAAACCAGTTCCCGTTCTAATTTTTTACCGTTTGCCAGCTTTGCCGTAACGGTTGCGCTGCGGCTTTCGGAAAGGTTGACCAGCGCTTCAAATGCGCCGTCGATCATTGCCGTTTCCTTTCCGTCGATAAGGATGTTGGTCTCTCCCTTTGCGCCCTGCACAAAGCCGTAAACGCAGGCTTTGCCGTCATATTCGCTTTGGGAGGTGTTGATTACAAGTTCCGTTGAAGCGCATGCGTTTCGTTCTACTTCAATCGACACATTGCTGACTTTGTAACCGAAGCCGGCGTTTTCGGGCAGGGAAAAAAGGATGCTGTTTTCGCCTTTTTTCAGCCATCCGGGATTGAGCCGTTCACGTTGCGGGCTGCTTTCGCCGGACATTTTCACCATATAACCGCCCCATGAATGGCGGTCGTTGATGCTGTGGGCAACCCCCGTGAAATCTGCCACGCCCGCCAGTTCAAAATTTAACCATACTTTATCGTTTCCGGAAAGTTCACGGTCGATATGGATTGTAAAAATATTGTCTGCCGGATTGTCCGTCTGTTTCCCTGCAAACAGTCCGATGACGCCTTCCCGCTGAGGGGAACGGTACAGGAATCTGCCACCCCGCATATTCCTGTCATTGCGGGCTTGACCCGCAACCCCCTGAACAGCGCTGTCATTGCTGTCAGCCCTGTCACTGCCTCCTGAACCTGATTCAGGATCACCCGCAATCCCCAATGCTGATTCTTTATTCACCACTGCCCCCTCCGTGCTTTTATTGATTAATATCACAGAAGCGAACAGAACGGCGCTTATTATTAACGCGCCGGATAATATGTATTTTATTTTATTGAATTTCATAATGTTGTATTTTTTTTATTTGACAATAATCTTACCGGTTTGTTCCCCTGTCGCGCTTATCGCTTTGATAATATAGACCCCGCTGCGGTGTACATTCAACTGCACTTCCTGTATTTTGCGCGGAGATGACTGATCCACGATGGATACAGGTTTGCCTGCCATATCGTAAGCGACAAAGGTAACGGCTTGCGGACTGTCCATCTGGAGGTTTGCAAGAACGGTGTAAGTTCCTGCCGGATTGTTGAGCGTAAGGTTGCTGTCCGGATCCGGTTCCGTTGGTTTCGGTAACGCCGGCGCTAAAACAGGCGCGCAGCCTCCATTATCCTCAATGGTAACGGTTTGCAAAATGCTGTCTCCGGAAGTAATATCCGAAACCGTTAAACTGTATGTTCCGGCAGGTACGTCATTTATTACATAGGACTTGGTATCGAAGGATTCGCTTCGTTCGTCCTGTGTTTCGGTATTGACTAAATGGCAGGAAAAACCATTGTTGCCGTATATTATTTTTATATTTATTTTGCCCGGAGTTATCACGTCATTGATGCAGGTCTGATCTTCGCCCGTTACTGCAATTGCCAAGTCGGATACCCTGTAAGCGAAGGTAAACATGTCTTTCCCGTTGCCGTCGGAGTCCCAGAAAATATTATTAAAAATAATTTTACTGCGCGATTCGTCCACTTCATCCGAAGGAATATATACGACGTCCTGTCCCGAAAAATTACCTTTCCCTGTCGGGTCTATGACTAAGTAGCTTTTTCCGTTTGTGCGGTAGTTGGAAAACTCACCGGCGCGGTAGGAATCATAAGACAGTTCCACCCTGTTTCCTGTATCTTCAAATCCTCCGCGACGGATGTCGGAAAGCGTAATATCGTCCTGATTGTATTGATTGATCATGATACTGCCGTAAAAATCCTGTTCCGTGTCGGCAGAATCAACCGTTATGTCGTAGTCGTACGACCGTGTGCCGTTGGAACGCAGGTAAACGGTGTTTCCTTCTTTGGCAACCTCTATCTTCTGGTTCACATTAACGGTACAGATAGACTGGCTTAGGATAACGTCTTTGATAATTTTGTAAACTTTGCCTGACGCATCAATTGAATAACCGTAATCATAAGAGCCGCCGGTTAATTGCGGATCGCCGGTTCCGAATTTGACGGTAAGCGGACCTCTACGGGAGCCGGTTATCGTCCATGATAAATATCCGTCTTTTCCCAATAAGGGACTTGCGCTTACAAGGTAGCCGAAGGTATCTGTCGAGCTTCCCGGCTTTGTGGCTTGCGTCTTGTAGCCTACGGTAGAAATATCCAGTCCTTTGGTATTCCATAATTGCAATACCTGCTTTATGACAGGCGTAATATTGGTATTAAGCGCCCAGCTGCGGTTCATCAGCTTCATGCCGCTTATTCCGGCGGGCGCCGTTGCTGTCAGGGCGCCACCGTTATCTCCAAAAATTACGTATTGACCGTCTTCCATCGGGCTGGCGTCCTCCCGCCCCATCACCAGCAGCCGGTAGGGACCGGGCAGGTTATAAAAGTTACCCGAGTTATTGGAGGGGTAGTCAGAACCGTATGAAAAGTAATTCGCTTCTTCGCAGGAAGTCGCCGAAACCTTCTGAAACATCCCGCTTTGGTCGTCGCGCCCGTAGCCGGTAATGCGGTTGTTATGCCCTGTGTTGGCATCCAAATCCCAAATCAGTTGGTCAGCGCTTCCGATATAGGATTTTCCCAAAGTCAAACCGTATTTGACGGCAAGGTAAGTTTCTACCTTGCTCCTTTCTAAAGGCGAAAGCATCCGGTTGTATATGATAAATTCAGGCGTATAGCCTGAAAAAGCCGTGTTAATTGGGTCAGATATATTGAAAGTCGAAGTATTGACGGAGTTATTGCTATCGAATTTTTGTCCAATGCTGACCACAGCCTGTTCATTTTCTCCCCAGACAGAAGTGTTGGGCGGCAGGGTCAGGCTGTATGCTGCAATTCTCAAGGCGTGTTCCATATCATCTGTCGTGTTTTGAATCAAAAGGTCCTTTCCGGCATCGCTGCCATAATCCAAAGCGGCTTTACCGCTTTCAATACTGTGTATTACCTTGTCTTTGGTAAAAATATAGCCTTCGTCCGGACGTCCGTTGAGCGCATACAGGAAGGCGTCAATGTCAAAATTTTTGTCAGCTCCCCAGACGGAAATAATCGTTGAGTGGGAAAGGTTGGCTTTGTTAATATGGAATTCTTCGCTTTCATTTGAGTTTGAAATCAAGCTTATTGCCGGATTGAAATTGTAGGTGTGTACATCGCTGCTTACAGCGTTGTATTCCCCGCCGGTAAGCTTACCGTTATTGCCGCGAACCAGCAGTTTGACCGAGTCGCCGCTGAAATCTTTCCAGTAATATTTTCCCTGCAAGTCGCCGGTTTGCGGAACGGTCATAAACCATATTTCAGGATTGGAAACCCCGCCGGGCGCAACTGTTTGCGCCGACAGCCCGAAAGTTATCATGGCTGTGAATAAAAAAAGAATCTGTTTCATCATATTACACTATATTTTTAATTTATTAATCAATTATTGCGATTGCTTTGCATTGCTGTTTATTTAATTTTATTTTCTTTATATTATATTAAATATACAGGCAAAAACTATGCCAATAATATTAAATATGTTTAAATATAACGCTGGATGTTTAAATTTATTTTACATTTTTTCACATTACAAATCAATTATTAAATTAATATGCTGTAAACAAATTATATACAGCGATTAATTTTTTTGCAAATTTGGATTTTATTTTTAATTTTAAAGTTCTTAACATTGCAGTTGTGATGAAAATTGTTCATTTGGGGATTTTTGTGGGGAGAACTTGGGAGAACTTGGGACAACTTGGGACAATTGGGACAATTGGGACAATGGGGACGGTTGGGACTGAGTTTTATTTTGTTTTTCATCCTGCCGGAATTCTGCTTTTGTTTCTTAATGATTGCATCACTGTTAATGCAGCGCAAAAGCAGGCGCATGAATGATTAATAGAAAGGATTTTTTTCAGGTGGCAGCTATTGGCGCCGGTTACGGTAGCGAATTGCGTTGAAAAAAGTTAAAAATCATTGCCTTTGAAATAATATTTTATAAACGAAAATTCTTTTTTGAAATTTTTATGTACTTTTGTTGTACTTTTTTGAAAATCAATCTTTTTTACATTATCAAATTAGCTGATGTTTCTTAAAAACTGATTGTTTTCAATTCTAATTTCTGCTAACTCTGTAAAAAATTCAACAATTTATTTAATGTAAGTCATATTGTTATCATGTCTCAATTTGTATTAATAATGCAAAGCTACTGCTGATGATATGCGCTCTTTTATTGTATGACAAGATTCATGAAAACCAGCTTTATCCGTTCCATTGAGAATGCGCCATCAGTGAATAGCGGCGAGGATGCTTATTTAAAAAACAAATATGATAAGTTTATCAGTTTTGTATTTTCCGGAGAAAATACTTTTTCCAACAAAGCAGCCTATTATAACACACTCGTTTATACACGGACAGAGCTGTCGGGACTGAGAGAAGCGGCGAAAAAAAATGCGATAAATTATTTACTGAAAGCAATTGAAATCTTTGACCGGAAGATTGAGTTTGTAGAAAAACAAATTCTGGTCGAGAAAATTATTGAATGCTCTCCCGTTAAGCAATCAGAAGCGTATCAAAGTAAAATGAAATGGACAGGCAGCGTTGTGGAGTGGGTAGAAATGATTTATGCGCTCTACCTTGTAAAACGCATCAACGACGGAAAAATTTCCCTCAAAGAACTGTTTAAACAGTTTGGCAATATCTTTGATTTTGAAGTAAAGGAGTTTGCTAACTATTTTATGAATATCAAGAACCGGAAGGATGGACGCAGGACAAAATTCACCGACTTGATGAGAAATAGCTTACTGGTAAGAATGGAAGAAGCAGACCGGACGCCGTCGCGGAAGTAGCTGTTTTTATTTTGAACGGCATATTTTGCCATGATGGTTTCTTTTCAATGTTAATTTTTTTAAAAAAATATTCAATTAATATTCAGTTACTTAGCAATATTAGTCGCTTTTATATAAAAAATATTTAAAATAATATTTTGAAATCATAAAAAATGTTATTATCTTTGCATAAACTTTTTTTCGTAGCTTAATTTCCAAAGCATTTTGAGTCATCAATCTTGTATATCGGCGCGAATCCGGTCGAAAAGAAGTTTTTTTCTTTAATAAGACTTGAGAATAATTTATATTTTTTATGGAAACGGGAAAAACTAACCGCAGAAATTTTATTAAAACTTTATTTATCGGTTCGGGGGCATTGCTAATGCCTTCTGTCGTTTTTGGAACAGCAAGTAACGGTGCAACCGGAATTTCGTCCGCTGCTTCAGACAATTCGGATTTGATTCGACAAGCCAGACAGGCATTTTACATGAAAAAATATGCCGAAGCAGAAATACGCTACAAAAAATTGATTGATTCGGAGCCGGATAATATTTTGTATTACGACGGCTTACGCAAAGTATATCATGCTCAGCAAAAGCTGTTTGCCGCAGCCCAGCTCTACAAGCAGGGTTTGGATGCAAATCCCAATCAGGCGGCGTTTTACGACCGGCTTGCGCGCTCGGTGAAATCCATCGCAATGGGAAATGAAAAGGAAGAAAAAACCTACAAGGGAAAATTTGGCAACGAAAACCTGCTGTTGGCGGCTTTAGGCATATACATCGCGGCTATTCCCAAGTTCCCCGGCGACAAATCGCTGCTATTGGGCTTGAAGGATACGGCAAACAGTTTCGACGTGCGCAACGCAGTGAAAAAACTGAACGACAAACTGCCGGTGTTGTTAACGGCTTCCATAAAGAAATATCTTGCTTCGCTTAAAGATGAGCGTGGCAAACCCGAAAACGCCGGAAATCTGCCGGTAGAGGATATGGTATCGGCAAAACTGTCGCGCATGGAATCAAAAAAACGCAGGGAACTGTATTTCGACAATGAAAAGGATAACCGTCAGGCTGCCATGAGTAAACGGAAGAAACAGTGGAAAACGCTGCAAGTCAAAGATACATTTGCTTCCGGCGATATATCCAAAGCAAAAGGACAGATAGAAAAAGTAATAAAGGATAATCCCAAAGAGACCGATTTAATAGGCGTCTTAAAAAAACAGGCAAAGAAAAATAAGGATAAGGATATCATTGTCGCTTTCTATAAGGAACAGTATAAAAACAAAAAGGATTTCTGGACGGTAACAGGTTATGCTACCGCTCTGAGAAAGCAGGAAAAACAACATGATTTCACGACTGTTCTTTCGCTTTACAGTGAAGCCGAAACTTTATCCGAAAACTCAGGCAAAGAAATTGACGCGCTGGCTGTGGGACGCTCTCTCGCTTGCTTGGAAGCGGGCAAGTTTATCGAATGTCGCGAAAATGTGTTGAAAACGCTGGAAAAAACCGGCGGCTGCGGAAATATTTCTCAAAAACTGTCTGTCATTTATGCCAAAAGCTATGCAGAAGAAGGGAATGATACGGCAGCTTTCCTTCTTCTGAATTTGATGAAAGGAGAAACAAAGGAAAATGAAACTGAGGAAATAAATGACGAAATCGTCAAATATTTAATGCCCGACCCTGCAAAAGATGAAGCGATTTACAGTATGCAGTCGCTGTTTCCGTATAAAAAGACAAAAACGGACAGGCTCAATATTTTGTATGCCATAGCCAAAATACAGAATAAAAGGGGCGACACGGAAGCGTTTCGGCAAACGCTGGATGAGATAAAAGCAATAGACGCTAACAGTCAATTTGTACACAAATATGCGTAAAAACATGAAACTTATGAGAAATTTATTATTAACAGTCCTGTTTGCTGCAACCGCGTTTTCCCTTTGCGCTCAAGACAGGATAGTTTTTACTTACGACGATGTGGGCAACCGCACTTCGCGCGAGATGCAGACGGTGATTTTACCCGCTGATTCGACGGCGGCTTCCGATACGACAAATGTGGCGACAGACCTGCTGGCGAATTATGTCATCAAAGTATATCCCAATCCGACTTACGGGCAGTTATCGGTAGAAATTGTAGATTTTGAAATGGATAAACCGCTGACTGTGATTGTGTCCGACCGCAGCGGAATCATCCTTCAACAGCATATCATGAACCAGCCGTCAATTAACCTTGATTTGAGCCGGTATCCTCAGGCGGCATGGTATATCGTGACATTTGTTCTGGAGGGAGAGCGGAAGGATTTCAAGATTATTAAACTGTAAAAGGATTTCGACATGAAAAAGAATAATTATCGCCTGCTTGCCGGAATATTTTTCCTGTTTCTGACGTTTTCTGCGAATATCCGGAGCCAGAGCAATATTGTCATAACCGAAGTGTTATACGATTCGCCGCTGCCTGAATATAAAGGCGCCTCAGGAGCTCACAATGGAGAGTTTGTAGAATTGTACAACCCAACGGCTAATAAAATTGATATTTCAGGATGGAGACTGTGGACAAGAGCCGAAATTGCTTATTATGCATTTCCTTCAGGGACGTCAATTGCTTCCGGTGCGTTTTTAATTGTTGCCTACAGAAATGCAAATACGCCGGGTTTTCAGTTAAAAGACCTCTATCCTCAAGCCATAGCAGAGGGAAATAACAGGATAATATATCAGAACAGTCTTTTTTTTAGTAATGGACAAAATCATGTCCGGTTGATAAATAAAAAACAGGAAATAGACAGGGTATCTTATACCGGCGTTTATAAAGATTACTGGTGGGATAACGCCGCATGGAATCTGGCTGCGACAAACCGGTTGAACGTGCTTGCACCGCAAAATTCCTTATCACTTCAGCGGGTCTTGATTCCCGATTCGGGAACTTATGAGAGCGCCGGTTATTTCACGGTTGCTCCATGCACGCCTTTTTCTTTCAGTCAGGGTTCAAAAGAATTATCTTTAGTAAAAAATCCTTTAGACAAGGAAGCTTTTGACCGGTACAGCAATTCTGTGGACGTCGGTTCTATTACAGGACAGTCATCTGTTTCTCCGTCGGGCGCAGCCACGTACCGGATTTCGATAGACATGCCTGCGGGAATCAACGGCTGTCAGCCGGCTGTTTCTTTGGTTTACAACAGTCAGGGAGGAAACGGCGTTGCCGGCTGGGGATTTTCCGTTGCGGGATTGTCGGCAATAACCCGCGTTCCTCAAACCATTTATTCCGATGGCAGCGCTTCGGGAATAAAAAATAACGCAAACGATAAGTATGCCTTGGATGGAAACCGTTTGGTCAGTATCAACGGCTTGTATGGAGCGGATAAAACCGAATACCGGACGGAAACAGAAACATTTAACAAAATAATTTCGTTTGGTTCTTATGGGAATAACGGTCCGGAACGGTTTGAGGCAACCGATAAAAACGGAACAATATACAAATATGGAAGCGCCGGCGGCAAATTTCTTTATTCAAAAAGCGGAAAAACGTCCGTACAATATTGGAGTCTGGATAATGTAACCAATCCCGACAGTACAGGTATAAGTTATGAATACGAAAATACCGGCAATTTTTTATATATTAAAAAAATCAGTTATGGCGATAACTCCATTGTATTTACTTATAAGATTCGTTCGGATTCCATGTCCTGTTATTTCGACGGGCAGCAGACAACGATTAACCGGATATTGGACAAAATAGAAGTGAAAAACGGCAGCCAACTCTACCGGAAATATGAGTTGTCTTATTCTCAGGACGCTTTCAGCCGCTTGGCAAAAATTACAGAAAGCAATGGAGCAGGAAAGTCTTTTAATCCGACTGTTTTTGACTGGGGGAGTTATCCTTCAAAAACGAATATAGATGTAAAAAATGTAACCGTTACTGCTTCTTCTCTTGAGCCTGATTTTTCCAAGCAATACTATTCAAGCGTTGATCTGAACGGGGACGGTTTAGCGGACATTATCAGTTATTTTCCTTATAAGGTAACAATAGGAAACAGTTCAAATTACACTGAATATTACTACACTGGTATCCAGATGTATATTGCAAAAAAAGATGGAGATAATGTAAAATTTGAAGCCGGAATTTCCGGTACTATTACAGCTTCAGTTGACATGGATTTGATCAAAACAAAATATGGAGGATTCCTTACAGGAGATATTTACGGGCGAGGTATTCAAAATGCTATTTTACCAGTATATAATAAAGTTGGATCTAACTCTCAGGTTGGATTCCTTATCTTTCAAAACAGTTCCACCTATAGTATCATTGCTCAAAATTTAGTTTCCAGTTCAGAACTACCGGAAATTTCAGTTGGAGATGTGGACAACGATGGAAAATGTGAGTTGCTCTATATTGAAAAAGGAAAAACCGGTGGAGCATATATGTTGAATATTGGAGGATATGGAAAAATTGGATTTGATGGTACAAATCCATATACAAGAATTCCGCTGAGCATTACCAGCAATCCGGGAAGAATGCTGATTGCAGATTTCAATGGCGATGGCATGAACGACTTGATGGTTGTAACCAAGGAAGGGTATCATATCTACTGGAATCAGGGAGGCGCTTTAAGTAACTTATTTTCCGCATCAAACAAGACAGTTGGAACGCTTTTTAACAGCGACTACAGTGAAGTTCAAATTGGCGATTTTAATGGCGACGGTTTGCCCGATTTGATCTTGAATGAAAAAAATAATTCTAAATGGCATCTGGCAATCAATCAGGGAAACGGCTTTTTTGCAACAAAAGCGCTGCCTCAAATAACAGCTGAGGAAGAAGGTTTTACTTGTTTGAACGATGATCAGGATCGTTGTTTTGTGACCGACTTCGATGGAGATGGAAAATCGGATATTATTCTCAGCGATTCCAAATACAAATTAGATAAAACTCTTGTAGTTTTTAATAACGGTGGTGATTTTGTTAAAAATGGACACACTGTTAATTGGTATCGTTCTACAGGCAATGACCTTGAACTGGTAAAATCAACCACATACGACAATCAAAATGCTAAAATTCAATATTATGCTTTTGGAGATTTTAAGGGAACGGGTAGCGTGCAAATGATGTTTTACGGTTATGATTGCTACAATGGATACGACTTGGATCAAAAATGGCGCTTGTATGACAATGCCGGATTGACTGCCGAAAGCGGTAAAATCAAAGGAGTTACAGACGGGATGAACAACCGGACGCAGTTTACCTACAAGCCGCTGACCGACCAATCGATATATACTTCGAATGTAGCTTCAACATATCCTGTCGTTCCTTTGACCGGTCCGCTGTATGCCGTTGACAAAATGACGCAAACCAATGGCGTCGTCGCCGGAAATGCTGTGAACCAATTTACTTACAAAAATGGAAGAATACACTTGCAAGGCAAAGGATTTTTGGGATTCGAGCAGATAAAGATGACAAATTCGCTGAGCAATTCAACCCAAATTCAGGATTTCGGGAAAATAGACACGACTTATTTTTATCCCGTTTCAACCAAAACAACGGTTCTGGTCGGAGCAGACACGATTTCGACTTCATTCAGCGCCAACAAAGCGGTTGCTTTGGGTGGTAAACGCGTATTTTCTTATACCGACAGTATAGCCGGCTATGATTATTTAAATGATGTACGGAGTCTCCATACTTTTATATATGACGCCAATGAAGGAAACGTTATTGAGGAAACGACCGTTGCAGGCGTTGTATCGGGCGCAAACGGCGAAGTGGTTTCAAATACAAAATATCAATACGGAGCTTTTGGCGGCAACGGATACAAAAACAAACTGACGGAAAAAACAACAACTGCAAAGTACTTGAAAAACAGCAGTTCTCTTGAATATGAATCGCCATTTACGCAAACGCAGCAATACCGGTATGACGGGAAAGGACGATTAACCGCAGAAATAGCCAATGCCGGTACGCCCGATTCCGTTACGACTGACTATTTGAATTTTAACAAACTGAGCTTGCCTGAAACCGTTAAAGCCAGCGCAAAAGATAAGGATTCGGGAAAAACAACATCCATGACCGGAACAATGAAATACGATGACTGCGGCAGGGTGTTGGAAAAAACAAACAGTTTGGGCGAAACTCAAAAGTATGCCTATAATTCGCTGGGATGGATAACTTCTCAAACCGATCATCTGAACAATACAACCGGTTATGATTATGATTCATGGGGAAAACAGTGGGGAACAAGCTATCCAACAGGATCAGCCAACACGGTAGAGACCGGCTGGGTTCGGTCTGTTGGCGGGTTTATCCCGCAAGGTGCCTTGTATTACACGTATTCGGAATCGCCTGATAATAATGATACGCCATGTATTTATACCTATTACGATTCCAAAGGAAGGGAGTTGCGAACGGTTACCAACGATGCATTCGGAAAAAAGATAGTTACGGATACTTACTACGACGAAAAAGGGCAGGTTTCCCGCGCATCTCAGCCTTATTTTGAAGGCTCAACGCCGGAATATACAACTTACGGCTATGACGGCTACGGGAGGAAAATAGAAGAAAAGACAAAAAATTCCATCGTCACAGAAACCAAATATGACAAGCGTACCGTTACAACTACGTATCCCGACGAAACCACAAGCAAACAAACGGTGAATGCCGCCGGAAACATAATAAGCGCTGAAGACGCGATGGGAAACGCGACGACTTATGCTTACCACAGTTCGGGTCAGCCCCGTGAAATCATTGCCGTAGGCAGTTCCTTCCAAATGGAATACGACGACTGCGGCAGGCAAATCCGGCTGATCGACCCCAATGCGGGAGCAACGGACTACCGGTACGATGCTTTTGGGAACGTCGTTTGGCAAAAAGACGCAAAGGGGAATGAAACATCCACTGCGTATGATGCGCTGGGGCGCGTGACGGAAAGCAAAACAGGAACGGTAACAACCGCTTACAAATACAATCAATACGGCGTTGCGTCCATTTCGACTGCCGACGCTTATGAAACTTTCGGCTATGACCGTTTCGGCAGGGTAACCACCCATGAACAGGCTCATTCGGGAACAAGCTATCAAACAGGTTATGCTTACGATACAAGGAATAACGTCACGCAGCGAACCTATCCTTCGGGAGTTACCGTTAATTATTCATACCGGTCAGGGTATCTGACGAATATTTCCGACGGCAACAAACAGCCCATCTGGAAATTGGATAATACGAATGCGTTGGGACAGCCGCTTCAATACAGTTGGGGCAACGGTATTGCAACTAACTATACTTATGATGCTTTTGACATGCTTGCCTCGAAAGCGACTGCGGGAATCAGTGAAATGAATTATTTGTTCGACAAAAACACCGGAAATCTTAATTACAGGCGGGAAAAACATGACAATATATCCCAACAGGAATATTTTGAATATGACAATCTGAGCCGTCTGCAGGGATGGAAGCCCGCTCAGAATGATGATAACCTGGCATACGAAACGGTTTATTCGCCCAACGGAAACATTGATTACAAAACCGGAGTCGGCGAATATATGTACGACGAGAAGAAACAGCCAAACGCCATAAAAAGTATCGAAAACCTTGAAGGTTATGCTCCGTCTTTCCTACAATCCATCCGTTACAATGTCTTTAACAGGGTGGAAAGCATTTCGGAAGGCGCCGATTCTTTGTCGTTTGCATACGGCGTTGACCAACAGCGGTTCAAGACGTTCCTCTATAAAAATAACATATTGGTTAAGGAAAAACATTTTGCCGAAAACTACGAAGCAGAAATCGCCGGCGGCAAGAAAAGGGAAATTCATTATATCGCAGCTCCCACCGGATTAGTTGCCGTTTTGATTCGCAGCGCTAACGCCGACAGTTTGTTTTACGTCTGCACCGACCATTTGGGAAGCATCATTGCAATTGCCGATGCGACGGGAAAAGTGTTGGAACGCCGCAGTTTCGACGCTTGGGGTCGCGAA
>Ga0123354_10006040_pt1 | contig 17855 bp, 13 predicted proteins | sample TergutLab28metaG_2_FD_97872 | JGI IMG/M metagenome (GOLD analysis project Ga0123354, IMG submission 97872) | Labiotermes labralis P4 segment gut microbial communities from Petit-Saut dam, French Guiana - Lab288 P4 | ecosystem: Host-associated > Arthropoda: Insects > Digestive system > Gut ...
AAAAAAAAGAAACAAGAAAAAAAAAACAAAACAAAAAAAAAACCAAACAAACAACCCTAAACCCCCCCCCTCCCGAAGGAAAACAAAAAGAAAAGGACCACCCACCCCCCCCCCCCCCCCTACACAGGCCTGGACAAGTTCTGAGGGCTCGATGAAGTTCAGGCTCCATGAATTTCTATACAGTTGGCATACAAAGGTGGCAAAGTTGACAGCCCTATGTACCAGCTGCCTCACCCCTAAGGAGATATGCCTAGTACTCATTTCAGTTCGAGGATGAATCGACCCCAGGGCCATAGTGTGACCAGAAGTATCAAGTCAATGAAAAATCTCAATGACTCCAACAGGAATCAAACCTGCAACCTTCTAGCTGGTAGCGCAGTGCCTCAACCAACTGCGCCACCAAGCACCCCTCTTGTAGAAGGTAAAACTACAAAATAAGAGCCATGCAGAATTTATAGTTTGTCACTTCATGGCAATAATAAATAAATCAGTGTTAGGCATATAAAACTTTGTTATAAGCACACACAAATCCCACATTGAAGCATCTGAAGGAAAACAGGCACTACAAATTCTTGTCAGAACTAACTTTCTTTTAGAGATCTTAATTCTCTCCACATTACATACATCAAGTCTTTTCTAGCACAGCACAATGCCTTGTCTATTTCTTATGAATGACCACAAAGTTATGCCACAGACCACATAACCTGTAGCAAGGGCAAAATCTACAAACCATGTCACAGATGACATCCTGATCTCTTCATACTTTGTATATGCTGTTACCTCTTTCAGACGTTAGTAACAAAACTCCCTGCCGATGTCAACTTTCGATTTTAATTGGTTAGGAAATTTATACACAGTGTAACAATTCTGGTGTCTTCACTCCCTTTTGTTTAATTATCTCACAAACCATAAGATTTATGGAGAAAGTGCTACATTTTTCTCCAAAACCCCTATTCATAACATGTGAAGCATAAGCTACTACTGTCTCCCTGTAACCAAAACTGAAATGTGTCTATAACTTTTAGGAAATTCCCCAGTAAGGAATCTCACAAAAATCTGTTCATCTATTTTTGAGTTACTGTATGTAGACAGATGGATGGATGGGTGGAAGGACAGACAGACAGACACAGCCAAGCTAACTCATGCATTTTTTGCAACTTTTCAGAGCAAGTGTGTTAAAAACAAAAGTGTGAATTACATAACAGCAGAAATGACGTGATGAAATATGGAATAAATTTTAAAAATAAGAACACTACCTAAAGAGTAAAGAAGACACAAGAGAACATGATGAAAGGCTGACTTCCAGTAAAATAAACAATTATAAAATATTAATCCTGAGAAGGAACATACTTAGGAAAACCTCTTAAAGAAAGTGGCAAGTCTGTTTTGTAATCACTACAATGGGCTAATTAGGTTTGATACAAAGAAGGGTAATTACTGTGACAAAATATATGTTTCTACATCCACATCCATAACTATAGTAACACATTACAGAGCCATAGTGGTCAAATGGTTCACTAAAATGATCCCTACACATAAAAAGAATTTGCTCTTAACACAGACATTTTTAAATTATTATAAAGCATGTCAAATAAGATGCCACTGTATGCATGTGCAATGAAACAGTCATTTCTGCATAAGACTGAAACTTATTACTGGTATGAAACTAAAAACATACCTATTTAATTTATAATATGCACTTCCCAAGCCATAAAACACAGCAGGAAATTTAGATGCACGAGTGTCTTCTATATCCTTGAGATGTGCCACGGCCTTCGTAATTTCTCCATAATTGGCAAGGTCAATCCAACCAACACAGAGTGCATACTTTAACACGACAAGTTCCATTTCTTTCAGTCCAAAACTCTGAAACTGGAACAAAAACTTACATTTACAACAATCACATTTAACATGGTTTTACGCACAATCAATTTCTGTCATTCAAAACGCTCACACTGGAACAAAAACTTCAAACTAGCAAGAATACCCATTCTTCATCCAGGACATGGTTTTATTCCATGTTCACACCAGACTATGGTACAGATATTTAAGTATGCAATGAAACATTTACATAAGTACAGCACTGCGAATAAACTGAAGTGTATTAATGTGAAACAATAAAAATTGTGATATAATATAAAGATGAGATAAAATTAAAGCATAATAATAATAATAATAATAATAAAAAGAAATAGTGTGAATGAAGATATGAACTGTGTCCAGAAACTCCACCTCAACAGCAGTCACACACTACCCTAACTGTAAATATCCATTCTTAAGAACCACAACAGCTCCTCAGTTAGTCAAGATATACCGTGCATTTTATTGGACATGAAGATTCATTATTGTTATACAATATAAACTAATGAAATGCACATTCCCTAAATTAATATTTTAATTTTTAATTTCCGATGTCTTCTACATGTTTCGAACCTAAAGGTTCATCTTCAGGAACATGGCTGAATGTAAAGTTATGCTATATTACATTTTATATGCTGAAATTAAAATAAAAGGCTTTTATAAGATGTCTAAGTATAAAATATTTGAACTTTTTAAATATATCGATATGAACATAAAACACTGTAGTTAAATCTATGATATAAAAACTTAAAACATGAGAATATAAAACCGTAAATATTACATTAGTTTTTCAAGAAACGCAATACCGTGTCTCAGAATGTGATTAGAATATTGTACATTCCAAAAGTATAAGCAGTCTAGTAGGTAGAAGAATGTGTTCAGTACCAAGGTTTAGGAAGTACGTACAGTGTCGGAGTTTTGATTGGTGAATATTGCAGGTGGTAACATAATGCGGAGGTCAAAGAACAACTAGTACACTGGGTTGTTTTCACCTATGTTCTGTTCTGGTGTGAGTTCCTTGTAATAATGTGACAGGACATAAAACTGTTCATAAGGAATTAACGGTGCAGTTTTAGTGATTTGTTTTAGGAAGGACATGGTGGTATTAATGGGTAAGTATTCATGGTTGTTGTTCAGGATATGTAGAGCATATGCGGACTTAGGGTCTTGTCATTTTATGTATCTTATGTGTTCTTGGTATCTTTGTTTCAGGCTACAGCTAGTCTGTCCAGCGTATGATAATTTAAATATGTTACGTGTGAGTTTGTAAATCCAACATTTCCCCAATAGGCATGGACAAAAATAAGAACATAAAAGAGAAGCTGTACAGAACTAATGATGTGATATGGTATAACAGACCATGCAGGCAAAAACAACTAACACCAAACTATACATCATTCATGATTAATGGTACCAACCACCAATGTCTCAGTACAGTAAAAACAGCTACACACTTCCACATAAACCAAGAACTCAAATTTCTATATATTAAAAAACAAAAACTCAACAAACAGCTTTACAAGTTCCACTCAGAGTGTGCTTCAGCATGGCACAACAACTGCCAACTAACCTGGTCTAACCCAGATTAATCCAGTCCATGGTCTCCCATCCTACTTCTGTAAAATAAATTTTAATACTAGCTTCCCATCTATGTCTAGGTCTTCCAAGTAACCTACTTCTTTCATGTTTTCCCACCAGAACGCAATACACATTTTTTTGTCCCATATGTGTCATTTGCCCCACCCATCTCATCCTATTAATCAATAATGAGGAATACAAATCACTAATCTACCATATATATTCTCCTCAGCACCCTTTTCTAGAACACCCTCAATCTCTGTTCTTCCCTCTAAATGACAGACCAAGTATCACAGCCATACAAAACATCAGCAAAATTATAGTATGTTGTGCTGTGTATGGTGTATATGCTTGCCTGCACGGACTGTAATGAAGTCATGAGACTCACTCGAGCTATTCCATTCGCTTTTCCCTCCCCCTCTCTGCATGCCTTCCTCGTGGTTTCTGATATTTACCCTGTAAGCCTGAAGGGGATTCCTATGTGGGCTTCTGACATGACATCATCTTCAAAATTTTGTCTCGGAATGCTTGTTTCAATTTGGTTTTGGTGCACTAGGAAAACATGTCAGAGTCCCAGGTCTGGTATCATGTGTCAAAGTAAGATCTGATATATACTTGTATGTTATTTCTTTTGTGGTTTTGAGGACCATGACATCAGCCAGAGTGCATGGTTGTGGTAAGTTATGTAAAAAGGGATAAGAGCTTTAAATGGAGCATCTCCTAAGTAAATTAAAGTCACAGGAAGTCCGCAACTTTAAAAAATCATTCGTTCCTGAAAACATGTATGGAAGTCAAGCAACCGACATACGTTATACGGGAGTTCCACTGGCATTGCTTAAAAGTATGTAAAAATCCCTATATATGGGCAACAAACAGAACAGTTTTACCAGATATTACAGTACATTCATTCATAAACTCAATAAAACGTAACACCATTCCCACCATCACATGAGTGAGCATCAGCCACACTTCTGATGGATACAGCAGGGATGGCCAATGAAATTCATAATTTGTAAGCCACCAGTAACCTTAAAAATATTTAAAACATTTTTATATGTCTACCACCATGAGAACAGTGGTCACACAGCACTGCTGACTCATGAGTAACTGTCATTTCTATTGCTAGGAGTTTGAATTATATCCAACTGAAGATGAGGCGTTTGAAATTCCTTCCCGAGATGGGGAGTTGAGTCTCCCAACAGCAGATGATTTTAATGCCGCAAAAAAGGTACTTGCTGACAGCATCTCATCAACTTTCTAGAAGAAATGGCGAAGAGAAAGTTGAATACTAGCCTTCTTCTCTTGACACAGAAATCTGTACCAAGCCGCATCCCTATCAATGGTACTATATACTTGTGAAATTCTCTCTGCATTCAGATAACATTCATCCATCATACTTTGAGAAATGTGTGCAGCAATCAATGGCTGGCAGACAGTGCCATTGTGCAATACCTCCAAATGTTTGTCAGCTGTGTAAAAAAAAGTCCAAATTCCGCAAACAAAAATGGATTAGCAGGTGGCAATGTATAACATAAAAAAGTACGGGTTCCACGAAAAGTCCGTCAGAAAGTTGAGGACCACCTTTATATATTCAAATATTCATTTATGTTTTATATTAAATTTTGCTACATTTAAACCCTCATGGATCTAATGAATGGTTTTGCTTGCTTCCCTTGGCAGCTCCGCTCTCCTTATGGAAGTCAGAAGAGAAAAAATGGTGGGGGAAGGGGGGAGGGTAGGGGAAAGACCATTAAGAAGTGTGACAGTACCTTTGGTTGTAAGCCTATCTAAACCCCAAAATTTCATGCCAGGCAGGACCACACACACACATTAAACATACATTCAGGCATAATCAAACATGTCAGCCTGTTCTCCTATTACCAAAAGTTCACACTGTCAACACAAATGCCTATCAGTGGCCCTCAATCCAAAAGTAACTCAACAATTTCTTATTAAAGGCAAAACAAATTGATATTTCCTACAAATCACCATGTGTTTCAAAAACTCTGCTGTTTGGTACCAATCCACAATTTACTACTAAACTTACAGGATTCATGCTTTCTCACCTCAACCAAACGATCCTGGATCATATCAAATGCGGCTTTATATTTTTCTACTGCTCTTCTTGACAATCCACGTCCCATTAATTCAGACCCCTCCTTCATAAGTGAGTGAAGCTCCTGAAATAAAAATCATATTCACCTTCCATAAACAATATGGATATGGGAAAGTGCAGGGTGGGGGGAGAGAGGCAATATACCTAAACTCTAAATGACACTGAACATTAAATGCAGTAAATGAACAGCACAAAGAAAGCTTAACCCTAAGTGAGGTACATGTTTTATTCAAAAACAGACTTCAATACCAAATAACTTTCACAATTAACACTTTAATGATACCAGTGCTGTATTCCACCTACTGCCAAGAAGGGAGGCTTTCAAGTTAAGAGCATCCTTAAATGCACTTATTATAATATGGTGCACCATAGCCAGCGGTGAAGGGCTACATGGTGTATATGAACTGTACTAACAAAGTTCAGCCCTAAGTAAAGTAACAATGTTTATTTTACCACCAACCAAACAAAATTGCAGGTAACAGACTTCTGCACTACTTCTGATATTTCACGTACATACCGTGCATCTTGATAATTATCAAAGTTTTTTCACCAACTGATGCACAACTGAATAGTCTTAAAAACAGCTTTAAATTTACATTAAAATTGACATTAAAAATCTGCTACATGTTTCAGTGTCAACACCATCTTCAAGGAGCGCACTATTTGAGCATGCTAAAGTTACAGTTGTTAAAATTTAAATATACTGATGTGGTTAATTTGGTGGTGTGGCTGCATATATTACTATTGGGTCCTTGTTAGTGCATATATGTGGCACTGTTCAGAATCAGACTAAAGTTAGAGAATGCATAGCTGGCCATGTGACGTGTGAGCCAGCTTGTGCAGAGGATTTATGTCATTGACCTGCTGTTGTACAATCAATAGGTTACAGTGGTCAAAGGCATGCATGTAGATAGCCTCCCAACAATTCATTCTTGTTTTCCTTATTGCATGGTTTCAATAATTCCAGTGTTTCCACTGCAGTGCTGTATTCGCGACCTGCACACTTATAGTGCAGTGCCTCAACCAACTGCTCCACTGCATACCCCAATGTAACAGGTAAACATACTTTACATGGAAAAACAAATAGAAATGGTGAAATGCTATGTGAATTTGCTTGTGCAAATGATAATGATGAGTACTCATTTTCAACATAAACAAATTAAAGCAAACTGGATATCTACAGATCAAACTCCAATAAATCAAACTGATCATGTATTAGTAAATGCTGATAACAAAGAAGTCATTCAAGACATAAGATCCATGAAGGGCCCTAATATGGATGCAGACCATTTTCTTCAATATCTGATAATTAAACAGAAATTATTAACAATATATATAGGAAAAAAGCCTTACCATTTCTAAAATGTAATAATGTAAATCTGCAAAACCTATAAACTTAGACAGGACAGAACACAACTACACAATAGACTGAAAAATATAGCAAATCAACAAGAAATTAATGAAGAATGAGAAAATATAAAAACAGCAATAAAACAGAATCTGCAAATGAAATAATTCAATTACAAGAAAAGTCTCCGAATAATGAATGGTGGGATGAAAAGTGCAGACAAGCCATTAAACAAAAGAATATAACCAGAATGACATGCCTTTGACAAAAGACTAGAGCAAATAAAGAACATTATAAAGAAAAGAGAAAAGAAGCAAATAAAGTACATAAACAAAAAAATAAACTATGGCTTAACAACAAAATAATGCAAACTGCTGAAGCTAATAAGAGAAATGAAACCAGTTTTTTGAAGTCGTAAAATATTTCAACCAGAAACAGTCAACATTACCAACAAATTGTAAAGATTCTGAGAATAATATTACAACACAAATAGAACACGTACTGAAAAGATGGCAAGAATATTTTTATAATATTCTTAATCCAAAAGAGACGTTAAGTACATCTGTCTCTATAACTGAGAGCTTAAGTGACAACTACGAGGTATCATCAACAAAGTATGATGAAATATGCATTATAATTAATAATCTAAAATTTAAAAAAGCCGCTGATTCAGATAATATAACCCCAGAATTGATAAAAAATTAAGGAAGAACTTTGCAAACAGAAACTATATAAATCAATTTTTAAAATATGGGATAAAGAACAACCTCCAACACAACAGAATGAAAGAATTATACGTCCAACATTCAAAAAAAGGAGACAGATTAAAATATAACAACTATAGACCAGTTACACTACTTAATATTGCATAAAAAATATTTGCTGTATTATTAAATAAGAGATATGATACAGTTGAAAAACAACTGGAAGAATGCGTGGCTACATGCAGGAGACAGACAGCCAATTCTGACATACTGTACAGGAACACTCCCGGTACCATTACTTATTTACTCCATGGAGCAGAGTCCTTGAGAAGCTAACTGGTTCTCAGCTACTAAAGAAATTCCTCACATTTTTTGGAATTACTGCATTCACAAGTGACCACCACTTGTTCCTATCCTGAGCCAGATCAATCCACGACATGCCCCCACATCCCACTTCCTCAAGATCCATCTTCCTGGTACTGTGCTTTATTTTATACATTCCATATTGTATTATATGCACTGATATAGTATTATAAAGTCAAGCTACAGTTTAAAATTAACACCCTGTAGAATATAGACACAACCTTCAGATGTCATATTTAACAGGTGTTCAAACAGCATAGCTAAAAATGTAATAAGGTGTAACACATGATTATAAAATTTACTCACATATCGTTGGACACTCCAAATCTTTTCTTTTGTAATGTCATGTATTCCCTTCTCTTTTTTTATACTCGCCAGCGTAGCCATAAACGAGCCCTTTTCTATGTGGTCTCTCTTTTTATTCTTTTTCTTTGGAGTTTTGCCTGCCTTAATATCAGCATCACTGTTGCTATTACGGGACACACTAACGCTACGCTGGGTAACAGTGCATGTCTGAAAGCACAAATATGAAAATTTGTGGAAATCAACCCTTCTACACAAAAAAAATACTGGTACAAAATAAACACGACAGAATCATGCCAAAAATCCATGCAGAAGAGTGGAAAAAGTTGAAGGTTGCTTGCAATGCCTCTGCATGACTGGGGAACAGAAGGCCAGTCAAGTTTTAGTGAATGACCAGCATTCAAGTTCTGGTACCACACCAAGTCACGCTATGCTGGTCTCACTTGTGGACAGACAAAAAGACAATCTGTTTCAAGTAAACATGCAACATGATCCACCTTCAAGATTTACTTGATCTGATAAAAATATATGCAATGCACAAGCACAAAAGCTCTGAAAAAAAAGACCAAGTCTATAGTAAAAGAACATGCCCAACACTGACACTTGAATCCACATCAGAAACTCAAAAACCATCTCATCACATTGATTTTAATCCAAACAGATGACAATCTTAAGAGTGCAAAGCCACTCCCTGACTTAACGTCCATCCCACTTATGACCAACTAAAGTTACGACCAAAACTTCCTTAAGAAAATTTCAATTCAAACTACTATCAAAATGTCATTAAAATTTCATCTTTAACTATATTTTGAATAGTGCGCACAAAGTGTTACCACAACACCCATTATTGGGACAACAGAAGGACTACTTATTTGAACACCCTTGACCTGCTGCAGGGTGTACAGTTCCAACTAATTTCATATATCCAACTCAAGCCCAGAATATATCCTGTTTTTAAGTCCCAGAGTACCTGTATTTGCAATACTCAAAATGTCTGATCAGAGGCAATGCATGTATGCAGTTGACAAATGCAGGCTCATAAAAATCACTTCTACAGTCTCTCACATGAGGATCAAACTAGCTATACCAATTACCTTGACAAATCTTAGTTTTCACCAATTCAAGTCTGCCACTTCATCTCAAAACTCACATAACCATTAATAAGGAATGTTTTACAGCCTTCAAACCATCTGCATAATGGAATTCAATGTGGTACTACCTAGTTCTCTGCATGATCCAGAAACAAGTCACATGCCTACAATGGATGTTTTGGAACAATCTAGTGACAAAGTAACTATGAAATACACAGACCATTTCCTAATTATGGTCACAGTATTTCTTCTATCATACTCAGAAAGTAAAGGATTTAAAGATATAGCACACAATACAAGATAAAAAAGGCCTAGCATATGAAGGTGCTTCCGTAACAATTTTTAACATGAACAATCTAACCCTCGGCACACGGCCTTTTAAATCCCACATTTCTGGTAGCGACTGCAGCACTCTTCAGTTTAAATGCCCACTTCTGCATTTGTTTACACTACCCCCACCAAATATTTGGTACATAATTTTCACTTCCCTAATCACAGCTGCATGGCAAAAAGCTGTATATTCCGTCAATTTGCAGTTTCCTTGACGTTAAACTGGGCAAACAGTATGAATCAATAAAGGAGTACTGGTTATGAAGTGTTTCTCACTCCCCACTTCCTTCAGATCTCTTAAGTCCAGATGACATAAAAAAGCTCAGTCACACAGGTACATGTATTATTCAAACCTGTGTTACAGGTCAAATGGCAAAAAATACAATGGAGATTGAAATACACCAAACTTACAACAGTTTTATGAAACCACAACATGCACACCAATAGCAAAATATGAATATACCTTATTGTTGTCCAAGTGGGATGTACTTGTAGACACTCTAGACACAGACTGACTGCGCAGTTTGTCATTATGCACATATTCATCATCAGACTCAGAGTCTGATATTAGAGGAGGTACTTCTTCCTGGAAAAAAAATATGACACTATACTGGTACTACATGGCTGATAGCTCAGCAGCACTCCACCATAAGTAAAAAAATTAATATACTATAACTAAAGGACCACACATTCTGCATCCCAAAATACAAAAGTACTGAAATTAGGATTTGTTTTAAAGTGCTACTTTGTGACAGAGGTGGCATTCTTGAATATAGGAGCCACTGTATGGTTACCACTGAGCTTGCACAACTTAGAGACTTATTCTGTCAGCTGTGTTGTTCCCAGTTTAGGCAGATACGTCAGAATTACAGGTATAACCACTTTTTCTTTACTGCTCCTGCTGTTCTCCAACTCAAGACTGTGTGGGAGTTTACACAGTTAACCTTCATCCTATCAGGGCGGGTATTAAAATTTTAGTGCATGGTTTATGAAGAATATATTATTTGAATGTCTTCCCACGTGCATTCTCGGATGAAAGTATGTCTCTAAAGGTTATGCATGTAGACATCGATGATGAGGCCTTGAAGGGACAAGAGAAAAAAAACACATTTAACTCCAAAAGTGCATTATTTTAACAGAACTAATTAAAATGGCAAAAAAAAGTTTTATTTCTGAGCAACACATTATGTGGGTAAACAAACTGCAAGAAGCAACCTCAAAAAAAAAAAAAACCTTCATTGCTTCCAATAATTCACTTTGAAAGGAATGATTAAGACTCTTCTGCTGACAAAAGTAAAGTTTTTGGCTCTCACTCTTCAACTTCAGGCACTTTTTAAGGAAAACGAATTTTATAACATTTTTAATCACTGAAATTACATGTGTTACATTTTTTGGTTAAGGAACCCAAAATTCAGAAAGACCCAAATCGTAGAAGCCTTTAGCCCCACGCTTTCCGAACAATGGGTACCACTGGATACTTAATAATAAGAATAGGGGTAACATTAACAGGTGTTATTTTATTATGCCAAATGCCTATCTGCTGTCTGTGTATTGTATAAGTGTGCTACATATCAGATTTCACTGTATGGCAGGGTGATAAGAGAAGGGCAGACAATTCCAATAGAAGATTTCAATTGAAATTTCTGGCTTTCACAGCATATGTATAACATTATGGATAACCTAATAACTGGTCTTGCAAAGACAGCACCAAATTGAGTAACAATACTAACATACCAAGCTTCTCAGATGGTGATTTGTAATGAATAGGCCTGGTAAACCATAGCACTAATGAGTTAAAATTAACAAGACCAAGCTACTAAATTCAACATATGACTGACATGTAAAGTTAGATTTAAAATGGTCAGAGAGTGTGGGTGTTGTTATTACACAAGGGCAGGCATTACAAAAATATGTGAGGTCTGTTCTCATGCAGTGTTGCTGAAGATTCCACCCTTCCTGGATATGATGTTGTACCATTCAGTCAATATCTCCCAGCATTTCAAAGTATTGTAGTGCTCTCATCTTCAAGGAAATCTAGGCACACTTCAATAAATCTATGAATTACTTCTACAAAAGGGGTAAGAACTTTCACGAATGACCACACTACAATAATCATAAACCCAAAGCGAGAACTAAGTCTGTGATAAAACTACACAAGACTAGTGCACAATATGACACTTACAATTCCACTAATATCTTCTTGTGACTTGCTGACTGCAGTTTCTATACCTGCACAATCAAAGAAATCAAAGAAAATTAAATTAAATATTTCATTCATGACCCCAACAAGCAAAATTCAAATTAATTCAATAAAAATGCACATAACAGTATTAAAATAACAAAATTCAATCCTTCACTATCAAAGCAACAATAATGTTTATCTGTCGGTAAACAGCCATCCAACATTACTGATAATGTCTATTTGCATACTTCATACAATATATTTTATCTCTTACATCATCTTCAGGGGCATGACAATTATTACACTACCCAGTGAGGTTTTTGCAATGTAATTATGTTGATTTTAAAGACTTGAAACTAAAATACACAATGGTCAAACTATCTTATTTCCATTGTCTGGTAATATACTTTTGTCAAAATAATTCTATATATTCGCTGTTATTGTCCTCTTTGTGTCATCAACATTAAGTGTCCATATCTACCATATGGACAGTAGCCCGAGGATTCCACTGGAGTTAGAATGATTGCCATAAAAAAGAATCCAAGAGCCACAAAATGAAGCAACAATCACACAATCAGCCTTATCGCACACACAGCGAAGACAGTAGTGACAATACTCAGAAGACGGACTGAGGGGAAAAATGAGGATGTGCTTAGAAGATCAGTTGAGATTTAGAAGGGGAAAAGAAACTAGAAATGCAAATGGAATGCTGAGAATAATATCAGAATGAACTTTGTACATATACAAGGAATTATGTGCTTGCTGCATATACTGGCAGAAAACATAAGACCGTGTGAAATGCACCAAATTAATGAAGATCCTAAAGGTAACTGGTATCAACTGGTGCAAAAGAAGATTGATCAGCAAACTGTAAATGGATCAGTATGTGATTAATCCTGATATAAGTGGACTGTATTTAGTTCAACTCTCTGGACTGTGGGATTCAGCATCACTACAACACAATCACTGCCTATCCTACTACACATCACTACCCACTGCTGCTACACAAAGAAACAAGTTACATACAGCTTACACACATTGCTCAGGCAAGACAAGAACAGGAAGTGATAAACATATCAACAGAAAAAGAAAGTGCCTCCCTCCTATGCACCACACAGTTTTGCCAACAGGGAAATGAAAGCTCAAACAGTGTGTTAAACTAAAACTGGACTAGGGAAAGACCCGAGGAGTGAAGACTGGAAGAAGAGTTAGACATGGATGCTGTTTGTGGCTGATTCTACACAATGTGTACAGTGAATACCCTACCCAGGAAGCTCTGAAGGCTTTGAAGACTTCAAAATATGAGGACATGTAATTCGCACTGCATATGACCTTGTGCTAATGGCTAAGGAAGAAGCAGTGCTATCCCAAATACAGATTATGATAGATAAAAATAATTGGAGAATGTGGATTACTTCAACTATTTGGGAAGCATGTTGACAGATGATGCAAAGGGTACACAAGAGAATTTAAATCCAGGATTGCCATGGCAAAAGCAGCAAATTGGACTCAAATTTAAGGAAGAAACTAGTAATGTGCTACATTTGGAGTACAGCTTTGTAAGGTACTGAAATCTGGATACTTTGGAAAGTAGATCAGAATTACCTGTAGAATTTTGAAATGTGGTGCCAGAGAAGAATGGAAATCAATTGGACCGACTGTATGAGAACTGGAGAAATGTTACAAATAGTCAAGGAGGAGGGCAAAATCCTACAAACAATAAAAAGGAGGAAGGCTAATTGGAATGGTCACATGTTGCATAGAAACTGCATTCTAAAACAAGTTAACGAAGGAAAGATAAGAGGGGAGGATGGAAGGTATGGGAAGCAGTGGAAGAAGACATAAGAAACTAGTGGATGACCTTAAGGAAAAGAGTGGATACTTTAAATTGAGAGAGGAAGCACAAGATTGCACTCTGTGAAACACTCACTTTGGAAGAGGCTATGGACCTGTCATAGACAGAATGCAGAATGAATGAATGAATCTACCATCAATGTGATACTTCTTTTTGCACACAATAATTTTAACATAACATATGGCACAAGCTTATTTTCTTTTACGTCCACATTTTCTTTTGTCATTTACCATTAGGCTCATTTTCCACATGTGTTGAACAGTTTTTTTGGCACTCTGTGTTTGCATTGCATTTTGCTGCCTAATTGGTTAACAATATATTTGTAACAAATTTTGACATAAAAACCTCAATGGATATTGTAACAAGTGTTACACCCCTGAAGATAATCTTAGAGATAAAGCATATTGGGACAAATGAATGTATTATTGGTCGTGCTGAGGTCTAGAATAACTAAAGCCATACCACATTTCCCCACTGTGCCTGCAATGGCAAGTTACAGGCTGACCTTTACCTTTATACGCTTCAACAAAGAACATATTCTACGTTACACTGTACATCACATTCAAAAACAACAATTTTCATCATACACTGCTTTTTAGACTGAAATGATGAACTTCTATCAACGTGTTTTTATCAATGGTATCCCATTCTGATATATGAAAAGCAGAAAGGAAGCACAGACCATCACAACTAAATGCATTTAATTTAGTAGTAAATCATGGTATGTATTTCTTTTATGCTGTTTATCAAGTTGTGTGTCTGAATAAGTCTGTAGTTGATATTATGTAAAGGAGTGAGCAATGATCAAACTAGTGGAAAATGAGTCACACAGGCAGTAAGCTAGTCACTTATGTGCATTCTGAACCTGGTGGGATGCTGTGCATTATTCAAGGTCTATTACAATGCTTCTGTCTTATCCATGTTATCAATTATGGAAGAACACTACTATACACAGACAAGTAGAATGAAGTGATGTAACACAGCCAAAATAATACAAGTATATTAATACCACTGGACACTGCAGGCTTGGGGCATGACCATATCCACGCAAATTAACTTATCACCTGTTGCAATGTAAGACCATACAGAAATGAAGGGAACACACATACAAGAAGCAAGTCTTTAACTGGGATGTGAAGAATGAAGTGCCATCCACCACACAACCAGAGAAACAACTTTGGATTCAAATGTTTATGTGCAATACACAGTTCTGTTAATCCCTCTTTCAGAACCCTTCAGCATGTATACACTGTGACATACATAGTAAACAATAAAAATGAAATCAGTATTACGTATTCTATTTGTGAATTTTCCAGTCACAAAATACTAGAATTCTTCTGTGATATAAGGTTCTCATGAAAGTCTTAAAATCAGATCCACTCTTCTGCAATGTTACACCATGTCCATTGGAACACAGTTACCACATATCAGAGCACACTGTTTCCATATCCTGGGAGTAGCAGTCTTGGACCCACAAGAATTGGATCATCATTGGAATTCTTAGTGGAATGAGAAGCATAAATACACATTCCTTCACCGCTGATTTTTTCATGACAGATTAGCAACAAGTAAATAGCCACAGACCATAACCACAGACAAACATATGTATATTCCAAATGAATGTAACCTGAAACTGGTCTTGACACTAAACAGTCACAAATTTGTGACAAACAAGGCTGATTTTCATTTTAAGTCTCACTAATCTGAACTGCTATTGGAATACATACATGAAAAATTGTCTTCATCCATCATCTGATCAAGGTAAGTTCTCAGATCTTCTGTGTTAGAATCAACACATATTTCAATTCCCTCTTCCAAGTATTCGCATGCCTTTTTTCTGTTACCTTGTCCAAGACATGCTTTGGCAGCTCGGTAGTATGCCTGCAAGCAAGAATAAGCCACCAAATTGCATGATTAGTGAACCCTAGACACCCAAAATGAGCACTAAAAGTACATTTACATTCACTGATATACCACTGTATTGTTGAATAGGCACTGTTCAGTGCCTAATACAACCACTACACATGTTGTAGTTTTTGAACAGTACACCAACAAGTTTCAAATTATTTGGTCCATGATAAGGGGCTTCCAGAGGTTTCCGAAAAGAGGCTTCCATAGGTCTCTGAGTTTTATTTTACAGCAGTTCCAATGGCATAAGATAAGTGACATTATGTTCTGTCAAAGTGTTTTAGTGCAAGTCATGGTATGTATCAGGATATCTTGTATCTGTATTGTTAAACCCTGATGGTACATACTGGTTATAATTACAGTGCTATCATGCTTATACTTGGGAATCAAATTCCATATGGTTTGAGTAACTGTCCTTTTAATGTTTCCAGTCACTTACTGCATTCTCCAAAATGTGTTGGATTTTTTATTTATGTACCCTGAAATGGCCCTTTATTCAAACAGTTTTTGTCTTTAAACTTCCTATTTTTAGTGTATATGTGCCTCTATTTCACTACACCAGTTGTCTTACTGGTATAAGCACACACCCCATTATTATCTGATATTGTAATACAATATGCATTGCACTACATCGATATCTGCTTCTAGTACTGTGTGCCTCATTTGCTGGCTACGATACCTACTGATGCAGACCATGACTTTCACTAAAATACTTCAAAGTAACAGAAAATAAGGGCCAATTATCATATGCCAAATACAAAGCTGTAAAAAAACCTAACAGAAAACTAGGCAAGTCCCTTATGATGAACCAAACAGTTTGAAACATGTCAGGCATATTGTATCAAACTACAACAAATCTGGAGAGTGAACAGCCTCCCCCCCTTTTTAAAGTCATCATAATATGGTATATCATATTTCAGTTGACACATTTGTTGCCGTCAACCACAACAAACTTTATTAGTCTTGTAAATGCATGCTACATGTTTCAGTTATACTGAATTTATAAATAAGTCAGGAAATAAAGTCCTTAAGTTAAAATAAGGATTTTATCAGCTTTTAGACAAAACAGAAGACATACAATACAGAGAATCCACAAACGAGAAATATAAAAGACGTTCACATTTTAATTGCTACATATAGACTATCATGACTTATACAAATTGTGAGATCTCACAAATTTATAATACACATGCATTTTATTTTGAGTTTTAAAATCATGTACTTAATGCCAGAGAATGGTCAGTACTACTGCAACAAGTAGCTTGTATTGACAAGACTACTAAAATTGGTTGTGGTTGATGGCAGCATGTATGTAAAGTTGAACAGTATCTGTTTAATAATAATAATAAAGATCTGGAGAAGATAGGCTGAAAAATGAGAAAGCTTATAACTATACTAGGAACCCACCACCTGAAAGCAGATGTTAATAGACTCTATATCGAAAGACACGATGATGGATGTGGATTAGCCAAACTGGAGTCCACATATAATGCTGCTATTGTTGGTCTCAGCAAGTACATCAAGCAAGGTAAACATAGGCTTACCAGATTAATGAAAGAATATGATGTCGGGAAAACCAAATACACTCTACAAAAAGAAGCTCATCTAATAAAGCAAAAACATATATAACATAAGAAACTGCTGCCCAAAACATCAAGAATCAACTAAGTCCAGCACGGAAAATGAGAAGACAGAAGAATACAAGAGGAAACCAACGCATGAACAATTCTAACAGGACCTTGAACAACCATCAGTAGAAAAACAAAATCCCTGGTGTGGTTATGTAGCTCAGGACTACAGGGAGAAATGCAGAGTTTAATAATAGCAGCCCTAGTTCAAGCACTCAATACACATTACCATTAGAGTAAAATCATGAAGCAACCAAATGAGTATATATGCAGGATGTGCTATAAGGCAAAAGAACACATAAAACATATTGCTGCATGATGCACAACACCTTGCACCAACTGAATACACTAACAGACACAATAAGGTGCGTTGTTACATTAACTGTAATTCTAAAATGAGCCATCCCCGTTGTGTGTATATAAGCAATAGGTGTGGGTATCAGTCAGTAACACAATATCTAAAAACATGTTTAATAAAGGATGAAGTAAACTACATGTTTCGGCCTAATGTGGCCATCATCAGGTTTTCATCCGAAAGTATGGTGGTAGTGCTTTACAGGATTGGTATGGGTATGTCACGATGGTGAGA
>Ga0123354_10006041_pt1 | contig 17853 bp, 11 predicted proteins | sample TergutLab28metaG_2_FD_97872 | JGI IMG/M metagenome (GOLD analysis project Ga0123354, IMG submission 97872) | Labiotermes labralis P4 segment gut microbial communities from Petit-Saut dam, French Guiana - Lab288 P4 | ecosystem: Host-associated > Arthropoda: Insects > Digestive system > Gut ...
AAAATGGGCCGCCCCTGTTCCCACCGTACTTCCCCCCCCCCCCCCCAACACCTCTGAAACAAGGCGAGAGTGAAACCACCTTCAGTCCAGACCTCCCCAGCTCATGCATCATACGCTCAACAATTCCTTTCCTTATATGTTTCAAATCATGCAGCCCCATCTCGTGACCAGCTACAGCACGTGGGCAACAACAAGATTCACATGCCTAGTTTTAGTCCCATTCGAACACAAACCCACTAAATCAGAATGTCGGTAAACAAAGAAAAAAGAATTATGTAAAAATAACAGAAATATCTGCGTCACTTGCATTTCTAACCCTGCCAATGGAGCAAAGATAACTTTTGAAACATATAATTAAATAATGGGCGTGTTACTGCATAATTTAATTCAGTGTTTGTGAGTATAAAACATATTCAAAAAGAAAAAATTATATGCTGTCACTGGGACTCAAACCAATGTAGTCTGTTTCTGAAGAATACTGCCATCACATGGTAACGTGACCTTTAATGCATGCTATAACTTCAAATTAAGTGTTGGTGTCTTTGGTTAATATATACGCAGCATGATTGATTGTAGCGAATGGAAGACGGAGAAACGCCACGAATGCACAAATATGGGGAAAGTAATACAACTTGAATTATGATGGCAACTGTACATCACATCACTGACTGAGTGGGACGTATGAAATATAAGGCCGCTTGATTTTTGTTGAACACAGTGTACCATTACTACTGGGCACTAATGCCTAAGTGCAGTCAGTTTGCAACAGCAGCTGACTAAAAGCTTGTCAAGTTTATGGGAAGATGACCAGGCTTCTCTATGAAGAAGCTGTGACAAATCAGAACAGCACAAAACCATAATTTACCTGTGATCTGTGTAATTTAGTTTTCTGCTTTAAGTGGTGTAGTGTAGTATAAGTTGTGGCTTGTCTTGTGCATTTAAGTGTGCTGCGGTTATTTTTTTTTTTGTATTCTCTTGGCAATAATTCTCATTTTGGGTCAAAGCGTGAAAACACATGGGCAAAAAAAGCTTCTGCAAAGGTGCAGAGGAAGGACTGTCACTTGAAGTGAAGTTCAATATCGTTAGGCGTAAATATACCAGTTCAATACGTGCAAACCATTAGTCTTAGTTGGATCCACAGTATGGTCTGTTCTGAAAAATAAAGACAAAATCAAGGAACGTGGAAAGACCAAAACTCCTTCCAGGCTTTGAAATTAAATTGTACTCTGTGTACTTCTAATCACTAATCTCATTTCAGTACTAAACATACCTGATGTTGGGAAATTAAAGTGTAAGCTGAGTACAAATTAGATATACATACACTCTCACTGAAAAAGTACCCTTATTTAGTGTTCCATTTTCCTGGAACCAAATTAAGAGCACTCAGTGAGGGATGCCTAGGCTTATTTCCAGAATTAATTTGTGTACAGATAAATCTGTTCAATATTTTCCTTGCATATGTGAAATAAAGTTCATTAATGAAAATATTGACATGGAAGAAATAAAATCTCAACACCTCTTAAACAGAATTAAGTATGTATAAGTTTCTAGGTTTTCTTTATAGAGTAAATATGTTTTTTTTTATATAGTAGCAAAATAAATTATTTCGAAAGTGTCACTGTTGCTGATTTGAAGCATCAATCTACCTGCATAACAATCACCATATAACACATGAATCATTTATCAATATGATTCTTCCAGTCTAGGTTGTTAACATTTTGTAAATTATGGAATTTTGTTATCTACAGACTCTTCTACACTCTTTTCATTATAACCACAATACTTAGCGTATATTGTGGAGAATATTCAGTATCAGTTTTACTGTATTTGTCTTACATATATTAGAGCCACCTACTGGCAGTATAATGCAATTAATGAGTTTGACAATACTTTTTTTTTTGTGTTCCACTGGACAGCATGAATGTTATCTGTTTAATGAAAAGGTACATGATGAGCCTGAGGACAAATAACAGACTGCATATGCCATTATCAATATTAAGAGAATAACTTCATATTCATTGCTACTATCACCTTGATGTTTCAGGCAAGAAGAAACAAGCCTCACAGCTGTGCAGTGATAATGGACAAAGCCATGGAACATGTTAGTGATGCTTCACATGCAGTACTCTTTGACTATGATTTTTTGCAGGATCTGAATATCATAGAAAACACCTCAACAGAACTGTCATAACCCTATTCTAAGCATAGTACAGTACTGAAATTGGAATAAATTACCTTCATTGCAATGATTAATTTAGAGAAACTGACCTTTCTCATCCGTGTCAAACTTAAGCTTTTGTTTGGCCTTCTTCTTTTGTTCCATTTTGTCTGCTTCTTGGTTGATGGTCTCAAACACAGTTTCTGCCACTTCTGCTTGCCACCTTTCTGAGATCACCAAAGGAAAGTTTTTGTAGAGGTCCTGATCTGCATCTGTCAACTGAAGAAAAGTACAGTACAGAAATAAATATTTTTCCATGTATTTTATATGATCTAAAGTCCACGCATTAATGTCTTTATGAAATCTACCATTAAGAAGGTCCAAGAAATCAAAAGGGACTAGAACTGAATGGTACACATCAACTTCTGGTCTAAGCAGGTGATTAATTTACTATGTGAAACTATAAACACCATAACAAAGAGTCCACGAATCCTTGGTGCGAGAATGCACAGCATGCAAAATTCTGTACGATAGTGCCTAATTTCTTCAGGATAATTAATGGATTTCTTTTCCTCACTTACAAATCATTTAAAATTTGCAGCCTACTTCTGTCACTGGCACTACTCAATGCATGAAACAGCAGCCAGCTTAACAGAACATCACCAGAGGATGAAAGAGGTAGCAGTGCAGAGTACCATGATCACATGTAGTGTCACATCATTTTCAAGAGTTAACAAAAACTACTCAGAATAAAATGTTGTAAACATATGCATGCTTGTGGATTGAGAAGACTAAAAAATCATCTGTATTTATATTTACTTTTACCTGGTGATTATGAAGTGAGCTGCATCAAGCAGAAAGGCATAAAATGTCAAACTGCTGTGAGTAATGAATTTCATAATTATCCCACAACAGAAGAATGCTCAAAGACTAACGTTATGTCACATATAGTTGATATGACAGAAAAAAAACACACACACACACACAAGGTGAGGGTTCCTGTTCGAGATAAATGCAGAGTGTAAAGAGGAACTGTGTACGTAAATCCAGTGGACAAATTTAAAAATTTTATATAGGTAAACCAAAAGAGTTTTTTAGGTGCTGAGAGTTTAATGTTTTATTTCCTGCTTCAATCATCTCTGTCAGAATATGACCCAGGTCAAATGTGTATTGTCTAAACAGTATTTTCTAGCTAAAAGAACTAGGACCAGATATTAATGGCTCAGCTTTTGGCATTTCAACATGCCAGCTTCATTAACCCCAAGTGCACTTACATATCTGACTGAAAACAATGTTCACCTGTTGAAAATCATGTCAGAATATGAAGTTAAATTACCTTTCTCATGTTTTACAGAGTTTGTTCTAGGATAACAGTCTTTCTTAAATTCATGTATGCCAAGATATAAGCCTCTAATATTGTTGTTGTTACTGATTGCTTAAAGCCAATTTATTCTATCGTGTGGTTTGGATTCTGCAACCATTCTGGCTTAGGTTTATGCCACTGCTGTAACAATTCTAAGCACTGTAGAAACCATGGTTCATACTGCCTGTCTTAACTCAAAATAACCAAAGACATACAACCCAAAAATTATGAGAATTCTTCAACCATGATGCCAGTCATAACAGTAGGTCCCCATGTCTCCTTCCACTTAGGTGAAGACAGAATATACTCAGGCAAGCGGTGTGTCTCACATGTCACTGTATAACAGGCAGGTTGTCACAATGATGAGCCATGGGACACATATTGTGGTTTCTTCAAATATGCAATTAACAACAAAGGGTTTGCATAAAGTTTACACACAAACGTGTCAAACAGCTTCTGAAATAGGTCATACAAAGAACACTTTCAAGAAGACAAACTGCCAAAAATGCATATAAACTGGCTGTTTTGAAGCATTTAAGATGAACACACTGAAGAACAAGGTGGCAGACAAAGTCTGAAGTATGCTGATTTGACTGCACTGGAGATAAGTATCATAAATTAGTATCCCCAGGTCAAAAAGTCTATCAACAGCTTTGCAGCAGAACATCTACCCATTGTTTCACAATGGACCATGGAAAGAGGACAAATGCAGAAAAATTACATTTGCAGGAAGGCATTAAAACGGGTTGACAACAAAAAAAAAAATTTAAAATTTATAAATTTTTCACCTAGGCCTAGAAAAATAATAAACTAGTAATAAGTTACATTAATACCTGCATTAAAATCACTTTTTTCCCAAGAAATCTATAACTGATAAGTGTTTAGTGAAAGCCTTACATTTCAGACAAAACAGCACCAATTCCAAGCTCAAAACATTCTATTGTCATGCTCACTAATGCTGTGCACATAAAGGAATGGTTTAACAGTCTTGTAAGCAGTGTATGCCTTGGTAAAACTTGGCACTTGCTCAATGCTGTGTTCATCTCCCTTTTCATCTTTCCCCCACCGCTCCCCCCACCCACACGGAAGTCACACAGCTCATCGATGCTGAATATGCCACACAACAGAAGTTCATTGTCCACAATCATAAAAGAACTGAAGTAGATATCCTAGTAGAATCCAGTCCTTGTGGAAGGCATCACCATAATCACCTTCAATACTAAAGTGTGAGTCAGCTTACAGTGTCCGCATTCTATCTGGGAGGCAATTGTACTTTACAATTTACACTGCCCCCTAACATCTGCCTTGCAACTACCATTCCATACTTGGGCGACACATGGCAACATTTTGCACATACAATAATGACTGCACGGTAATTATCAGTATAGGCAGGTTAGCCCTACCATGCATTCCAAAAACATCATGTTACTTTCATTCCACGTTTGGCTAATGCATGGAACTACTGCACATTCCAAAACTTCCATGTTACTCTATTTTTTTTTTATCTAAAATGATCGTTCTAGGCATACCATATGTCAGGAGTAGGAATTTGGAACAAATGACATGGGAAAATAACTCTGAGGAACAATGCTGCCAATATAATGCCATGCTGTTCAAATCGCATTTTCGGGACTAGAAGAAATGAAGGGTAATTGTGGAAAGACAACGTACACCGGTATGACGGATAGAGGTTTCACTGTAAAAAGACATGCAATGGCGCCTACGGGAAAAAAAATCCGTTGAAAAAGTTCTAAGAAATGATAAAATTGAAAATGTTGATTTGACATAAGAATGTTCCTGCTCACACAAATCTGGCTGTTCAGTGGCGAATAGCCAAGACCACAATAGCAGGGGCTCCAACCTTCTGTACTGTCAACACTTTGCTGCTCATGACATCTAGTGTGCATGCATGCACGCACTCTCTCTCTCTCTCTCTCTCTCACACACTATATATAAATATTTATATATATATACAGGGTGTCCCAGGAGGAATGCGCCAGACTTCGGGAGAGTGTTTCTTATGTTAAAGTATATCGATATAACCCCAAACACCTATATCCAAAGTTGAACGGTTATGGAGATAATGGCAGAGAAGTTTGAAACTTTGACAGCTGTTACACACTTATTGATTACCAAATACATATTAAAACTGGCAGGAATATGTGATTTCTATAATGTTAATATCTGTACTTAACATGTAATTAACGTACGAGTGACATAAAGCCATTAAATTGAACCACATAAACACTCGCATTAACGCACTTTACATGGCGCTTCCAACTCCTGTACAAGCAACTAACAGTCACGCAGGCACGATTATCATTGCATTCCACTCTCAAGATCATCAAAGCTGTTGCACGACGCATCATCAGCTGTGCAGGTTGCAGTATTTGGAACCGCAAGAAGCCCTCACTTTTCTCAGGCCATTATCTCCATAACCGTTCAACTTTGGATATAGGTGTTTTGGGTTGTATCGGTATACCTTAACATAAGGAACACTCTCCCGAAGTCTGGCACATTCCTCCTGGGACACCCTGTATATATATGTAAAACAAAAAATAAAAAGTTAAAAAGACAGAGGTTCAGCAAAATGTGCAGCAGGTGCACAACCGCACTACAAATAAAGTTTCAGACACGCTTCCAGTAATGGCAGGATCACTGGCCTTGTTACGTTAAATTCCAAGTACTTTCAAGCAGACAAAATGCACACTTCCATCATTTACATTAATATCTGTCCATAAATATGTTATCATTAGTTTTAGGTACTGTCTTGTATACTTTTCTGGCAGAAATAATGACATGCTCTTTAATGTTTTCCCAAGATATACGATGTCCAATTACTTGAGGTTTCTAAACTACACGACAAGTTAAGATTTTAAAATCCAAACTTCATTTTCCATGTCATTTTGCTTCTTGAGATGAAGTACTTTCATGTTAATTTTTGTTGTTGTTGCTCATTCACACTTATGGGAAGTCTATCACTAACTGCTGCAAACACCAGACTGCAGTCAGTATACTGTTCAATACATGGATGAAAGTCCATTACCGCATGTTGTTTGGCCAAGTGCCGTTAAAACGTTGCAGCCCAACAGGTAAACTAGACAACCGTGAGTCCTTTTTTAATTTGTAGAAACTTAACACACCTTTATACCCTTTGTGTCTTCTTCATCAAAAGATCCAATATCAAATGCATCTGCAGCATTCACTTCCCCTCTAGGAGGTATAAGAGGTGGTGTGTACTTCTGGAGGTAAACCTGTTGCCAATCCATTCCCGCAAAGAATGAGTGGTCCTTCACTTCATCAGCACTGTTGATTAACACAAGAAATAGTAGAAATCACATTTAACTCATCTCCTTATTTCTCCCATTACACTAACACACAGAAGAGACATGGAGTGTCTATTATATAACACACTCTACCATCATTACATTACATGTGTAATTTAAAACATTAATCAATTGGATTTAAATATCGTAACTAGGAAAGTTTTAATACAGAACTGTATCTTTGATCAGTTCTGCGAGCACTGGGAAATACAAGCTCCTGTACGCAATGTGAGTCAGCCGAGAGTTGCTACATTTTACGTGTGCTGGAACCTGAGAGACTGGCCCACATTTATTTTGTGTCCCATATAGAACACTGTAATGCGTGTTAAAAATGTCTGCTGTTGAGCAGAGTGTTCCTTTGCAAAAGTTCTGTAAAAAAATCCTACGTCAATGGTGCCTTGTAAAAGAACAGTGAGAAAATAATGTATCACAGGTTCAGTGTTGGGGGAAAAAAAAACATAAAAAAAACTTGCATTTCACAGATGACACACAGTTTACATTAGAAAAAGCATGAACAGCCTGTATAACAGATGTTGTCATTGTTATGAAAATCCCCATGCAGTTTGTAGTTTTCTTTACAGGACCGCAGCGTGTGCAAAATCACAGGGCTTGTACTTGAAAAATCCCACTTGTTATGTTTAATTAATCCTGAATATTATTCAGTGAAAGAGAACATGTAGGGTAATCCACTTCCCTCATAAGAACTGAAAGACAATTTTTAAACAGAAAAGCTAGTAAGTATTTCAAGAGATAACTTTCACTGCATGTCAAGAAATATATTCAAAAGATGTAGGGCTAGCTAATAAGCTGGAGAATGGCACTTCCGAGACTGTTCTATGAAATATGGTAAGCTGAACCGCAAGAGAAATTCATACTCTAAGTTCCCAACACATGCAGGCTTTGTAAGCAACACAGCTTCCATGACAGCTGCCATGCTGGTGGAAAAGATTAGAGATACAATCTGTACTTCCAGGTCCTCTATTACGCACAGTCTGACATTCAAAGAACTCACTTCTAGTATCATGTCAATCTTAAAGAAATAAAAATTCAATTAAAATAGTAAGTCAAGTATACATATAGTGACCTCACATGGGTCTTCTGTTGAATCAGTCTAACAAGCTGAAAACTCTTGTTCATGTTCACATTAGACAAGGTGAATACTTCAAAGCTCAAGCAAAATAAAATGGGTTTAGCAGAAAATCACATCAAAATACATAATTCTAAACTTTCTTATGGAAATGTCAAGAACCAAAGATAAAAATATACATTCACATTTAAACACATTCCAAGTAATTTATAACTCCTTTACATGTTGAGATTTATAACAGTTTTTTGAATGAATAATGTAATCACATTTGTGGCTTGGCATGACTCAAGGGTGAATGAGTGTTACTCACAATCCATATGCCACCAGTCTCTTTATACACGGTACTGAAACATGTCGGATAATCACACAAGTGGAAAAAAAAGTGTAATATATGTGCCGGCAATGGAACATTTTGTCAACATTATACATGTTAGTACTCCTGAAAGTTATAACTCCACGACTCATAACAATTTCATACTGAAGAGTTCAGCATACAGTAGGGATCTTAAATTTTCACAATGGTAATGATTTAGCTCATGGTCTTCTGGGTTGTCTTGCAATAACATCAACGTTTCAGGGGGAAAAAGTCAATAGTTCCTCCAAACCAATGGTAACTATCTACCGCACTACATGATGTTATAAACTACAAGACATACTGCCTCCATCTGCCCATTTCCAAGGATGGAGGCAGAAGGTTCCTCTTGAACATTGGTAACCACCTACTAGGCAATGCAATTTTATAAATCAGAACACCACAACCTAATTAGCATAATACATGGTGTGGCTATAAAATAACGGGACTTAATTTTTTTCTGCTTCCCTGTGAACTTGGCAACAGTGAGTGGTGTGTGGTATTGGCTTGTGCTCTCCCCTCCATTCATGCTTACAATTTCAAGGTCGTGCGGCAAACAGTTTGGCAGTAGCCTTTGCTTGAAGTGGATTGTGTTCTTGTTCTCCATCGGTATCATGTTCAGTGTTAATGTGGAACAACGCGTCAATGTGAAATTCTGTGTGAAACTTGGAAAATCCACTACAGAAATGTACGATTTGTTGAAGAAAGTTTATGGTGATGAGTGTCTATCTTGTACTCAAGTTTTCGAGTTGTTTAAAATATTTAAAGAGGGAAGGGAAGAGATCGGAGATGATCAGTTTCCCACTCGTCCTAGCACATCAAAAACAGACGCTAACATCGAAAAAGTCGGTGAAATTTTCGACAAAATCGTTGCCTGAACATTCGAGCAGTTGCCGAGTTAATTAGCATTGACAAGGAAACTGTTCGACAGATTTTACATAACAATTTCAACATGAAAGAAGTCTGTTCGAAGATGGTACTGAGACTCCTCACTCCTGAACAAAAGGAAATTCGAATGAACATTTGTGCTGACATTCTTCAAAACACTGAAAACAACCCAAACTTTTTAGAGAACGTAATAACTTGTGATGAATCATGGGTTTTTCAATATGACCCAGAAAGTAAGCGCCAATCCATGCACTGGAAGAGACCCAGTTCACCAAAGCAAAAGAAAGCATGGCAGAGCAAATCTGAATTTAAAGCAATGATGATTGTTTATTTTGACATCCGAGGGACTGTTCACATGGATTGGGTGCCTGAAGGTCAGACTGTTAACCAGGTCTACTGCAAGGAGGTTTTGACAGACCTTCGTGAAAGGGTGAGAAGACCTGAAATGTGGAAGAATGGCTCGTGGGTTCTTCACCAAGACAACGCGCCAGCACACAACGCCCTGTCTGTCAAGAAGTTTTGGACGAAGCACAAGATCACTGTGTTGGAACATCCACCGTACTCACCTGACCTAACCCCACGGGACTTTCTTTTATTTCTAAAGATCAAGTCTGCGTTAAAAGGAAAGGTTCAAGTCCGTAGATGCAGTGAAGGCAAAAGAGACGGAGCTCATGAATAAGCTATCAGAAGACAACTTGCAGCACTGCTTCCAACAGTGGAAGATTCGCATGGAGCAGTGTAGGGATCAGGGAGGGAAGTACATTGAGGGTGACAACATTTCTATTGTGTAATTTTTTGAATAAAAAATGTTCTAACATCAGTCCGGTTATTTTATAGCCACACCACGTATCTTTATTCAGGGGTTATGATAAGTAAAAATTCATGCATTTAATACACTTTAAGGATCAGTACTCCAAGAATAATAATAAAAGGTTTCAGCATGATATTTGACAACTACAAAACTCAACCACTCAAAATATTTCTACAGCCTTCATAACTACTTGTATAAAGCTATCCATATCCTTGTTTTTGCTGTTACATAGGTCCACCTATAACTGGAGTTCCACAAAACCAGCAACAGATGTACTTATAGGTCAACTACAGTGAACAGTTTCTAACAAAGAATCACAACATTACACATGAGTTTGAACACATATATTTGTCTGACACAAATGTGAATTATTGTAGGTAATGATATAAAAAGAATGAATGAATGAACAAATAACTGGCACCTACAGAAGCCCCAGAATTATGGTGAGAAATGTTACCTTTCCAGTGTTGCAGTATTGTGGTGGTTCTTTTAATGAAACTGTACCTTGCAATTAACATCACATACAAATAAACTGCAGTATGTAGTCACAGACACGATAAATGAAGAAAATAAATTGACAATATATGGTACTAACATCATTTTGAGCATGTCAGGATGTCAAAGTCATGTTATGCACTCACATTCTTTTATGTTCTACATTCATTTGAAAGGAAGAATGGGTAATCTTGGAAGCCTGTGACTTTGAAAAAATTTCTTGGTGAGAATTCAAACAGCTGACACGCCCAAAGAATGTATGCAGGCTGAAACGTTCCATATTCTGGGCATTATTAAGAGATGCACAAAATATATTAATACAGTAATAGAGTTTTTGTTTAAAATTCATAGTTGAATTTTAACTGAGAACAATATGATTTTTAAACTCGAGTGATGTGGACAAATTTGATTTATACCTGTATTCTTGTTCTCATTGACCTTACAATGGCCACATGAGTGGCCTCAACATGTTGATGACCAATGTGCAATAAATTACATCCATAAAACCAAAGTGCATTTGTTGGTCCTTTAATATACTCTATGGAAGGTATGCAGGGTTTGATGCAGAGGCTTGAATGTAAAAATTATAAATGTACATAGATGACACAAGAGGAAGGCATTAATAAAGGCAGAAGAATGTTGCATTATGGGAATGTCATCTGTACTCTCAATAAGCATTATTATGGTGCTCAAAGAAAGGAGCATGAGACAGGAGGAGACATGTAGCATGCATGACAGAATAAAAAATTAATGTAAAACCTTGAAAGAAGCAGTCCACTTGAGATAACTATTTGTAAATGGAATGGTAATAAAAGGTGAAAGGTCAAGGTAAAGTTCACCCTAAAACAGGCCAGGAAGGTTCAGAGGGAGAATAAAAGTATAGCTATACTCTTTTTTTAACCTCATCACTAGATGGGGGTGGGTAGTCAATGCCATGTCCCAGCCGCTTAACCCCCAGGAATGACCCGGTACCCACTGTGAGGTGGCTGGGGGGGAGGGGGGTAGTCCAGGGCCAGGTTGGACTGGTGTATAAAATCTTGCCCCTACCAGGATTTAATCCCCAGACTGTCCAGCCTCTAGTGAGTCACTATACCAACTATGCTGACCTAGCCCACAATTAAATGGTAATATTAAATGTATCTTAAACCTAAGTGGGTGTGAGAAAGTGGATAGGATTCATCAGCACCAGGATAGGGTGCAATGGTAGAAATCTGAGGAAAACAGTAACATAACCTTCAGATTCACTGAACATTTGACAGACTATTCAGCTTCTCAAGAAGGCAGTTCATTCATTCATTCATTCAGCATGCACCTAGCTAATAACATAAGCATTGACTTTATCTGATATAAGTACAATACAATACTAGTTACACACAGCATATTAAACACTGCCTTACCCATTTCCTTTACAACCCAGTCTTTTGTCAATATCTCTTTGAAGCAGTCCTTCCAGTAATGATCTAAGATCTCTAGAGAAAGATTCTGGCAATTCAACATTCTGAAATCACACAATGATCAAATAAAATTAAATCTGACAAACACTGAAACACATACTTCATGTTTCTTGATTTAAGGTTTTTCTTTAACTGTTCTTTGGAGACAAGTAACTTAAATTTCCCGCACTTAAAATTTGCTTCATTTTAGCAATTAAATCCTTTATACCCAACACAAATATTAAACAAGGATTTTATCATATCATTTTAGGTACAATCTTCAATCATTATTGAACCTCTTCCTATCAAGTGCTTTTACTGGCTTAGAACTGTCAAACCACATGATCAGTGGCTGAAGCTATGACCTGGCCTTTCCATTTCCAATACATACTGTGTATGTGTTGTCTTGTTATTTCTCTCCAAGAACTGTTGCCATTTCCTCAGTGCTGCATTCAGTGAAACATAACTGCTGTCATGACACTTCAGGCAGTAAGCCTTACCCACTTGAAACCCAATGTAAAACATTCTATTGTATGAACTGTTGTCCCACCTCATACCATAAGATAAATCACCTTTAGGCAAGACATTCCCATTGTGTTATATTATTAAAAAAAGGTAAAGTGATCCCGTTACAGGCCCGGTGTGGCCCAGACAGTGGGTAGAGATAGTTCTAGTCTTCCATGACTGCAGCATTAGAAGGAGGTCAGTGGTCAGCAGCATGCCCCGCCCGCACTTTGCGCCCGAGAAAGACCCAGTACCCATTGTACAGGAGACTGGGTGGGCCCCAAGGCCAGTGCGGATGGGCAGAAAATCTCGTCTCCATCAGGATTCGATGCCGGACCGTCCAGCCCGTAGTCAGTCGCTATACCAACTGAACTACCTGGCCCACTGTGTTATATTATACTAGTAAATAAAACAATAGTGAAGTAAAGTTATATACAGACTCTATTCAAAATTGCTTTATTTACTAATCACCATTCTACAAGTAAGATGGGATAAAAACAAAAGCCACCAGAAAAATTCAAAATGTTTATATCCACAATAGCAGAAAATTAACCTTTAGATGCCTAATGTCAACTATAGTGGTCGTACCGCACCGCTAACCTCTAAAGTTGCATTTTATATATTTATTCAACAAATATAGGTACTGAATATTTTAAACATGGTGTATACTCTCTGTTTTTTTCTCTTCAAAATGCAGTTCGGTTCATAATTCTAACATATTTGGTTCCTGCATTATTCACATTTTATATACAGGATGTGCTATAATTAAAAAAATAATTCCGGCGCCAAAAGGTTAAGGCCAATTTTATTTTCCACCTCAAGCACTGAAAAAGATAAAGATACAAACATTTGGACCTAACTGGTTTGAACCACAAATGAAAATTAATGGGATTCATGGAAGAATAACAAATGAAAATGTGAAATGATTCAAGCAGGTGAACAACTGCTGATATTAGTTGTGAACAGTTACCAACTGTTATGTGTGTTGAGGCTGAGAAGTAAAGTGGTTCAAGTATCCAAAGCAAATGAAGAGTCAGCAATGATAAAACTATCTAAAATGAGCTCCAGGCACATTCCTGTCTGCAACATTGTTCATAATGAGCTGGGATAAAGATAAGTTACCACTGGATGGACTCTTCAGAAACTAAGAGGTTCATACAAGTATGGTTTCAGAAGACAGCACTGACCAATCTGCAACAGTACAACAATGGACATGTTTTCCTGAATCACACAGTGAATGGAGATGAGACATGAGCCTTAATGTAAACACATATCTGTCCAGCTACCCAAATGGTAAAATAAGCAGCCTTCAGTATGCAAATAAAAGTGTCCGGAATTCCAATGGCAACACTGATTCATTTCCAAGGGGAGGTGTTTGGCACAAAGAAAATGCTTACAGGCTGAAGCTGGCAACTTAATCAAAATGCAGTAGATTTCTTTCAAAAGTTGGTGAAAACATCAAATCCAATGTCCTCCAACATTTACTACATACTACGACACAGTGCCACCTAGTCTTAACACTTTTTGGGCCAGTGAATGAAGCATGACTTAAAACACAAAGAAAAACATATTTCGCCACTAAGGAAACATGTGGACTGTTCAATAAAATGCAGTGAATAGCACAGTAATTATGTATAACAACAGAGTATGTTTAACCACTGTTTGACTGAAGTTTTCAGATCCTCACAGAGGTGACTGCTCAGGCAGGGGAGTTGTAGGTGGATATCAGTGTTTGAGTGGAACATGCTGCCTCCATTTGCAGGGTGATAATGGTGGCAGCATCGTCCTCTGAAACACCAAAATCTATCTGCACCTCTGCATGGTATCACAAATCAGATGACCATAGTCTTTACTGTAGGATTATTCCATAAGTGTTCAGTTGGTCTCAAGTGGCAATATCTTTATGTGGAACATCACGTTGTGATACATAAACAATATGTGGTAATACTGACTTGTATTCAAGATGCAACCACTTTCAGCTTTTGGCCAGGACACCATCTACCTGGACTTATATTTTTGTTTTCCTCAATCCCTCCAGGCTAAAGTCAGAAGGGTACCTCAAATTAGACCAGAGACGTTTCCTTCCATATCCTTTCCAATTTATTATTCACTAATGACAGTACCATTTGGTGCTAAATAATACGAGTCAGAAGGCCATTAAATAACCCAGAAACAAATAATTTTAAAAAATTGCTCCCAAAATAAAATAAATTTTATTAAATTATTTACTCACCATTGTCAATGTCATCCTATCTATTTCATGCTTATCTTTTGTTTTGTGTTGTCTGAATGGACTATGGCCTTTGAGCAATTTGTATAGCATACAACCAAAGGAAAACCAGTCAGCACTGGAATCATATGCTGTTCCTTTTGAGAGTACCTCAGGAGCCATGTACCCATGTGTTCCTCTGAAACAAAACTTAATATCAGACCTCTGCATAAGTTGACACAGAGAGCTGCTAAGAGAAAAATGAAAGTGGCTTTGTTGTAAGACCAAACTGGTAAAAACTTTGACAAATTCTGACAGCATAACTGGATGTTCACAACTGTAACCCAAGTCTGTCAATTTATTAAAAGCTTAATTATAGTCATATGGGTCATCATTCCACATCAAAATGCAGTTTAAAATCCAGTCTTTTCATATATAAATCCAATTTCATTACTTTGTACATACTGCAAAGAGAACAAAAAAGCCAAACTTAGCCTTATATGCCATATAGTTTCCTGCGGCAGAATATTCATGTTCTGGATAGAACAGCTTCTGAAAATTATTACAACTCAGCCTAATTCACACAACATGAAATATAGTTTCAAAATTGGCATTGCATTCCTATATAGTTGGCCTCTTTACTTTAATGTACTCAGGTGATATACAGTTAGGAAAAATATAGCTTTCTAGCACCTTCTTGTCCCAAATACTCCCAAAAGTCATGGGCAGACAGAAAATGCATCATGGGACACCAAGCAATTTCCCAAACACAAACCCATGGATACACCGTTATATTCTTGTTACAGTACATAACAATATGTCTTTATTTGCCACAGGACATACAAACACTTCACAAGACAGACAGCAATGTAATTCCAGTCAATGACTTATCAGTTCAATACATACAACTGTCAACACTCTTAACAGATGACCACAGCAAGGAAACAAGAAATCTCATTTTGACTCAAATGATTACTTTACAACAGGAGACATTACTGACAACTACATAACCAGTGCAAGAAAGTGTTCTCTGACATGTGAGAAATCAAATATAGCATAAGTTTAAAGCAAATGGTAGCCAGTAACATGGGTCTGATATTGAAGTGCTGCACAAGAGGTGTTTTAGTTACACCTTATACAGGTACTTATGGAATGCTGTGCAAACGGTGTGCGCAGACATTTGTAGAAGTAAGTAAAAGAAACGGACATCTTGCACACTCCTGGCCAACCATGCGAATGCATCAAGGCATTGAGGCATCACCCTTGCAGACTGGTGAAATTTATTTGCTACCTGAAATAAATATGGTGTTTGTTCTTGGCCTGAGTAGTGGTTGAGAGTTGCCATTTCCATCACGTTATTAGGTGCGGGGCTAACAATGTGAAGTTGGTTTAAATGAAGAAAGTTTAATTCAAAACTTGAAAATTTTCTTTTCCTCTTCAGTTTACATTAGTATATGATTCAAGTTTGTAACAAAGATTTTTATCTGACTGTTTGCTTTAGTAAAACTACCTATCCTTTCAAAAACAGGAAATCAGCAGTGTTTAAATCCTGAAGTAAAACTAAAATATTAATGTAAATTTAAACCAATGCTGATTTGTTTTTACAGATAAGCAGCACACACTGATAACCTCATCTAATACATACATACATATACAAACAGGTTCACTGTCCAACTGATAACAACACTGGAAGCCTAAAAATTTAACATATGAGCATGGGCAGAAATGTTTTGCCTCCTCTGTCATAGTTTTTATTAGAGTAATGAAAACTGGACAAAACTGGTTCCATGAAGTCACAAGATATCTCCCGTCCACCACAGGTAACCTTGAACTCACAGCTATCCATAACTCCAGTTCAATGTCAGTTGACGTGGAAGGCTGTGACGATGTGTGGTTCAAATAACATGCCATTACTGAGTTACTGACTGCTGAAAAAATTCCTCCTAATGACATTCATCACCATACGCAAGCAGTGTATGGGAATAAGTATGACGTAAACACAGATGTTGGGTATGGCAGTTTAAGCACGAAGAAGTGGGAAAAGCAAGGTTGCATGACAAAGCAAGGTCAGGGAGGCCAGGATGGAATTAAAAAACATGAAAAATGTTGGCAAAAGAGTAATGAGGTTGGAAGAGATTATGTGCAAGAGTGATTATGCACAGTTGTAAATAAAGGTTAAAAATACATTTATATTTTGTTTCACTTAACATCTCCCTTCCTTCATTTTTTTATTTAGCTGGAGACAAAACGTTTCTGCCCATCTCTGCACCCATACGCAATATTTAAACATAAATAACAGAAAAAACCAATAATGATGAGATAAAGACCAAAAAGTCAGCTTCATAAATTAGAAAAAAAAAATCTAATTAATACACTTTCCTCTAATACAGAATGGCATTCACATTGATTTATATTTTCCTATTATTATGTTCACAGCTACACAATATACCAGCCATCGCATCCATGAAAAAATCTGTCACAAACCTTAGTCACTACATATCGCACAATCTACTTCATCACCAATCTACAGAATACTGTACGCTGACCAAAATACATATAAGAAGGAATCAATGCACATAATTTATATTTGATTTATTTAATTAATTAATTTATATTTAACTATGAGCTCTTTACATTCCACAGGCGATGGAACCAATGCACATACTTTGTACTCATTCAGTTTTAACTATTATTTATCCGAATATTACTCCACTTTCTGGAATAATAATTTTAATATGATCACTGTATTTAACATTTGTGAAGAAATGGTCTTGTCCTGAAACAATTTTCTCTTTAATGTACACCTAACTTCTACCTAATGATGGCCAATCAAAGAGGCTGAAACATGTCGGAGAAATACTGAAAACTTACTATATTCTTATCAGTTGTGTTTTTCTTGAACATAAAGATGTGAAACTAGTTTACAACCATCTTATGTCTGAAGGTCCAGAATGCATAACACATTACAGGAGTATCATTTAGAACAGCACTAAGCATTTCAAAGAAAGGAAAAAAAGGTGAGAATCCTCCTCCTTTTCTGTACCAGAGAACAACAACTAGCACTAAATATTAATAGTGACAGTGATGGTACCTTCATCAGCAAATTAATGAACAATGGAAACAATGTTTGGGGGAGGGGGGGGGGGGGGGGGAAGGGAGGGGGGGGGGCAGCCGGGACGGAGGGGTGCGGACGGGACGGGGGGGTGTGGACGGGACGGAGGGGTGCA
>Ga0123354_10006042_pt1 | contig 17852 bp, 16 predicted proteins | sample TergutLab28metaG_2_FD_97872 | JGI IMG/M metagenome (GOLD analysis project Ga0123354, IMG submission 97872) | Labiotermes labralis P4 segment gut microbial communities from Petit-Saut dam, French Guiana - Lab288 P4 | ecosystem: Host-associated > Arthropoda: Insects > Digestive system > Gut ...
AGCCATCAGGCTATCGGGAAGATATTCAAAATAACCGGTCGGAGTATATTTCTGTTCATCATTTCCACTGTTGCGTGTTAAAAGGACAAGTTCCCATTTTCCCAAAATTGCTTTTTCGGGATCTATGTCATTGTCATTGACCGATTCATCTTTGCAAGAACCCAAACTTCCCGCCAAAATCAGTAAAATCGCTATAAATTTTAGTATTTTCATATTCATTATTATTTTTTTAGTTTGTTATTAAAATTTTTATAAAACCGGTTTGCCACCCTTGCTTTCGCTTGCAAGAGCAAAATTACACCCAGTCGCGCGGCATTTTGAAGGAAATTGATATCATAATAGAGAATTTTTGAATATTTTTACAAATATAAGATAAAATAATGAGAAAAACAACAGATTCATGTATTTTTTTAAATAAAAAACGATGGTTCAAAGTTATATAATTGATAATAAGACATATAAATTTTGAAAATTCTATAAAAGATGTTCAATGGATGAAGCAAATGCTTGCCGGCGTAACAAAATGTGTTTATTTCAATCGAAACATTGCAGTTCTGTGTGCGTTTTGCGGAATTCGTTGCATTCCTTGCTGTAAAAATAAATTGTAAAAGCCGTAAAATGAGTAAGGAAGGATGAGTTTTTTAATCTATAATTCTTAATTCTTTCTCAACCTCTTCCAGCGAAAATCCCCTGCTTGCTGCAAAACGCAAAAGCTTTTGCCGGACTTCCCATTCATTTTTTCCTTTGACCGATTTCTTTTTCTGCTCAAGCAATAATCGAAGCCGTTCGCGATTTTCTTCGGGATCGAGATTTTTCAACGCTTCCTGAATGAAAGACTCCGGCAGTTGCTTTTTTCGGAGTTCAAACCGGATTCGATGAATTCCCCAGCGGTTATACCGGGCTTTATCATTGACAAAGGCTTTACAATAACGCTCATCATCCAAAAACTTTTCTTTCCGGAGTTGTTGGACGATTTGATTCTGTTGTTCGACGGGAATTTCCCACTCATCCATTTTCCGGCCGACATCCCAACAACACCGTTCGGAACGGCTGCAATAAGCGGCTAAGCGATGTAAAGCCTGTTCGTAACTTAGCTTGTTCATAATTTTGCGATTATTATTCTATCGTTTCCCGAAATATCTTTGAATAATTCCACCGACTGGAAATTTTTCTTTTCAAGCGCTCTTGCTACGTCTTGTCCGTAAAGCGAATTAGTTTCAAAATAAAGCGAACCTCCTTTACTTAATCTATCCAGGGCAAAACCGGCAATTCGTTCGTAAAAAAGTAAGGGATTGTCATTGGGGACAAAAAGCGCTTGATGCGGTTCATAATCCAGCACGTTTTTTGCCAACGCCGTTTTTTCTTTTAAAGTGATATAAGGCGGGTTACTGACGATACAATCAAATTTATGAAACGAAAATGGAAAAGGCTCATTACTTAAAATGTCGTAATGAAAGAAATGTACGTCCACTTGATTTTTTATTGCATTTAGTTTGGCGACATTCAAAGCTTTGTCCGAAATATCCAACGCAAATACCTTCGCTCCCGCCAGGCGCTTTGCTAAAGTAATTGCAATACATCCGCTCCCCGTACCAATATCCAACAATTTACAATCCGTTTTCGATTTTTCCTCCCGAATGATCCGTTCAACTAATTCTTCCGTTTCGGGACGCGGAATCAAGACATTTTCGTCGACTTGAAATACCAATCCGTAGAATTCGGTTTTTCCTAAAATGTATTGAATAGGATGGTGTTTTTTCAAGTCCGCGATAATCTCCTCTACCATCAACTGTTCTTTTAAAGATAATTGCTTATCTTTGCACCGCAAAACGGACGATTTATCCATTTTACAAACAGATTCCAACATCAAAAAGCCGAGCGATTTGATTTCGGAATCGGGATAAAAATCCTTTAGCTGCTCTTGGATGAAACGAAGGATGGTTTTCATAGCGCAAAAGTAATCATTATGGAACAGAATGACAATAGTTCTCTTTACATGCGCCGCTGTTTGCAGCTGGCAGCTTACGGGAGAGGATTTGTAGCTCCGAATCCGATGGTAGGCGCCGTGATTGTTCACAACGACCGGATTATTGGCGAAGGATTTCACGGAAAATACGGCAGTCCCCACGCCGAAGTGCAAGCGATTGCTTCGGTCGCCAATGAAAAGTTGTTGAAAGATTCGACGATTTACGTCAATTTGGAACCTTGCTCGCATTATGGAAAAACGCCTCCCTGTGTCGATTTGATTCTGGAAAAACAAATCCCCCGAGTGATAGCCGGACATGAAGACCCTTTTTCGGAAGTTTCGGGACGGGGACTGAAGACGCTTCGTGAAGCAGGAATTGAAGTCGTTTGCGGTGTGTTGGAAGATGAATGTAAAGAATTAAACAAAAGTTATTTAACTTATATAAACCGGCGTCGACCCTACATCATTTTAAAATGGGCGCAGTCGGCAGATGGGTTTATTGATCATTTCAGGGAAGAAAATGACGGAAAAGCGCCGGTCAGATTTTCGAATACTTTTACTCAGATACTTGTCCACAAAATACGGGCGGAAGAATCGGCAATTATGGTCGGAACCCGAACGTTACGCTTAGATAAACCCGCCTTAACGGTTCGGTACTGGACAGGAAACAATCCGGAGCGAATAACGGCGGATAGTCACTTACCGCTTCAACAACAAGTCCGTTCGCTTTTTGAACGGAATATTCAATCGCTGATAGTGGAAGGAGGCGCTAAATTATTACAATCTTTTCTTAACGAAAATTTATGGGATGAAATTCAAGTAGAAATCGCACCTTTTCAATTAAAAAGCGGGATTGCTGCTCCCACCCCCAAAGGGGTATTACTAAATGTTCAAAAATGTGAAAATTCGATGCTTTTTCACTATAAGAACGCTTCCAACTCCTAAAAAAACATAAATATTACAAGACATAGTGATGAAAGTCAAAATTGTTTCTACTTTTGTAATTTAAATGAAGATAATTTTATGAAGATAACATTTAAAGACGGATTGTATTTACTTAGTTTTTCAATACTTGTAAGCCTAATGGCTTCCTGTTTGGGAAATGATAATTATGATATATATCCCACAACCGATGCGGAATTGTTAAGTTTTAGCTTAACCAGCGATTCGGTAGCGGACTTGGCAAATGTAGTTTTCTCTATCGATCAAAGAGGCGAATATGGAAACGGTTCGATTTACAATTATGATTCAATGGCTTACCAAACGGTAATAAAATATAAAGTAATAGTTACCTATTTAAGCGGAGCCGGGACAAACAATGTGCTGAACATTACCAACGGCGATTCCACTTTGGTATCGTCAGGCGATTCGATCGATATTTCCCAACCGCTCACCTTAAAGGTTTATGCTCAGGACGGGGTGACAACAAAAATATATGACGTAAAACTAAACATTCATCAAGTAGATCCGGATTCGATGCAATACCACCGGATAGCTTCCGATTTGCCTTTTCTACAAACCGAAGACACAAAAACAGTTATGTTTAATAATCGTTTTATGACCTATTCTAAAATCGATAACCAAATTCAACTGAACAGTTCGTCCGACGCTGTGAATTGGACTTCGGAAGGGATTTCGGGACTTCCTCCGAATGCAGTGATTCGAGGAATACAAAGCAATGGAACGCGACTGTTTGCCTATACAACCGATGGCGATTTATATGTTCGTTATGATCTAAGCATCGATCAATGGATATTGGTTAATAAGCCGCCTTCGATAAAAGTAATAAGCATTTTGGGTTATTTGAATGCAGGCCCGAATCAACCGGAAGGATTAAGTATGGTTGTAGATACCGGCGATAAATATGTATTTGCTTTCACCGGCGACTTTATTCAATGGGATTACGACGATTCGACTTCGATTCCCGACGATTTCCCTTTGTATGATTTCTCAAATTGCAGCTATGAATTAATGTATTCACAACGAATTTCCATTTTCGGTGGAACATCGTCAACCGGAGTTATACAGAATGCGGTCTGGTCGACGGAAACCGGGCGCTATTGGGCGAAGCTGACTAATGATGTGAGTGTTTTCCCGCCTTTGGAGGGCGCAAATGTTGTTAATTATAACGATGAGTTTTGGTTGATAAACGGTAAATCGGATACCGGTTATAACAGCAATATCTATTATTCAATTGACGGAGGAGTTACATGGCTGATAAAACCGGAAAATACGCAAACGCCGGAAGATTATTCTCCGCGCTATGGAGCATCTTTAGTTATGTCGAACGATAACAAGTCTTTCTATATTATAGGAGGGAAACAGAATACGGCACTCCCTGAAGTGTGGAATGGATTTTTGAATAAAATGGAATTTGATCACTAAGGATATACTTTTGAAGCGTTTTTAGCGTTTTTCATTAGAGAAATATAGTTTTTGCATGAAACGCGCTTCGAAAAAATATCCTCTATATAAGGCATTCATTATAATGCTTATTTGTTTTACCGGCACAACAGCGGTTGCGCAAGAGTATAAATACGAAATCGGAGGAATGGCGGGCTTGTCGATGTATATGGGCGACGCTAATCAAACCGCTTTGCTTCGAGGATTTAATCCTGGAGGTGGAGTTGTTTTCAGGCGTAATTTTAATTTTCGATGGGCGCTAAAAACCGATCTGATGGTAGGGAAAGTGACAGGTGATACGAAAAACACCGATAACGTTTTTCCTAATCAGGGGCAAGCGTCATTTTCCCGTAATTTTTTCGAATTGGGAGGGCAAATAGAATTTAATTTTTTACCGTACAGCGATAAGTATGCTTATTTAAATACAAGTAAAATAGCGCCTTATATATTGACTGGATTAGGGGTTACGGCGGCGTCCGGGTTTGGAAGCGTCAATTTGCCGTTAGGACTGGGTGTTAAATACAAAATTAAAAACCGGATAAATTTGGGCTTGGAATATGCAGTTCACAAATTGTTTAGCGATAGCTTCGATGCTCCGGATAAAACAGGATTTAATTTGGACAATCCATATAAAATTCAGAGTGGTGTGTTTAAAAATAAAGATTGGTACAACACGTTGATGTTTTCTGTTACTTGGGATTTTGGTCCGAACGACAGAAAATGCACAAATGAATGACATGTCATTAAAAGAAACGATTGATTTAAAGCGGCTTCCAAAGCACATTGCCATCATTATGGATGGCAACGGACGATGGGCAAAGAAAAACGGAATGGACCGGTATATGGGACATAAGGAAGGTGTTGCTTCCGTCCGGAAAATAACGGAAGCCACAGGCAGGTTAGGCGTTGATTATTTGACGCTATATACTTTTTCGACAGAAAACTGGAACCGTCCCAAAGAAGAAGTCGATGCATTGATGAGTTTGATGATTTCAGCGATTCACGACGATTCGGGAGAACTAATGACAAACAATGTTCGCTTGAGAATAATGGGCGATATCAACCGGTTGCCTCTCTCAACCCATCAGAGTTTAAGAGAGGTAGTAAAGAAGACAAGTGAAAATACCGGTTTAAATCTGACATTGGCGCTTAGCTATTCTTCGAGATGGGAAATAACGGAAGCTGCGAAAACGATTGCCGCCGAAGTGAAAGCCGGAACGATAACTATTGATCAAATTAACGAAGAAACATTTTCCGAACATCTGGCAACTGTTGGCATACCCGATCCGGATTTGCTCATCAGGACAGGGGGTGAACAGCGAATCAGCAATTACTTACTGTGGCAGTTGGCTTATGCCGAACTCTACTTTACTGATGCCTATTGGCCTGATTTCCACGAAGAAAACCTGTATGAAGCCATTTTAGACTATCAACAGCGGGAAAGACGTTTCGGGAAAACAGGAGAACAAATACAAGAATAAAAATAAATGAATACATTCTAACAATCCATGTATAAAAAATTTCTACTTTTCTGCCTTGGGGCTCTTATTGCGACTTCTTCAAAAGCGCAAAATGATAGTATTCATACAGATGAAGAGCCGCTTCCGGTTGTTTCTTATTCGCTTAACAACAATAACACGTATACGATTGCCGGCATAAAAGTATCTGGAGTGGAAAATTACGGATACGAAGATTATGTGCTGATCGGTATTTCCGGTTTAGCGGTTGGACAAAAAGTGTTGGTTCCGGGTGAGGATTTTACGGCGGCTATGAATAAATTTTGGAAGCACGGTTTGTTTTCGGATGTAAAAATTTTAGCTACAAAGCAAACTGCCGACAGTGTCTGGATAGAGATTCGCTTGAAGCCTACTCCGACTATTTCTACCATTAATTTTCACGGAATAAAAAAGAGCGAAAAGGACGACATTGAAGCGAAAATCGGTATAGCGAAAGGTTCGCAAATCACTCCCAATATCATTAACCGTATTCGAAAACGAATTAAAGACTATTTTGACGATAAAGGTTTCAGCAATGCGGGAATAACTATTCGCCAATCTGACGATTTAGCCAATGCGGGGAAGTCCATTCTTGACATCACGGTAGATAAAAACGAAAAAACTAAAATTAAGGAAATCGTTATATCCGGCAACGAAAATGTGTCGGAATACGACCTGAAAATGGCTATGAAGAAAACCAATGAAAGTTTGAATTTTAAAAAATTGAAGAACAATCCCAAGTTATGGGCGCTCAAATTGCTCAGAGCAAAAAAATACGTTGAAGGAGACTATAAAAACGATTTAAATAATATTATCGCTAAATATAACGAAAAAGGATACAGGGATGCGAAAATACTCTCCGATAGCGTAGTATCGATCAATGACAAACAGGTTTCCATTCATATCGATTTGAGCGAGGGTGATAAGTATTTCATCCGGAATATTTCGTGGGTGGGAAATACATTATATCCTTCCAACTATTTGGATTATGTTTTGAATATGCAACCGAAAGATGTATATAATCAAACGAAATTAGAGAAACGATTGCATACGGACGACGATGCGGTCAGTAATATTTACTATAATCACGGCTATATATTTTCGAACATGCAGCCGGTGGAAACTTACATCGAAAATGATTCGGTAGATTTGGAAATTCGTGTTTTTGAAGGAACACAGGCGACCATCCGGCGAATAGCCATTACGGGTAATGACAGGGTGTATGAAGATATTGTCCGCAGGGAATTACTGACGAAGCCGGGTCAATTATTCAGTAAGGAAGCAATCATGAATTCCATGCGGGAACTTGCCCAAATGGGACATTTCGACCCTGAAAACATTCATCCCGATGTGCAGCCCGATGAAGAAACAGGGACGGTTGATATTACTTGGGGATTGGCTTCCAAAGCAAACGACCAGGTCGAATTTTCTGCCGGATGGGGACAAACCGGCGTAATCGGCAGAATGAGTTTAAAGTTTTCTAATTTCTCTTTTAACAATCTTTTACATCCAAAGACCTATAAAGGAATAATTCCGCAGGGCGAAGGACAGACTTTGACGTTGAGTGGACAAACCAATGGAAAGTATTATCAATCGTACAGCATTTCATTCATGGATCCTTGGTTTGGCGGAAAACGTCCCAATTCTTTCCAACTTAGCGCTTATTACATGATAACCACCCAGTTGGACAGCCGTTATTACAGTAGCGCTTATAATCCTTATTACAATTACGGATATGGTTACGGCAGTTATGGCGGATATGGCGGCGACTATGGCGCCGGCTATGCTTATGACACCAACAAATCCATGAAAATATTCGGCGTTTCTGCAGGATATGGAAAAAGACTTTCATGGCCGGATTATTTATTTAATTTTTTGGCGGAGCTTTCTTATCAACGCTACATGTTAAAAAATTGGGGAGGCTATTTCCCGATTAGCGATGGAAATGCCAATAGTCTTTCATTGGGATTAACATTATCGCGAAGTTCCATTGACAATCCGGTTTATACCCGCTCCGGTTCGCAATTTTCACTTTCGGTTCAAATGACGCCTCCATATTCTTTGTTCGATCATGTGGATTACGCTTCCTTGGCTTCCAATGATCCGAGAAAATATGAATGGATTGAGTTTCATAAATGGAAGTTTAAAAGCAAAATGTTTTTGCCGCTGGCAAATCCGGAAACTGTAAAAAAGACGCCTGTGCTGATGGGACGTGCTGAGTATGGATTTTTAGGCTCCTACAATCCCTACAAGCAAACGCCTTTTGAAACATTTTATGTGGGAGGCGACGGTATGACAGGCTATGCAGATATCTATGCTACGGAAACCGTTGGATTGCGCGGATATTCAAATGGTTCTCTAACCCCTTATGGATATGAAGGATATGCTTATTCACGCCTCTCGATGGAACTTCGATACCCATTAATGCTTGAACAAAGTTCCACAATTTACGTATTGGGATTTTTGGAAGCCGGAAATGCATGGCACGATATCCAAACCTTTAATCCGTTTGACTTAAAGCGTTCGGCAGGTATCGGCGCCCGTATTTTCTTACCGATGATTGGTTTGATGGGTATTGATTGGGGATATGGTTTTGACAGTCCGGCTCCCGGCACTAAAAGATCGGGAGGTCAATTCCACTTTATCTTGGGACAGGAATTTTAAGGAAAATAGGATTAGCAACAAATTATGAACTATCTTATAAGAAAAAAGAATATTATGAAAAAAATGATGGTATTGGCTTTTCTATTGACTCTGGGAGTAATAGGAGCAAAAGCGCAGAAATATGCTTTAATCGATATGGAATACATATTGAAAAATATTCCGGCTTACGAAATGGCAAACGAACAGTTGAATTCGATTTCCAAGAAGTGGCAGACCGAGGTAGAAAGCGTTCAGCAAGAAGCGCAAAATCTTTATAAAACGTATCAAGCCGATATGGTTTTTCTTTCACCCGAAATGAAAACCAAAAGAGAAGCGGAAGTTGTAGCAAAAGAACAGGAAGCGCAAGATTTAAAAAAGAAGTATTTCGGTACCGACGGAGAGTTGTTTAAAAAACGGCAGAGCCTGATTCGTCCGATTCAAGATGAAATTTACAGCGCTGTAAAAGATATCGCAGAAAAGCAGGGGTATGCGCTGGTTGTTGACCGAGCTTCCGCTATGAGCATTATTTATGCCACTCCAAAGATTGATATTAGTAATGATGTTCTGACAAAACTCGGATATTCAAAATAATTGTGTATCTTTGTCCCAAATTTAATATAAACTTAATAATGTGATAACTTATGATTAAAAAAATTGTATTAATTGCTCTTGTAATGCTTCCTGTGCTCGCATTCGCCCAGGAATCTCAAAAAATTGCTTATATCAATTATATGGATGTAGCTAATGCTATGCCTGAATATAAGCAGATGCAGGATTCGTTGAACAAATCCCAAGCCGAATTTCAAGCTGAAATAAAAAGTATGACGGACGAATACACCAAGAAACTTTCCGACTATGTGAGTCAGCAGGATTCTCTCAATGAAACCATCAAAGCGCGCCGCCAACAAGAAATTCAAGAGTTGCAGCAACGTGCGGAAACTTTTCAGCAATATGCCGCTCAAAAGCAAGATGAGATGCAACAGCGTTTGTCAGCACCTATTCAGGATAAATTGCAAAAAGCAATCTCCGACGTAGGCAAAGAAAATAATTTCCTATATGTTGTTAATTCTCAAGTATTTCTTTATGTTTCGCCGAATGCAACGGATGCAACACCCTTAGTAAAGAAAAAATTAGGAATATAAAAAAGTGATTAGTGGTTAGTGGTTGGTGGTTAATTAACCACTAACCGTTAATCACTAATCGTTAACCACTAATAATGGACGCTCCGATAGGTATTTTTGATTCCGGATACGGAGGTCTTACAATATTAAATAAAATCCGTAGCCGACTGCCACAGTATGATTATATATATGCGGGCGATAATGCGCGTACACCTTATGGGAATCGTTCGTTTGAAGTTGTTTATGAATTTACGCTTCAAGCCGTTAAATGGTTCTTCAAGCACAATTGCCCTTTAATTATTCTTGCTTGTAATACCGCTTCTGCAAAAGCCTTGCGAACAATCCAGCAAAAAGATCTTCCCCATCTCGATCCGCAACGGAGGGTGCTGGGCGTTATTCGTCCCACCGTTGAAAATATAGGAACGGTAACCCATACCCGTCATGTAGGAATTTTAGGTACGCCAGGTACCATTTCTTCCGAATCTTATCCGCTCGAAATTAAGAAATTATATCCCGACATCCTCGTCGAGGGCGAAGCCTGTCCGATGTGGGTGCCTTTGGTTGAAAACAACGAACACGATAAACCGGGAGCCGATTATTTTGTCAAGCAACATATTAATAACATTTTGGCTAAAGACCCGCAAATAGATACACTCGTTTTAGCTTGTACCCATTATCCTTTGTTGCAAAAGAAAATCGCGTCTTTTCTACCGGAATCAATACGGTTAATTGCGCAAGGCGATTTGATAGCGGAAAGTCTGGAAGATTATCTGCATCGCCATCCCGAAATAGAGACCCGTTGCACAAAAAGCGCTATTTGCCGTTTTTATACAACCGAATCCGAAGATAAATTTGCAACAATGGCTTCCCTTTTTCTAAAAGGAAGCATTGATGTTAAAAGAATCAATATTGAAAATTAAGGCTATACCAATTTCCGGATCAATGCCTCTTTCTCTCCGTAAATCATATCAATGACCGGCAATTCAATCATGGTATAGGCGCCCGGTTGCCGGTGAAAACTTGCACGGGCGACAGCGACCAACACTTGCGCAGTTAATGCCGGATTGTTTATCGACATATTAAATTCCACACGTTGATTTGGAGTTTTACCGGATACCCCTTTCCGAATCAGATTCACCCCATGCCCCATATCAATCAACTGATCGACACATTCTACCTGCATCACATGGGTTTCATCGTGAGCAAAATAATCGTCGGCTTTAATAGCGTTGGCAACTTCTTTGAAGTCATAGCCTTCTTTCACTTCGATATAAACCATCCGGCGATGAACACCCGTGCCTGTCGGAATTGTCATCGAAAGCGCAGCTTTTACTCCTTCAATGGCTTTTACGGCTACCGTATGCCCCATGCTCATGCCCGGACCAAAGTTGGTATAAGTGATTCCTTTAGGAAGAATGGATTCCATCAAAGCACGGACAATCGAATCGCTTCCCGGATCCCATCCTGCCGAAATCACGGCTACGGCATTCCCTGCTTTAGCGGCCTTGTCTAATTCCCGGCGAAGTTCCACTATGTTGCCGTGAATGTCAAAGCTGTCCACCGTATTGATCCCCAATGCCAGAATTTCCTTGGCATTTTTTTCCACGCTTCGCGTCGGAGTACATAAAATAGCTACCTGAACCTCTTTCAGTTTCAGGATGGAATCTACAACTTCAAAATGCGCTATTTCTGCCGGTTTGTCTGCCGGGTTTCTTCTCACGATACCTGCTACTTCGAAGTCCGGAGATGCTTCTACCGCTTCCACTACATATTTTCCAATATTGCCATAACCGATAATGGCTGCTCGTATTTTTTTCATATTATTTATGATTTTTGTTTTCAGCGGGCAAACTTACAAAAAAATTCAGATTATCTATGAATTTTTCATAAAAAATTGTATCTTTGTACATGGTTAAACCACAGGATTTCAAAATGAAAGACAAAAAAAGGTTAATTATACTTTTTTTATTAGGTTTTGCTAACATTGCAAATGCTCAGATAGGGACCTTTTATACTACGGATAATGACTTAATATCCAGTAGTTTAATTAATTATATATACCAAGATCGCAGAGATTATATATGGATTGCTACAGAAGACGGATTAAATAAATACGATGGTGTTAAATTTACAATTTATAAAAATCGCCCGAATGATTCAACATCAATCAAGAATAACTACGTACGCAGTTTGTTTGAAGATAGTTTCGGCCGTTTCTGGGTAGGCTGTATCAATGGCTTGCATTTATACGACCGGGCAACCGACCGGTTTACCGAAGTAAATTTATACAACGGGCAATTATTAATTTCTACTCATATTACCTCCATTATCGAAAGCAGGAATCATGATATTTGGATGACTACTTCGGGGGAAGGAATTGTCCGCATCCGGAAAGACGATAAAATGTACCGTACCGACCGTCAATTGACCGATCGCCTCAGCAGCATTTATTTAACCACAATGATTGAAGACCAAAAAGGCCGCTTTTGGATTGCATCCGAAAATCAAGGATTGAATATGTATGATCCGGCTACCGATCAAGTGGTTGTGTTTAAAACACCTTTGATCGGCAGTAATCAAATTTCCGCCATTTGTGAAGATAAACAGGGAAATCTATTTGTAGGCACGTTGAATAACGGTTTGTATAAATTCAATCCCAAAACACAAAAATTTGATTTGATTCCGGATGCACAGGGTTCGATTCTCGCCGTAAAAAGCTTATTACTCGATGATACAAATCATCTGCTGGTAGGAACCGACGGGCAAGGGCTCAAAATATATAATGAAGAAAAAAATCAATTGGACGATAGTAAAATGTTGTCTGCACCTTTTGATCTCTCCAAAATGAAAGTGCATGCCATCCTTCAGGATAGAACCGGCAACATTTGGATTGGCCTGTTTCAGAAAGGCGTTTTTCTTAACCCCGAAAATGCTAATAAATTCAATTATTGGGGACATAAATCGTTTCATCAGAACATCATCGGTTCGAGTTGTATAATGTCTCTATTGAAAGACCATAACGATGTTCTTTGGATAGGAACCGATAACGATGGAATCTATAAATTAGATAAAGAAGGACGCTCTTATCATTTGGCTCCCGGTGTAAATTCAATCCCTTACACGGTGATGGCATTGATCGAAGACGATGAAGGAAATGTATGGGGAGGGTCCTATTTACAGGGATTATTCCGTATAGACAAAAACAGCGGACGTTGCGTTTACTACAATAACCATCAGGACAGTATAGGCAATACTGCTCAAAACAAGATATTTTGTATAACGAAAGATAACCGTAACCGACTGTGGATCGGTACGAATGGTGCAGGAATCTTTGTCTTTGATTTAAAAAAGATGGAATATGTTGAGCATTATTCGGAATGGTTGACCAACCGGTTTATTCCGAACGATTGGATCAATTGCATCTGTTGCGATGAATCCGGAACGATGTGGATAGGTTCATTCGATGGTTTTGTCAGCATCAATCCGGAAGATCATCACATGGATGATTTTACAAAGCCGGGAATTCTACCCGGTAAAGTCGTTTATTCCGTCAAAGAAGATACAAAAGGAAATCTTTGGATCGGCACCCCTGTCGGTTTGGCTTGCTTTAACAAGCAAACCCGGACTTCAATTATTTATACGGTGCAAAATGGACTCCCAAGTAATGTTGTTTGCGACATTCTCGACGATAAGAAAGGAAATCTTTGGTTGAGCACGCATTCGGGTATTTCAAAATTGAAAGTAGCGGAAGAAAAATTTGTTAACTATTATGTTTTCGACGGCTTACAGGGGAATGAATTTAGTATGGGCGCCGCCTGTGAATCAAAAGATGGAGAAATGTTTTTCGGCGGCACCGGAGGCGTCACTTCTTTTTATCCGGAAAAGATAACAGACCAACGCGTCCCGTTTAGTCCCTATTTAACCGGTTTGTATTTGAAAAACAAGTCGATAGTTGCCGGGCAAAAATCGGGGCACAGCGAAATTATCAACCGGTTTATTTCCGATGCGGATACCATACGTTTAAGCTATAATGACAATATGTTTGCCCTGGAATTTTCTACTTTTGATTTTGGATTTTCCGGGCGGATTTATTACCAGTATATGCTTACCGGCTTTAATTCTCAATGGATGACAACCGAACCGGGCGTTAACAGGATTAATTTTACCAATATCAACTACGGAACCTACAAGCTAAAGATTAAAGCATTCATCTATAGCAATTCGTCGGAAGAAAAGACGCTTATTTTAATAATCAGGCCGCCATGGTATCTTACCTGGTGGGCTAAATTAATTTATTTTGTCGTGTTTGCCCTGTTAGCAGGAGGAGTGACCTGGTTTATTTTGGAAAAACTGCGGCACAAAAATGAAATGCTGCAACGGGAACATGCCGAACAAATCAGTGAAGCCAAATTGCAGTTCTTTATCAATGTATCGCATGAAATACGTACTCCGATGACCTTGATTATGGGTCCTTTGGAAAAATTACTGATGAAAAATAATTCGACGGAGTTACACAATACGTATTTACTGATTTATCGTAACGCCCAGCGAATTTTACGGCTGATCAACCAACTGATGGATGTCCGGAAAATTGATAAAAAGCAAATGCAATTGAAATTCAGGGAAACCGATATGGTTGGTTTTATTCAGGATATTATGAAGTCGTTTGAATATGCGGCGCAACTTAAAAACATCGATTTTAAATTTAATCCCGAGATGCCCGTCTTGAAAGTTTGGGTGGACTTGAATAATTTCGATAAAGTGCTGTTCAATGTATTTTCAAACGCCTTCAAATTTACGCCTACCGACGGAGAAATTAATGTTAAACTGACAACAGGAAGCGATTTGTCAACGAAAAACGAAGCCATGCGGAATTATTTTGAAATTCGTATTATCGACACAGGTATTGGCATTGATAAAGAGAAAGTTGAGAAAATATTCGACCGTTTTTACCAAATCGACAATGAAGTGACCAATTCCAATTTCGGTACGGGAGTCGGATTACACCTCGCCCGTTCGTTAGTCGAATTGCAGCATGGAGTTATCTTCGCCGAAAACCGGACAGACCGTACAGGGAGTTGCTTTATCATTCGTATGCCTTTAGGCAAAGCGCATTTGAAAGAGGAGGATGTGGAAATTATTCCGGAACATGCCCATGCAAACCTTTGCTTATACCCGGAAAGAAGACTTTTTCAACGTGAATATAGAGCCGGACATGCTGTCTGCTGTTCGCACCAAAACAAAATACAGGGTGCTGATTGTGGATGATGATCGGGAAATCAACAATTATGTGAAATCAGAATTGGAAACGCTATATAAAGTAAGTCAGGCAAACAATGGAAGAGAGGCGCTTGAACACATATTGACGAAGAAGCCGGATTTAATTATCAGTGATGTCATGATGTCCGAAATGGATGGTATAACGCTTTGCCGGAAAATCAAATCCAATGTAAATATCAATTATATTCCGGTGATTTTACTTACCGCCAAATTCGAAGACCGGGACTGGGCGATTGCATTGGATATCGACGCCGACGCCTACATCGTGAAACCCTTTAATCCCGAGATCCTGAAGAAAACCGTATCCAGCCTGCTGAGTAACCGGGAACGTCTGAAAGACAAGTTTCATACCCAGTTGGAAGGAAAAATCGAACCCATTGAATTGAAAGCTTATGATGACGTATTGATGGAAAAAGTTCTAAAAATCATTAATGATAATCTTTCCAATCCGAAATTGAATGTTGAAATGCTGGGCGACAGCGTAGGGTTCAGCAGGGTTCATATCCATCGGAAATTGAAAGAATTAACCGGTCAGTCGCCCCGCGATTTCATTCGTATGGTTCGATTGGAGCAAGCTAAAAATCTATTAAACCAAAAAAACCTGACTATTTCTCAAGTTGCAGATGCTGTAGGATTTGTTTCATTATCTCATTTTTCGGCAAGTTTTCGGGAATTATACGGAATATCTCCAAAGGAATATATGGAGGGAATGAAGGATTGAGCGTCAATATAGCCAAAATGTAACGTATCAGATAAAAAATGTAATAGAAAATGAAAAATGCAGTATTATTTTGAAAACTTATGTAACACTACCGTATTGATCGATTATAAAAATTCCTTAATTTTGTCCGCTTTTAATAAAAAATTATTTAACTTAAAATGATACTTCTATGCGATTAAAGAATCTACGATTCAAATTAGTTACAATGAGCGTTCTTCTCTTTCTTACGGGAATCGGTTTACCCATAACCTCGAAACCAATTCGGCGAAACTCACAGGACTGATTAATTACATATCTTATATTGAAAGCAAAGGCGCAAAAGTCGATGGCATCGGCACCCAAATGCACATGACTCTCGGCTATACAACCAAAGATGGAATCGATGCGATGTTCCAAAGATTGGCTGCTACAGGAAAGATGATACGCGTTTCGGAAATGGATATTAAAGTAGGAACCGGTTCTCCAAGCGCTGATCAACTGAATCAACAAGCCGATTTGTACCAGTATGTTATCGACTCCTATATAAAGAACATTCCTGCCGGTCAACGTTATGGAATTACTATTTGGGGAATTGATGATAAAGATAGCTGGATAAGCGGCGATGCACCGCTCTTGTGGGATGCGAACTATACTCGCAAACCGGCTTATAAAGGCTACTGCGATGGTTTGTACGGCAGCGATGCAAGTGCAGACTGGAATTACGGCGATTTAATGAATGGAGGAAGTGGAAATTAGTTAATCCACTGTCTGAACCCTGATTTTACTAAGAGTGAAAAGATTAACAAGATTTATCTTGAGAATCATGAGAATCGTAGTAAAATCAGGGTTCGGACTTTATCACAGTTAAGACAATAACTGCTTCACTTTTTCCGAAATCAATCGTCCTTCGGCTTTTCCGGCAAGCGCCTGAGTAGCGGCTCCCATTACTTTACCCATGTCTTTCATGGAAACTGCCCCTACTTGCGTGATGATTTCACGGATAGCCTTTTCTAATTCTTCGGGTGATAAGGATTTGGGAAGATAACCTTCCAAGACCGTAACTTCGGCTAACTCTTTTTCGGCTAACTCCGGTCGGTGCTGCTCCTGATAAATGACAGCGCTGTCCTTGCGTTGTTTCACCATTTTTTGCAGGATTTTCACAGCTACTTCATCACTCAAATCGCCGTCGGCTCCTTTAGCTGTTTTAGCTTCTAAAAATTCTTTCTTTGCGCCGCGTAGCGCTTCCAAGCGGATTTTGTCTTTAGCCAGCATTGCTGTTTGAATGTCGTGGCTGATTGTTTCAAATAAAGCCATAATATTTATTTACCATTTACTATTTACCATTGACTATTTGTTGCGGCAAAAGTAATAAATAGTCAATGGTAAATAGCAAAATAGTAAATAAAATGTTACTTTTGTAGAGAATATGACCTTAGAAAACAGATGAATTCAAATTTCGGCGATTTTTTACGAACAATTTTCCCCTTTAAGGTGCAAAAAATTTCTATTAATGCGGGATTTACATGTCCAAATCGCGATGGAAGGAAAGGATGGGGCGGATGCAGCTATTGCAACAACCAAACATTCAGTCCGCAATATGCTGAAAACAAAAAGTCGGTCGGTCAACAGTTGGAAGAAGGTATCAGATTCTTTTCCCGGAAATATCCTCAAATGAAATATATTGCTTATTTTCAAGCTTATACCAATACTTATGATTCAATCGAAAATCTTTTAGCCAAGTACAATGAGGCATTGAAATACCCCGATGTAATCGGACTGATTATCGGAACCCGCCCCGATTGTATGCCGGACGAATTATTGGAAGCTTTGGAGAAGATTGCGCAGAATTATTTTTTTTTGATAGAATACGGTATTGAATCGACTTGTAACGAAACATTGCAACGAATCAACCGGGGACATACCTACGAAGAAGCCGTCGACGCCATTCTACGAACCGCAGCCCGTAAGATATATACCGGCGTTCATTTGATTTTAGGACTCCCCGGAGAATCCCGCGAGATGATTCTCTCCCATGCGGATAAGATTTCTTCTTTACCGATTACTACGGTTAAACTACATCAGTTGCAATTAATCCGGAATACGCAACTGGCCCGGCAGGTGGAAGAACATCCGGAAATTTTTCATGCTTATACGGTTGATGAATACATCGACCTGTGTATTGATTTTATGGAACGCCTGAATCCTGATTTCATAATCGATCGTTTTGTCTCTCAGTCCCCCGC
>Ga0123354_10006043_pt1 | contig 17850 bp, 10 predicted proteins | sample TergutLab28metaG_2_FD_97872 | JGI IMG/M metagenome (GOLD analysis project Ga0123354, IMG submission 97872) | Labiotermes labralis P4 segment gut microbial communities from Petit-Saut dam, French Guiana - Lab288 P4 | ecosystem: Host-associated > Arthropoda: Insects > Digestive system > Gut ...
GGGGCGCTGCATTGCAGGATGTGAGCACATCCAGCAGAACCAGCGCAGCACACCACGTGCAGTAACACACGTCTTGTTCTCCTGAAGATGGGCATAATGATGCCTGAAACATGTTGAGAAAGTATTGATAATAAACATCTAACTGTTGCATCTTGTTGGTATTCTCTCTCACTTCACAATTTATAGTGCCCTTCCACAGAAGTTTGAAGCTATTTTTATGGACAGCACTGTTGCAGTTCCCTTATATCATCCATCAATCTATTAATCTATCTATCTAACAAAAAAGGTAAGAATCACCACAGGGCAGTTAGTGTGACTTGTGTGTGCTGGTGGGAGTGAGGGAGTGCCAACAAGCCAGGACTCTTTTTGAAAAATTCAGTGTTTACAAAATTAAAAAAAGAAAAGTGCGTACCAAAATGTAAACACGTGTCTTAAGAACACTCTTTTCTCTTACCCTTAAATTTAGAATTATGCATCAAATGTAAGTTTAAAAGTGAAATTTCTGGTTAAGAAAACTCGTGGCAGCACCTGTGACTGTCTCACATATTTTTGGGGGCAATCGTAAAATATTTTACAGCATTTCTGGGTGTATTTTTACCACTGATTGTGTATTTTAGGACAATGAATTTGACAGTTTGAGTAACAGCAGACCAGACATGTTGGTGTGACTAAATATATAAAAGAGCCGCAAAGGTCTATAAATGGAGGGAGAAAATACAAATATGAACTAAACTTTTATCACATTTACAGTCACAGTCCCACAGAATGAATACCAGTTGTCTGATGGATACAGAACAACATTTTGGAGGCACCTGCTGCATATGTCTTCAGGACAAAATCTTTGTCAGCTTCAAATACAACCAGCTGACATGATACATAACATGTTCATGAAAACCTCTAAATCCTCTACGTGTTCTTTACATACAGGTCGCAGTTCTTTACATACAGGTCGCTGTTCTTTATGTACAGGTCGCTGTTCTTTACGTACAGGTCGCAGTTCTTTACATACAGGTCGCAGTTCTTTACGTACAAGTCGCAGTTCTTTACGAACAGTTCGCAGTTCTTTACGTACAGGTCACAGTTCTTTACGTACAGGTCGCAGTTCTTTACGTACAGGTCGCAGTTCTTTACGTACAGGTCATAGTTCTTTATGTACAGGTCGCAGTTCTTTATGTACAGGTCGTGTTCTTTACGTACAGGTCACAGTTCTTTACGTACGGGTCGCAGTTCCAGATTTGCTACATGTTGCAGGCAAGCAGTCCTCAAATGGAGCTATGAGGAGCTGGTAAAGAGCTCCGAGGCAAGATGGCCCCTGCCACGTCTGATGTGGGGGCCGTCTGGATCGAGTGCTGCCGGGCCGACTGGCCGAACCGCTTGCTACACTACCACCTACACTGCCAAGACTGCAACACAATAAGCAACGCAAAACAATTCAAAGCCTAGAAATACAACTGAGAATTTTTAATTTCACAGCCGACATGAATGTTGACTTGTGATACTGAGCAGACTGGTAGAAACATTCTGACATTATAGAGGCAGCAGGTTCCTCTTAAACAATGATATCTACTACAGTCTACAGAGGACAGTGACATTTGCAACACTGCCATGAGAACCCAAAGTCTACTTACAAAAAGTTGTCAAAATAAGGCTATGTATGCTGAAATTATCTGTATTTCAAAACATGGTCACATTTTTCAGATAGTCTTGTCCACTCTCTACACATGTGATAATATTTATGACACCACATTCCCTAATTACTTGCTTTTTATGAAGCAACCATGACATACAATTTTCTGGCACTTATTGACCAGAACCAATGTTCATTTTGTACCACACAGAACACTGCACTGATGTTAAATCTGACCAGAACACCATGTTTTAACCACTGATACATGAGGTTCCGGAATATAATGGCATGTAGTAAGGTATATAAGTCTAACATTTTGCCCTCTCATCAACCCTGAAGTTGGAGTCATCAGGTTTTTAGAAAACCTTGTTACATACCCAGCAGCCGACACAGCATCCCATCACTAAAAACTATAATATTGATAATTCATGTATTATTCTCACATGACCATGCAATTATTCCCTGCCAATTTGTGACAATATCCAATTCAGTACGCCAATATCATGTCATTATAGTTAACAGATGGTGAGTGGTCTGTTGCTTAGTGCACAAGCCACATCATCATTAATACCAAAATACTGAAAATAATATAAAAATAATAATGATAACAAACAACTACCTGAGGTCTGCATTGCAGTCAGCTCCCCAAAGGTCATGTCTATCAAATATACCTCCACACACAAAACACACATAATGACAACACAAGCCTTTATTACATCTGAGAGCACTTCTTTAGTATTCATCTGGAGCTAAACGTACCTGAACAGGCTGCTGAGGCTGTAGTTGCTGGAATTAAACAAGTGATTGCGGTTCACCATGCGTAAGAATCCCATGCGGTCACCTTCCTGCTGGTTCAGCCTATCTCCCGTCTCCTCTGCGTGCTGAGACCACATGTCTGGGTTATCCATGTCACAGGTTCCACTAGCATCCTGCCCCACCACACTGCCACCTCGGACCCTAGCAAACTCATGTTTGTTAGTTATCACTTCCAGCATCTACTGTAAATTTAGTTCTTTTTCTTAATCTTCCTACCTGTTGCTAAGTGGCAAGCTCAAATTGTTACATGCATATAAACATTAACCCTTTGACAATGGAATTAAATCCCTCCAAGCAATACAGCCTGCTGAGATATTTTACTGGGGATTTTAAATTTTAATGCTTACTCTTAGGGAAAAAAAAAGCATATGTTATAGACTTTTCCTTAAAATTTAATGAAATAAAATTTTGCACTCTGCTTATGAATTGGTTAATCCAGGAAAGAATGTTCACCTCTTTTTATAATAAATTTAGGCCCGTGAATCTCATGTATTATATAAAATGTGGTGTAAATAGTTCATCTGTCACATAATTCTGGCTGCTGCATTCGGTCTGTGGCACCTTGGATCACTGTTTTATCACAACACACAGTATTCACAAAGAGGGTGATATATTACAAATTTACTTTTGTGTGATATTCCATGAAACAAGGCATCACGTACAGGTCCATGTCACATCTGGCTCTCTGTATGCCCTTTCTTTGGCTGCGAGAAGAACACAGACGGCAACGCAGTTGGGTTGGTGATTTCGCTGGCCAGTGTTTGTCACAGTGACTTCTGCTGAGGCTTGCTGCTGTTCTTGTTGTTATTGTTCCTCTTCTTTTTCTTCCTCAAAATAGGCTTCAACATCGCTAGCCTCCACACCTGATTCTGAGTCAGTGTCAGCAACCAGAATTTCACTGATGGCTTCCTCCTCCAAGTTTTATTTTTTTCCCGGCGATGGCTCTGAGACCTACAATTGTCTGCCTTGTTTACATTATGTATGACTGGCCAGAGTTACAGAAACATTATACCTCTAAAGATACAATCATCTTCTACAGTGACAGAAAAAAAAATCTAAAGCTACAATGTGACTGTGTATAAAATTCCAGCTATTCGAGGGTTCCCAAGACGTTGTTACTAGATTGACAGCTGTGTGTTGCATGTTGCTACCCCACAACCCCTACAGATTACCCCTGAACTACAAGAGGCAGGTCTGTGGGCCCTTCTGTAGCTGTAAACATTAATTTTTGTGGGTATCTCTGATTTTTGAGTATTAGTTTTGTCTGAATTATATGGGTCCAGTACGCCACTGACAACCTTTCTGGTCAACAACTAGAGTTTGTCACATAGGCCAGTGTTGACATTTCAAACCATAGTGAACTGAAGGGCAAGTGATAAAAGAGGTGAGCTGTGTCTTGAACAGCATTACTCACTGAAAGAACTGCGCAGTTGCTATGTGTTGACATAATGAATCAGTGTTTTTGGAGGAGTTTAGGATGTGGAAGGGGCCCATTCTGGTTACACAGAGAAACCCTGACCTTCATGGGTCCTGCTGCTTACCAAAACACCGCAGGATATCAGGTAGGAGTGAACAAAATTCCTCCAAACTTCAACACACTGTTTGTGATGTCTTTAGGCATTCAACTATTTAAAGGGCTCACTGCATGACATCTTTAGAAGTTGTTCAGCATTAAAAGTTTAATGTATGGCCTTTAAATGCAAATGTAGCTACTGACGGCTGGAGTTATTTTTAATTTTAAATGCACAGTCCTGCAAAGGAGCAGGACAACAGTCCCCCTTGCATCCTGCAAAAGTTGCATTTGACGGGAAATCATTTTCTCATTTGCCTGATAAGGTTGCAGGTTTCTTTGGAGCACAGCGGATTGAGTATCAAATGTACAAAAATGGTGTGCAATAAACAGAGAGCATTTGTCATGTGGGAAACTGTGGAAACTCGGCCCTAAATAAGGGAAATAAGTATTTAAAGCAACCATATATGTGTGGGAACGAACAAAAGGGAATGTGGTGGGAGTCACAACTGTATGCCGGTCAGACTCTGTGCACAGCTGCAGATTCTTCCCTTACCGAGATACAGGGGCAGTCTGGAGCTCCACCCCCAAACTGTCTCGCACGCCCTCAATGTAATGTTCCAGCAGTGAACCTGCAGTGGTCAGCAGCTCCTCCCTTCCTGTCACCTGTTCACACTCTGCTTCTATATCACTCATTGACACCTCATGGAACCTCACAACACCTAAATAGCAGAAAGCCATATAGCATAGTCACTCCCCTTCCTTATTTACAGTCTGTCTCACAAAACAGATCACAACTGCTCAAACTACGTAACATTTCATGCAGTGACACCAGTGGATTTGAACATTAAACTGACAAACAAATTCGATGAAGGAAAAGTAACACTGAGGTCACTAATTGTGTTCACTGTGACAGAACGTCAAACAATGGAAAACATTAAAATGAAGAACATTAAATAAGGCATCCATTATATTCTACTCTGAATATAGGGGAAGTAGATTTGACTGAAATAACAAATTACACAACAGCTACTACAACAACAAATCTCCCAAAACTACAGGCTAGCAGCCACATTACCTTCGGAGTAACAGTGTAGCACTGCAAATGTATGTAAATGCTCAGTCAGCCCTACTCTCCATGTGTTTCAATACATTAACATGATCCATGGCTGATAAAGATAACATTCTGAAGTATGAAAGGTGACACATGAAAATTAAATAGTAAATATTCTAATAATAATAATAATAATAATAATTAAAAAGTGATTTCATCCATAAGGTTTGAAATAATCAACAAAAACCTGTCAAGTCATATTCATAATATGATGAAAATGGTCACAATGATTGCAAGGAAGGGAACAGACAAAATTTAAGATTGAAAACAAAGCCATGATGTTGAGAATGGAAGAAGAGCCACTGCAAGACCAGGGAATTAAAGGCTAGTCTACTACAGCAACAATAAAAAAGGAAACATTTTGGAACGGGGACGCTGCGAAGACAAGGTACATGAAGACACAAAAGAATGAAACTAACCCTGCACCAGACTGAGTGATAAAGAAGGACAGTTACTTTTTGTACCTTTAGTGGGCACAATGAACCAAGAGTACAGAGATCCTGCTGCCAGGCTGTAGTACAGCACAGAAGCCTTCTGTCTGTTTACAATCTCCACTAACTGATCCACTGAAGTAGGCACACTGTCATCCACCCTGTTGCCTGAACGCTGTCCTGTAGCAGATCCTGAGTCTCCAGACCCGTGCCGTTCAAGCAGTAGGTCAACAAATGCCCTTGTACGTCCACGTTCAGCAACCAGTAGCGCTTCTTCACGTCGCCCCAAGCCAACTAACACTCGCTGTAAGGAGATAACATGTTTGAGCAGAGTGTAACCTGACTGAGTTTACATTCTGATTTTGATACTGTTTACAAAATTTCTCTGGGAGACAATGGATTTGAAACTGAAGAAAACCTTATATAGAGAAAATCTTAAATTCTGAACAATAAATGGGGATTCCACAGTATCAGGTGTTTGACAAGACAAGTGCTGTATGACTCAAAAAGATGGAAGTAGACACTAATGTATCTAAACCAGTACATGAGTAAATGACCCCTTTTTTTTGCCATTATTCGCATTTGGTATGCAGTCAGACAGCAGTCTGCATCTACCTGTCATCAGAGTATAACTGTGTCTGTACACAGTAACCAGCCTTCAGTTTCCATAACGAGGAGGGAATATGACTAACCAGCCGACTTTAACCTTCTTATGACTGAACTCCAATGAATTACATACTTATAATGGGAATAATAAATCCATTATGGATAAAGGGTCTGCAGGAGACACCAGTAACTACTATGGTGTAAAGTAAAAGATGTGTCAACACTGGTAAACACCACAGCAGTAAACATGGTAACAGGTGAACTGCAGTGACTCGGGACATGTGCTAAACACAAAGCATAATGAGTCCACTGCCACGCAAAATGATAGAGGCAAGAATATGTTTATAGCAGCAATGAAAACTACACCTGTAGTGCTTGGTATGAAGCAGTTTGCAGATCAAACAGAGACAGCCTGTAATCACTGCAGCCCTTCGCCTCCCTACGAATTGACTCAAGAAGATTGGCGGCCCGTTCTAGCTGCACCTGTGATCCATCCAGGTCACCATGGCCCCACAATGCCAGCCCTAGGCGATGTCGGATTCGAGCTTCTTCCTCCCTACGACCGAGGTGCTCTGCAATCTGAAGACCTTGCTGCAAATATGCCACCGCTTGGCTTGTGTTCCCTAGAGCGTGGTGGATGCGACCTGCATGACATCAAAGGAATGATAAGACAATCATCCACTATTAAAAAAGTGAAGGTAGTGCACTACAGTGTGTCTGAGGTGTGTGAAGAGCAAAGAGTTCATGAATAAAAAAAGGGTCCACAATCTACAGTCTTCTTTAGAGAGGTGTGGTTCATTTATTTTAAGAGAAAATGGGAATATCAGGGAAGAAATAAATGTGCTCAGAATATTTGGAATGAAGATGGTAAGGAAAATGTATGGACCATAAATGGAAGAGAGTGAGAACACTCATGGAGATGAAGGATATACTGTAATGGGCAAATATTGTGGAACTTACAAAATCCCTCCAACTAAGATGGTACAGTCATGTTGAAAAGTGCAAAACCAACAACTGCCAAAACAAACCACAACAGCTTCAACAGAACAAACAAAGAAAAAAGAAAGACCAGGTAAAAGATGGAAGGACGAGGTTAAAGAAGATTTAAATATATTAGAAATGAGAAACAGGCAGGCCTTGGTCTGCGATCATTAAGAACAGAGGAACACTGTATTGGAAAACAAGGTACATAACAGACTGTAGTGCTGGAGAAGAAGAAAAAGAATCAAATAGGAATTAGCAATTGTCTGAGGTATATTTCACACACAGGTACACTGTAACTTATGCCAGTCATGTAATTTTAATACTTTACGATTCCTCTTACCCCTTTGGTTCAATGCCTTTGATTGTCACTTAAAAATACGTCAATGGAGCAACTATTACACGATTTATGAATCACAGTTGATTTTGGACACATTATTTCAGTACATCTTAGTTAATACCGAAAATTTAATAAGAAAATCGTATGAAATCCTCCGAGATTTGAGGTTCTCACAATGGTCTTGCTCCAGATGCACGTCTTCTTGGATGTTACACCATGCCAACTGGTGCCAAGCGATCCAAGAAAATCTCTTCTTGGACTTCCTGATCCTGATGAAGAACGTAGTATGATCCGTCCAAACACGGACAATAATTTACAAGTCGACATGTTGTTAGCATCTCCTAAGACCTGAATATTCATATGAAATAATATTAGAACAAAATGTGTGTAAGACACAATTGCAGTAAGTTGGGGGCAGCTATACACAATACTTAATAGTTGAACTGGTCCCTAACTATTGGCACATGAAGATTGCGATACTGACTGCCCTTACAGACAACAGTAACATGATCCTCTGCACCGTCAGCAACCACTTACCTGGCAACTTTGTCCTTTGAAATCTTCATAACAAATTTGCTTATTAAGTCTGTTCCCCTTACTCATATTGGTTCTGACAATTATAGATTACAATTAGAAATGCTTAGTTTCTGAACTATGCCCACAGTCTTCCATTCTAAACAGAACACAGTGTTTTGAAAGCAGGGCATCAGTTGTATACAACTAAAAAAGTATAAGTTTGATACCTGAACTTCAATTTTTACACAACTTTGATAAAACCACACATAAATTTACATGTTAAAAATGCAATTTTCTAAGACTTTCAGTTGTACATATCATGTAATAGCTGCATGTGAAAGTCAGATGCAATGTTTTCTTTATGTGTGGCTCACATTTTTTGTGCACATGGCATGTGAAAAGGTCAGTTCTGTTTACCATAAATACACAGCTGTATCAGGAGATATTGCATGTCACAATACATACCTAAACTGCTATAAGCCATTGTTTTGGCCAGTTTATCATTGGTCTGTGCAGCCACGGACAAATGTTGTTCCTGGTACCTCACTGCCTCTTCAAAGTTGCCAAGTGACTCATGGACAGTGCCAAGATTCCCACATGCACGTCCCTGCAGCACAGCCAGCCCTAGTTCTTCAGCAGTGTCCAAGTCAGCCTGGTGGTAACGTAGAGCTGTAGCATATTCACCCATCTGCTGGTACACTGCCCCCAGACCACAAGCTGCATCTGCCTCAGCCACTTTATCCTTCAGTTCCCTACATGAAATATGAAGCACAAACACATAAATGTCTTATGAAGAATTTGACGTTCAGGTGACCATGCATCGTGATAAATTCTTATAGTAAAACCAACTAGATGCACTAATTTCTCTCATTTATTATTGGAATAAAATTCTACATGTTTCAGACAGTTTCTCTGTCCATCATCAGGAGATTTTCACTGTACACACAACAATGGTATATGTCATACAGGTTTGCTGACAGCTTGCAAGCTGTCAGCAAACCTGTATGACATATACCATTGTTGTGTGTACAGTGAAAATCTCCTGATGATGGACAGAGAAACTGTCTGAAACATGTAGAATTTTATTCCAATAATAAATGAGAGAAATTAGTGCATCTAGTTGGTTTTACTATAAGAATTTATCACGATGCATGGTCACCTGAACGTCAAATTCTTCATAAGACATTTATGTGTTTGTGCTTCATATTTCATGTAGGGAACTGAAGGATAAAGTGGCTGAGGCAGATGCAGCTTGTGGTCTGGGGGCAGTGTACCAGCAGATGGGTGAATATGCTACAGCTCTACGTTACCACCAGGCTGACTTGGACACTGCTGAAGAACTAGGGCTGGCTGTGCTGCAGGGACGTGCATGTGGGAATCTTGGCACTGTCCATGAGTCACTTGGCAACTTTGAAGAGGCAGTGAGGTACCAGGAACAACATTTGTCCGTGGCTGCACAGACCAATGATAAACTGGCCAAAACAATGGCTTATAGCAGTTTAGGTATGTATTGTGACATGCAATATCTCCTGATACAGCTGTGTATTTATGGTAAACAGAACTGACCTTTTCACATGCCATGTGCACAAAAAATGTGAGCCACACATAAAGAAAACATTGCATCTGACTTTCACATGCAGCTATTACATGATATGTACAACTGAAAGTCTTAGAAAATTGCATTTTTAACATGTAAATTTATGTGTGGTTTTATCAAAGTTGTGTAAAAATTGAAGTTCAGGTATCAAACTTATACTTTTTTAGTTGTATACAACTGATGCCCTGCTTTCAAAACACTGTGTTCTGTTTAGAATGGAAGACTGTGGGCATAGTTCAGAAACTAAGCATTTCTAATTGTAATCTATAATTGTCAGAACCAATATGAGTAAGGGGAACAGACTTAATAAGCAAATTTGTTATGAAGATTTCAAAGGACAAAGTTGCCAGGTAAGTGGTTGCTGACGGTGCAGAGGATCATGTTACTGTTGTCTGTAAGGGCAGTCAGTATCGCAATCTTCATGTGCCAATAGTTAGGGACCAGTTCAACTATTAAGTATTGTGTATAGCTGCCCCCAACTTACTGCAATTGTGTCTTACACACATTTTGTTCTAATATTATTTCATATGAATATTCAGGTCTTAGGAGATGCTAACAACATGTCGACTTGTAAATTATTGTCCGTGTTTGGACGGATCATACTACGTTCTTCATCAGGATCAGGAAGTCCAAGAAGAGATTTTCTTGGATCGCTTGGCACCAGTTGGCATGGTGTAACATCCAAGAAGACGTGCATCTGGAGCAAGACCATTGTGAGAACCTCAAATCTCGGAGGATTTCATACGATTTTCTTATTAAATTTTCGGTATTAACTAAGATGTACTGAAATAATGTGTCCAAAATCAACTGTGATTCATAAATCGTGTAATAGTTGCTCCATTGACGTATTTTTAAGTGACAATCAAAGGCATTGAACCAAAGGGGTAAGAGGAATCGTAAAGTATTAAAATTACATGACTGGCATAAGTTACAGTGTACCTGTGTGTGAAATATACCTCAGACAATTGCTAATTCCTATTTGATTCTTTTTCTTCTTCTCCAGCACTACAGTCTGTTATGTACCTTGTTTTCCAATACAGTGTTCCTCTGTTCTTAATGATCGCAGACCAAGGCCTGCCTGTTTCTCATTTCTAATATATTTAAATCTTCTTTAACCTCGTCCTTCCATCTTTTACCTGGTCTTTCTTTTTTCTTTGTTTGTTCTGTTGAAGCTGTTGTGGTTTGTTTTGGCAGTTGTTGGTTTTGCACTTTTCAACATGACTGTACCATCTTAGTTGGAGGGATTTTGTAAGTTCCACAATATTTGCCCATTACAGTATATCCTTCATCTCCATGAGTGTTCTCACTCTCTTCCATTTATGGTCCATACATTTTCCTTACCATCTTCATTCCAAATATTCTGAGCACATTTATTTCTTCCCTGATATTCCCATTTTCTCTTAAAATAAATGAACCACACCTCTCTAAAGAAGACTGTAGATTGTGGACCCTTTTTTTATTCATGAACTCTTTGCTCTTCACACACCTCAGACACACTGTAGTGCACTACCTTCACTTTTTTAATAGTGGATGATTGTCTTATCATTCCTTTGATGTCATGCAGGTCGCATCCACCACGCTCTAGGGAACACAAGCCAAGCGGTGGCATATTTGCAGCAAGGTCTTCAGATTGCAGAGCACCTCGGTCGTAGGGAGGAAGAAGCTCGAATCCGACATCGCCTAGGGCTGGCATTGTGGGGCCATGGTGACCTGGATGGATCACAGGTGCAGCTAGAACGGGCCGCCAATCTTCTTGAGTCAATTCGTAGGGAGGCGAAGGGCTGCAGTGATTACAGGCTGTCTCTGTTTGATCTGCAAACTGCTTCATACCAAGCACTACAGGTGTAGTTTTCATTGCTGCTATAAACATATTCTTGCCTCTATCATTTTGCGTGGCAGTGGACTCATTATGCTTTGTGTTTAGCACATGTCCCGAGTCACTGCAGTTCACCTGTTACCATGTTTACTGCTGTGGTGTTTACCAGTGTTGACACATCTTTTACTTTACACCATAGTAGTTACTGGTGTCTCCTGCAGACCCTTTATCCATAATGGATTTATTATTCCCATTATAAGTATGTAATTCATTGGAGTTCAGTCATAAGAAGGTTAAAGTCGGCTGGTTAGTCATATTCCCTCCTCGTTATGGAAACTGAAGGCTGGTTACTGTGTACAGACACAGTTATACTCTGATGACAGGTAGATGCAGACTGCTGTCTGACTGCATACCAAATGCGAATAATGGCAAAAAAAAGGGGTCATTTACTCATGTACTGGTTTAGATACATTAGTGTCTACTTCCATCTTTTTGAGTCATACAGCACTTGTCTTGTCAAACACCTGATACTGTGGAATCCCCATTTATTGTTCAGAATTTAAGATTTTCTCTATATAAGGTTTTCTTCAGTTTCAAATCCATTGTCTCCCAGAGAAATTTTGTAAACAGTATCAAAATCAGAATGTAAACTCAGTCAGGTTACACTCTGCTCAAACATGTTATCTCCTTACAGCGAGTGTTAGTTGGCTTGGGGCGACGTGAAGAAGCGCTACTGGTTGCTGAACGTGGACGTACAAGGGCATTTGTTGACCTACTGCTTGAACGGCACGGGTCTGGAGACTCAGGATCTGCTACAGGACAGCGTTCAGGCAACAGGGTGGATGACAGTGTGCCTACTTCAGTGGATCAGTTAGTGGAGATTGTAAACAGACAGAAGGCTTCTGTGCTGTACTACAGCCTGGCAGCAGGATCTCTGTACTCTTGGTTCATTGTGCCCACTAAAGGTACAAAAAGTAACTGTCCTTCTTTATCACTCAGTCTGGTGCAGGGTTAGTTTCATTCTTTTGTGTCTTCATGTACCTTGTCTTCGCAGCGTCCCCGTTCCAAAATGTTTCCTTTTTTATTGTTGCTGTAGTAGACTAGCCTTTAATTCCCTGGTCTTGCAGTGGCTCTTCTTCCATTCTCAACATCATGGCTTTGTTTTCAATCTTAAATTTTGTCTGTTCCCTTCCTTGCAATCATTGTGACCATTTTCATCATATTATGAATATGACTTGACAGGTTTTTGTTGATTATTTCAAACCTTATGGATGAAATCACTTTTTAATTATTATTATTATTATTATTATTAGAATATTTACTATTTAATTTTCATGTGTCACCTTTCATACTTCAGAATGTTATCTTTATCAGCCATGGATCATGTTAATGTATTGAAACACATGGAGAGTAGGGCTGACTGAGCATTTACATACATTTGCAGTGCTACACTGTTACTCCGAAGGTAATGTGGCTGCTAGCCTGTAGTTTTGGGAGATTTGTTGTTGTAGTAGCTGTTGTGTAATTTGTTATTTCAGTCAAATCTACTTCCCCTATATTCAGAGTAGAATATAATGGATGCCTTATTTAATGTTCTTCATTTTAATGTTTTCCATTGTTTGACGTTCTGTCACAGTGAACACAATTAGTGACCTCAGTGTTACTTTTCCTTCATCGAATTTGTTTGTCAGTTTAATGTTCAAATCCACTGGTGTCACTGCATGAAATGTTACGTAGTTTGAGCAGTTGTGATCTGTTTTGTGAGACAGACTGTAAATAAGGAAGGGGAGTGACTATGCTATATGGCTTTCTGCTATTTAGGTGTTGTGAGGTTCCATGAGGTGTCAATGAGTGATATAGAAGCAGAGTGTGAACAGGTGACAGGAAGGGAGGAGCTGCTGACCACTGCAGGTTCACTGCTGGAACATTACATTGAGGGCGTGCGAGACAGTTTGGGGGTGGAGCTCCAGACTGCCCCTGTATCTCGGTAAGGGAAGAATCTGCAGCTGTGCACAGAGTCTGACCGGCATACAGTTGTGACTCCCACCACATTCCCTTTTGTTCGTTCCCACACATATATGGTTGCTTTAAATACTTATTTCCCTTATTTAGGGCCGAGTTTCCACAGTTTCCCACATGACAAATGCTCTCTGTTTATTGCACACCATTTTTGTACATTTGATACTCAATCCGCTGTGCTCCAAAGAAACCTGCAACCTTATCAGGCAAATGAGAAAATGATTTCCCGTCAAATGCAACTTTTGCAGGATGCAAGGGGGACTGTTGTCCTGCTCCTTTGCAGGACTGTGCATTTAAAATTAAAAATAACTCCAGCCGTCAGTAGCTACATTTGCATTTAAAGGCCATACATTAAACTTTTAATGCTGAACAACTTCTAAAGATGTCATGCAGTGAGCCCTTTAAATAGTTGAATGCCTAAAGACATCACAAACAGTGTGTTGAAGTTTGGAGGAATTTTGTTCACTCCTACCTGATATCCTGCGGTGTTTTGGTAAGCAGCAGGACCCATGAAGGTCAGGGTTTCTCTGTGTAACCAGAATGGGCCCCTTCCACATCCTAAACTCCTCCAAAAACACTGATTCATTATGTCAACACATAGCAACTGCGCAGTTCTTTCAGTGAGTAATGCTGTTCAAGACACAGCTCACCTCTTTTATCACTTGCCCTTCAGTTCACTATGGTTTGAAATGTCAACACTGGCCTATGTGACAAACTCTAGTTGTTGACCAGAAAGGTTGTCAGTGGCGTACTGGACCCATATAATTCAGACAAAACTAATACTCAAAAATCAGAGATACCCACAAAAATTAATGTTTACAGCTACAGAAGGGCCCACAGACCTGCCTCTTGTAGTTCAGGGGTAATCTGTAGGGGTTGTGGGGTAGCAACATGCAACACACAGCTGTCAATCTAGTAACAACGTCTTGGGAACCCTCGAATAGCTGGAATTTTATACACAGTCACATTGTAGCTTTAGATTTTTTTTTCTGTCACTGTAGAAGATGATTGTATCTTTAGAGGTATAATGTTTCTGTAACTCTGGCCAGTCATACATAATGTAAACAAGGCAGACAATTGTAGGTCTCAGAGCCATCGCCGGGAAAAAAATAAAACTTGGAGGAGGAAGCCATCAGTGAAATTCTGGTTGCTGACACTGACTCAGAATCAGGTGTGGAGGCTAGCGATGTTGAAGCCTATTTTGAGGAAGAAAAAGAAGAGGAACAATAACAACAAGAACAGCAGCAAGCCTCAGCAGAAGTCACTGTGACAAACACTGGCCAGCGAAATCACCAACCCAACTGCGTTGCCGTCTGTGTTCTTCTCGCAGCCAAAGAAAGGGCATACAGAGAGCCAGATGTGACATGGACCTGTACGTGATGCCTTGTTTCATGGAATATCACACAAAAGTAAATTTGTAATATATCACCCTCTTTGTGAATACTGTGTGTTGTGATAAAACAGTGATCCAAGGTGCCACAGACCGAATGCAGCAGCCAGAATTATGTGACAGATGAACTATTTACACCACATTTTATATAATACATGAGATTCACGGGCCTAAATTTATTATAAAAAGAGGTGAACATTCTTTCCTGGATTAACCAATTCATAAGCAGAGTGCAAAATTTTATTTCATTAAATTTTAAGGAAAAGTCTATAACATATGCTTTTTTTTTCCCTAAGAGTAAGCATTAAAATTTAAAATCCCCAGTAAAATATCTCAGCAGGCTGTATTGCTTGGAGGGATTTAATTCCATTGTCAAAGGGTTAATGTTTATATGCATGTAACAATTTGAGCTTGCCACTTAGCAACAGGTAGGAAGATTAAGAAAAAGAACTAAATTTACAGTAGATGCTGGAAGTGATAACTAACAAACATGAGTTTGCTAGGGTCCGAGGTGGCAGTGTGGTGGGGCAGGATGCTAGTGGAACCTGTGACATGGATAACCCAGACATGTGGTCTCAGCACGCAGAGGAGACGGGAGATAGGCTGAACCAGCAGGAAGGTGACCGCATGGGATTCTTACGCATGGTGAACCGCAATCACTTGTTTAATTCCAGCAACTACAGCCTCAGCAGCCTGTTCAGGTACGTTTAGCTCCAGATGAATACTAAAGAAGTGCTCTCAGATGTAATAAAGGCTTGTGTTGTCATTATGTGTGTTTTGTGTGTGGAGGTATATTTGATAGACATGACCTTTGGGGAGCTGACTGCAATGCAGACCTCAGGTAGTTGTTTGTTATCATTATTATTTTTATATTATTTTCAGTATTTTGGTATTAATGATGATGTGGCTTGTGCACTAAGCAACAGACCACTCACCATCTGTTAACTATAATGACATGATATTGGCGTACTGAATTGGATATTGTCACAAATTGGCAGGGAATAATTGCATGGTCATGTGAGAATAATACATGAATTATCAATATTATAGTTTTTAGTGATGGGATGCTGTGTCGGCTGCTGGGTATGTAACAAGGTTTTCTAAAAACCTGATGACTCCAACTTCAGGGTTGATGAGAGGGCAAAATGTTAGACTTATATACCTTACTACATGCCATTATATTCCGGAACCTCATGTATCAGTGGTTAAAACATGGTGTTCTGGTCAGATTTAACATCAGTGCAGTGTTCTGTGTGGTACAAAATGAACATTGGTTCTGGTCAATAAGTGCCAGAAAATTGTATGTCATGGTTGCTTCATAAAAAGCAAGTAATTAGGGAATGTGGTGTCATAAATATTATCACATGTGTAGAGAGTGGACAAGACTATCTGAAAAATGTGACCATGTTTTGAAATACAGATAATTTCAGCATACATAGCCTTATTTTGACAACTTTTTGTAAGTAGACTTTGGGTTCTCATGGCAGTGTTGCAAATGTCACTGTCCTCTGTAGACTGTAGTAGATATCATTGTTTAAGAGGAACCTGCTGCCTCTATAATGTCAGAATGTTTCTACCAGTCTGCTCAGTATCACAAGTCAACATTCATGTCGGCTGTGAAATTAAAAATTCTCAGTTGTATTTCTAGGCTTTGAATTGTTTTGCGTTGCTTATTGTGTTGCAGTCTTGGCAGTGTAGGTGGTAGTGTAGCAAGCGGTTCGGCCAGTCGGCCCGGCAGCACTCGATCCAGACGGCCCCCACATCAGACGTGGCAGGGGCCATCTTGCCTCGGAGCTCTTTACCAGCTCCTCATAGCTCCATTTGAGGACTGCTTGCCTGCAACATGTAGCAAATCTGGAACTGCGACCCGTACGTAAAGAACTGTGACCTGTACGTAAAGAACACGACCTGTACATAAAGAACTGCGACCTGTACATAAAGAACTATGACCTGTACGTAAAGAACTGCGACCTGTACGTAAAGAACTGCGACCTGTACGTAAAGAACTGTGACCTGTACGTAAAGAACTGCGAACTGTTCGTAAAGAACTGCGACTTGTACGTAAAGAACTGCGACCTGTATGTAAAGAACTGCGACCTGTACGTAAAGAACAGCGACCTGTACATAAAGAACAGCGACCTGTATGTAAAGAACTGCGACCTGTATGTAAAGAACACGTAGAGGATTTAGAGGTTTTCATGAACATGTTATGTATCATGTCAGCTGGTTGTATTTGAAGCTGACAAAGATTTTGTCCTGAAGACATATGCAGCAGGTGCCTCCAAAATGTTGTTCTGTATCCATCAGACAACTGGTATTCATTCTGTGGGACTGTGACTGTAAATGTGATAAAAGTTTAGTTCATATTTGTATTTTCTCCCTCCATTTATAGACCTTTGCGGCTCTTTTATATATTTAGTCACACCAACATGTCTGGTCTGCTGTTACTCAAACTGTCAAATTCATTGTCCTAAAATACACAATCAGTGGTAAAAATACACCCAGAAATGCTGTAAAATATTTTACGATTGCCCCCAAAAATATGTGAGACAGTCACAGGTGCTGCCACGAGTTTTCTTAACCAGAAATTTCACTTTTAAACTTACATTTGATGCATAATTCTAAATTTAAGGGTAAGAGAAAAGAGTGTTCTTAAGACACGTGTTTACATTTTGGTACGCACTTTTCTTTTTTTAATTTTGTAAACACTGAATTTTTCAAAAAGAGTCCTGGCTTGTTGGCACTCCCTCACTCCCACCAGCACACACAAGTCACACTAACTGCCCTGTGGTGATTCTTACCTTTTTTGTTAGATAGATAGATTAATAGATTGATGGATGATATAAGGGAACTGCAACAGTGCTGTCCATAAAAATAGCTTCAAACTTCTGTGGAAGGGCACTATAAATTGTGAAGTGAGAGAGAATACCAACAAGATGCAACAGTTAGATGTTTATTATCAATACTTTCTCAACATGTTTCAGGCATCATTATGCCCATCTTCAGGAGAACAAGACGTGTGTTACTGCACGTGGTGTGCTGCGCTGGTTCTGCTGGATGTGCTCACATCCTGCAATGCAGCGCCCC
>Ga0123354_10006044_pt1 | contig 17848 bp, 13 predicted proteins | sample TergutLab28metaG_2_FD_97872 | JGI IMG/M metagenome (GOLD analysis project Ga0123354, IMG submission 97872) | Labiotermes labralis P4 segment gut microbial communities from Petit-Saut dam, French Guiana - Lab288 P4 | ecosystem: Host-associated > Arthropoda: Insects > Digestive system > Gut ...
ATCATTTTATTATTTAATGCTTTTAAAATTTCATGTGTTAAGTTGAATATTGCATTATCAGTTGATAAGTTTCTTCTAAAACCAAATTGCTGTGGATTTAACAAGCTATTATTATTTAAATGACCAAGCTTCACACCCATACATAACAACAGGCAAAATTATAGTTCTATATATCTTGATCTTTAAATTTTTGGATAGCAACCTGGAAGACAAAAGGTTCTGCGCATTTCCTGACCTCAATCTGCTCTTAATTTCTTCCGCAATAGAATTTTGATTTGTTAAAGTTGTTCCCAAATATTTAAACTTTTCCACCCTCTCGAAGGTACTATTATCAATCCTCACACTCTGAATTCGTCCTGCATTCTGATCTCGAGGCATGACCATGTACTTAGTTTTATCTGCACTTAATTCCAGTCCAATCTCCCTAGTAGCAGCTACTAAAGCTTCTGCATTTTCCTTTGGTGTGTGTATGTAATGTTAGAGATGCAAATATTACGTAACTTCATAAACTCTTAAATAATCGCAACAACGTATAAATACTCGTATTCCGGGAATATCCGGCAGTACGAAATTATAGACATGGTAGACAACTGGAGGAAGGTTTGACCATCATATTCTTTTTGTGAGCTACCACGGTTCATATTGAATTCATTCTTATAACAGTTGCAAAATTATTAGAAGTAATTCATAATAAAGATTATACTGCCACTACATTTACAGTGCCTACTTTTATTGCCTTATTTATTACACACGCACACGATGCCTTCAGAAATAAATTATGAGAAATTTACGGTTCTCTCAGCGGTGCTGATGAAGACCGAGTCTACTTGGTTGCCACACCGTATCGACTAGTAAATACTCACGGTTGGTAACTACTGACTAGTCGACGCGTCTCAACGTTTCAGGTAACTAGAATCTTCAGAACTTCCCGCCCCATCATCTACTCTTTGTACAGTCCAGTGGAATCTGTTGTTAACATCAACAATAATCCGCCAATATCCGTAGATTCCGTCTGCTCTGGTATGTCTGCTGCATTGCTGAGATCATAATGGATACATTAATCATCTTCATCGCTCAGTAACCCACAGTTTTCGGGAAATTATCCTGGTGAATATGCGGAAAAAGGATTTTTAAAGATATATTGCAGCCTAATTGGTCATTGGACAACAACAGGTTTCCCACATGCTGTGTATCATACCATATGCGTGCCCTATTGAGTCGTTGAGCGGAAGTGTAATGACCGTGCGCTTGTGTCGCAGAGTTGAGTCATGGCCGAGAGAAAATAACGCATTTAATTTACTGATATTTTGCTTGTGCGTTAAGAATCCTCGAAACTGATAATTTTTGGATATAAATTTTTCGAGGCATCATGCACCAGCCTTTATTACATGCTTTTATAAGCTGCATAGCGGTTTGCACACGGCCGTATTTGTGTTTGTTTCTTTACTGACGTACATTAACATGGTCTTATCTCTACCAAATTCGTTTCAGCATTAACGCCAGTTAATAATACTGGAAATAGCATACTGTGATCCATTAGCTTACATTGCTGCCAATAGTAAGCAGGGATCAAAGTCTGAGAGCACTGACGATTGCAAGCACAACATGAATTACAGTTAACAGAGAGCATAGTCAGTACCTGTGAATTTTTCTCTGTTTTGGTTTTTTCGTTGGTCATTCTATTTTAGCGTGTAGCAGAGAACGTCGAGTGTAGTATGCAATAAGAGAAAGAAAGTCGAAAGGTAGTGTACTCAACGACATAACGTCAATGACAATATGCTGTCATCTGGAGTAATTGCAAGTGTTCATGAATTAAAATTGTAATCAGTGACTGCTGTATGCAGTGGATTGTATGACAACTGTTGTTAATGTATGTCGTATTTCGCGTAATGTAGAATTGTGGGTGTGACAAGAATGGATATAGATTTGGGGTTGTAAATATATTTCTTTTACTAATTGCATCTGTTGCATTCTTCAGAGTCTGGTCTCTTGATACATGTAATGTCTGCAACGTGTGCAATCCAGTGGTGTATCTTTAATATATACATTACGCATTATCGTATTGAAAAATGACTGTACACAACCTATACATTTTTGACCGCTTTGGTACAATGTTGTACTACTGTGAATGGAACAGATTAAAACAGTCCGGAATCACAAGAGAAGAGGTAAATAGATTACTTGGGGCTTTCGGTGAAGTCATGTAAAATTGGTAGGTTAGGCTTGGAATTTTATACATTAACTGTGTTACTATGTGTGAACAAGTTTGCTAGTAGAAGCTTTAAGTCTTCAGGGATGCTACATTGTTTTGGGTTAATAGTTTCCGAGGGTTCGAAGGATCGTATTGAGTTCATATTTATGGTTCTTGAACTGCTTGAGCCTGGAAATGACAGCATGACAATCCTTCAAAACGAGGGGGGGTATACTATTTACCACAATAGAGCATAACAATTTACAAGGCTTTAATCTGCATCAGCACCTCAATGACCATCTCAAATTTCATGTGGTGTCCTAGTGTGGATCGCCCAGTACCTACTATCTGGCTGTGTTCACTGTAGCCTCCTGCATCTTATGGCGGTTTAGATATGCTGAATAAAAACCACTAAAACAGAGTATTAATGTCATGTAGTGCCTACTATAAATACGGTTTTCATTATACCACCTGTGTCTGTTGTGCAGTAAAGGTGCCATTTGAATGTTAGTGCTATCTTTCAGAATTTGTAACTCCTTATGCATGTCAAAGTTTTAAATTCCTTGGTAGAAAGTATGGGTGTATCTGGTTTATGTTTCCTGGGTGATCAGCATTAGATACAACTGGTTTCAACTCAGGAAAGTTCTGTACCATGATCCATGTCAAGAGGTCACATTATGATAGAAACTGGAATGAAATTATATTCATGACATGTTCATTGCACTGAAGGGTCTGTAGTTGTAATATGCATTCATATACCTTAATATAATGAAGACCATATATGGATCCTCTATAGGACCTTTTTCTCCACTTTGTGTACTTATATTTATTATTTTTTTTTGCAGGAAGCAAAGTTGATGTATGGCATGCTATTTTCACTAAAGTCATTTGTTAGTAAAATATCTCCCCTTGACACAAAGGAAGGATTTCTGTACTATAAAACTAGCAAATATGCCTTGCATTATTTTGAGACACCATCAGGTCTGAAGTTTATCTTGAATACTGATGTGAATGCCCAGAATGTCAGAGAACTTCTACAGCAGATTTACAGTCAAATCTATGTGGAATATGTGGTAAAGAATCCAGTGTGCAACATGAAGGAGCCAATTAGGAGTGAACTCTTTAAAACTAAACTAGACACATTTATCAAACAATCAAATGTTTTTGCTTCCAAAACAGTGTAATGTTATTTGCATGACTGATTTGGAGATTGTATGTGTGTATTGAAAGATTGTACTTCAGTCAGGATAATCACTGAGTGATAATAAAGGTCTATATGAAAATTATGTACAGAAGTGGTTTATTCTTAAATTATGCAAACATTGCAAGATCAATACAAACCCATCTCAACAAGCAAACTGGGGAAGAAACTATGATATTGCTTTTTAAACAAATGCGATGTTACTGATGCTGACTGATGTATGTTCAAAAACAAAATCACTCACAGTTTTAAGATAAATCGTCTGTTTTGTTCTGTCAGGACATGTTTGGAGATTTCACACAAAGCTGTACAACTTGAGTAAGACACAGGTGTGGTGTTTCTTTAAACACTGTTGAACAATCCATTTTAGCTGTACAACATGCTGTCATTCTTGCAAGTTCATTCTCTCCTTGAAAACTTGGTACAATCACATACGAGGACACATTTCTTGAATTTTTCAATAGCTGTATTTCAGTATGTGACAGAAAGTGTCTTTCAATCACCACATGCTATTTTACAGTTACATGGACATACCAAGTAAGAGTTGCACGTACTGCATACAGGAACCATAAAAGAAACTGAAGTAAATGTCTAGCCTTAACAGAAGCTTATACACAGACACTGATCAGCAAGAAGTGTGTAATTTAAGGATAATTTTTAATGTTATTTTAACAAGGGCACTTTGATATTTTTAAACCCTAAGTTTTTGTTTGCCTTGACTTGCCATTCCAATGTGTAGATTCTGTGTACATAAACACACTCCAAACATAAATCTTGATACAGCACACACTATACAACTGACCAACTGATACTAGAAATATACTTCTACCTGGAAAGATATACTGCAATAAAGAGTTGCAATTCTGTTCTGCAGAAAATTTTTCTAACCAGCATTACACTAAGTCTGGGCTTTTCAGAAAATTAAGTTTACACACTACAGCACTGAATATGATCAATATGTGTTATGTCTTCTACACAAAAACAGAACAGTCACTTTCTGCCATGACTACCAGGGTCAGAAAATTGCACACGTCAAACAATTATAAGTGGCAAAATTGACAGCAGCATTTTCCATGCTCAAAGTACAGGACTATTACAGCTTCAGCGAGTCCAAACTGACTGTAATCTATTTGAGCTCATCCTGCTGAGCAGCAAACTTCACCAAACAGTAAAACTTATGAGCACAGCCACTGTTACTGGGCTGTTGAAATTTACCTTTGTTCTTTCACTGGCCACATTCAGGAGAAAGTATTCCTCACTTACAGAGTACAAATCATTCATTGGTCACAGGTCCACACAGGAAAGTTTGTCTCATTTTTACTGCAAGGCTCAAAAGTAAGATATAAAGATGCAAAGATACAAGCCAGGAAATATTTATCAAAACAAGTACATATATGGTACTAATGTATGCTCTTGAAGAATACTACAGCACTGGTACTTCACATATACCTTCATCAGATGAGTTATTTTATAACAGTACTTACAAGTAACAAAAGTACATTGGTACACAAAGTTTCAAAAGAATCACATATGTTACTACTTAAACTTCAGACATTTTGCAAATGCATTTAAATACAATTGGTAGCAAAATAAATATTTGCTCCAACTGTTATGGTATTCACTAGCAAAAATTTAAGAAACAAATTATGCCAATTTCCCAGTTACATTTATATGGAAAGATATTTTTTAAGTTATTTAAAATTTACTTTTAACTTGAATTCCACTTTTGTATTCACCTTACATGTTAAGATCTTAACTAACCACCAGATTTGTTAGCATTCAATAAATTTCAACCTCTGCAGCAACTACAGGTAAAAATGTTAAGTAACTCCACTATGCAAGTAACCAAACTTGAGACAATAAATACTAGAAGGAACATCTGAATACTGCTGTTATGTAAATTTCACACACAGCTGCATCCTACAAAATGAGCTACAGTATTCACACAAAAAGTCATTCATCAGGAAGAATCAATCTTGCCCTTTACTATGTCACGAAACAAAAACCGATTTCATTCTGCTCTACAAAATGAAAGCAGGAAATAAGGGAGGGATACATTTTTGGTAGCAAGTACAAAAAAGGCAACCATGAGCTAGCCCTGAATAAGAGGGAAATGTCTTTGTGTGTTGAGGCACTGCTGCACTACATTTAAAGTGCAAGATGAGTGAGCATCCATCATATTTTATTCCTGTGCCTTCATATCACAATGTGCTGGGGCAGCTTAATTAACTGAAAACTTGTCAAAGGGGTTCCTTCAGTTTGTGTCAGCCTAGATTGGTAAGAACTTCCACCAACACGTAAAGAAATTCTTATAATTCAACAATTTGGACTCAAAATCTTGCACACTGTTTCATAAAATGCAAAATTTCAAGAAAAACAGATCAGGGAGAACCAAATAACTCGGGAGTAGGGTACTAGTGTATTTAACATTGGGTAATCCACAGAATGTAACTCAGCAATTTACAAATCCCCTTATCAATTCTACATGGGGTTAAACCAGTAGATTTCTGTGAATATAATTTACAGATCTTGATTATTTTCTTGGCACTTTGTTGTCAGTACAAACCATGCATACATTTTCCATGTATTCCTGTTTCAATCGTAGCTGAGAAATGTCCAGAACTACCGTGCAGTTTGTCAAACATTGTGCGCCTCAGACCATATTACATGTCTAAGCAGATGTGCCATTGACCATTGTCTCCTTAGCTTTGCCTTCAGATCGCTTATTTGTTGGTGGTCTCTGACTACGGGATTTAGGTTCCCTCTGTGATTTAGGTGGCCCATCTGTAGCTGGTGTTCCTTCTTTACTTGTAAATGCAGACTGATCACTGGGGCCTGGTGCTGCACCACCTGTCAAACACAGTAGCAGACATTATGGAGTATCAGTACAAAGTTAGTACAGGAAACTAAATACTAGGGTCTTCTGACTCAAAAACAAATGTTTTATATAAATTAATAGCTTAGTCTAACCACATAATGAAAAATGCATTTCATGTAAGAGTTCCTGTTGTTGATGTGGCCCTTTCTCTGCATCGGCTGACTGTTCAGAAAATTATAAACTCACCCTGCTTGTCAACACTACTTCCTGGAAGGTGGTCACTAGGCCTGCAGTCCACATGCTCGCCCGAGGGCGTCTGGCTACGGGGCCTCGTCCTACGTCTACGGCGGCGCCGACGGGTGCGGGAACCCTCCACACTTGACACTGATTCTACACGGGACAGGACATAGCTGTTTGTGACCAGCACTAACCTCAAAACCTGTACCTTTTTATTGCATTCAATAGCAAACATAAATTTTGTTACGTTCGTAGGATTTACATACTCTAGCTGATGGAACTACAAGAAGCCTACAACATATGAGTTGATCATCTCAGGAAATAAATTTAATTACTCAGTGTCACATCATCACTTACTAATTTAAAATTTTCATGTGAACATCCTTTTCTGAGTAAATCCAACGTATCACAATAAATGGCAATGCCTGGGAACTGAGTCATATAGCAGCATTCCAAATGTGAACATTTACAAATTAAACAAATGTATGTACCTCACCCAAGACTGCAATAGTACATCTTGAAAATAAGGAGAGAGTCCTTGGATGGCAAAGCACACAGGTGTTTACGCGAACACAGGTTAACCATGTGTATGTGAAGCATGAGTAACTTTCATGAACAGGAAATACTGCACTAAGGAGCACTATGTGAAGTGGGTATCTTACAATGCAGGCTGAGTAGACATAAACTGAGCTTGGTGGGAAATTACTTGCCACTCTGTTAGGTCTGTGATAAAACTGTAGAAGCTGTGAACTCTGCTTCATATTTTATATTTTCTGGTGGGTTAGTAAGCATTAACATGCATTCCTTTCAACTAACAGCAGTGTCACATACTATAATATGGTCATCTGCTATATCATTATGTTACTGATGGTCACAAGTGGAGAGTTGTCCTATATTCCCTGCATGCTCTGGTTTCACACATACACACAACATGTCAAAGATTTAGTAGTAGTCTGCCTATGTAAGCAATAACAATACACAAAGTTAAGAAGCAAAGTTACACAGAAGGAAAATCTTGAACTGCAGGCAGGAATTTAATATATATTTCGTTCTGGTAGAATACAAATTTTTAAACATCAGATACCTCATTACCATTACACTGAAGTACCAGTAAAATGGTAGAATTCAAGAAAAAGTTCTATATGGAAAGAGTATGGAACAATAAGACTATGACATACTGACAGGGAAATAAATGAATCACAGAAAGACTGCTTTACATGTTGTCTGTCACAATTCATGGAACTGTAATGACTTCATTTTTCTGATTTTAGGAATTTAATCTGGGTGTAAATAAGTTATATTCATAAAATTCAAAAGCTTAGCATTACATTCATCTAGCACCACACTTGCTGACACATGAGGGTCAGGCAGAAAGTAATTTTCCACATACTCCCACCCATTGTGGAAACAGTGTTCTAATTTTCTCTTGTGTCCTGTGCTATCAGCTATCATGTCACATCTGTTCCCACCATGCAATCAGCTTTAAACATGTGACTCCAAAGATGTATGAGTGCTGAAAACGGATGATAATCACTCAGCAACCATTTACCCTAACATAATCACAATCAGCCCAGGTTCTTTCGTAATGAAATGATGCGCATATACATTTTTTTTCCTGACCAATCCTGATACTGATTGTGATCGCCGCTAACTCCACAGAGCAGGGTTCTTCTGATCCCTCAACTTGTTAACAAATTCTCTACTTATGGAGCACAGAGGTTCACTGCCATATTCACAAGAGCCACACAAAAGGATCATGTCCTATGCCAAATGAATCCAGTCCACACCATTACATTTATAGTTTGATTCCAAATGGTTTCTTTGCTTCAGACTTTCCCATGAATATTTTTTACACAATCAATCTATACAGTGTACACACACATGCGTGCACACACATAAAGAGGTGGGGACAGAGGCTGTGGAAATGAGGTCCCCGAGAGAAATAACTGTATGCAAACTGATTGATGAAGGAAGTATTAGAGAAAACCTTGGGATATTTAACCTTAACACAAAAAGTAAGGCATACAAGAAAAGCTGCTTACAAGATGCTTGCAGAATGAAGAGTGTCTCCTACAAGCTACTACATTACTGCCCCACAGAAAGAATAATTCTGAGCTATATGACTAAAAGTTAGTAGGACCAACTCAAACTTGAAGCTAGGACAGCTCAGTTTGTCTAAATTATGAAGATGAAGGTGATTTAGTTATCATCCACATGTATGCTCCAGTTGTGTGCATGCTTCATTTGGCAAAAAGAACAATTTATGAACCTCATTATGCATTTTTCCAAGCCTCCTTAGTTTATCCCTTTTGGGTCCAAGTATTTTCCTCAGCATCCTGTTCTCCAGCACCTTCAGTTTATGATCGTCCCTCAACATGAATGCCAAGTTTTCACACCCGTACAAAACAGAAAGCAAAAACTTAGTTTTCTGTGTTTTAATCTCTGTTGTTAGATGGAAGACAGGATGACTAAATGTCCTTAACTGTATGGTAGCAATCATTACCTAAATATAATCTGCTCTTAATTTTTTCATGACTGTAATTTTGATTTGATGTGTTGCCATGCATAATTTTAAACACATAAACAATCAGGTATGCACAGTATGCTTTAATTTTTTGACCAAATTAAATGGTTTGATGAATACAAATTTACACTGCAAAATTTCATGCAGTTACAGATGTCACTAAGGTTCATTAGTAATCACACTATGGAATTGTAAATCACATTCTAAGTCACTTTTATAGGTTGGGGATAAAGGAAAACCTCATTCTTTAATTCACACAGTGAGCTGCAAACTTCAAGTACGAGAAATCACGGATAGTGTAAGTTTGACAGACATACAAAACAGCAGATACAACCACAGGCTTTTGGATCAAACAATGCTCGCTAACATACAATGCAGAATCAAGGGCACCTATTCTAAAGACACATCACTTGGTTAGATATCTAAATGCCAAACAGAAAGGCACCTAAATTTTCCTATGCATAAATACCATATATAAAAAATGCCATTAGGGAGACAATTTCAGAAACCAGCCATTTCTCTTGCTCTGTGTGAAAATTATTGTTACTACTACACAGAAGTGTTCTTGAGAAACCTCTCTATTTCAGGCCATCATTGTGGTAAAACTATAACTAAAAGCATATATATATTGGATGTTTTGCTGACTGTGCATCTCAGTATAATCTTAGCAATTGACCAACTTAATGCACAAATTCTTGTTTTATAATAAGTTTATTATATTCCTCTACATGTTTCAAGCACTGTTGTGCTCATCATGAGGAGGTCAAATTGTATTATACAGCATCTGGTATCGTCACTCTCTATAGGTGGCCATCCGGTGTGCAGGTTGAGCTGCGTACCGGACGGCCATCTACAGAGTGTGATGATACCAGATGCTGTATAATACAATTTGACCTCTTCATGATGAGCACAACAGTGCTCAAAACATGTAGAGGAATATAATAAACTTATAATAAAACAAAAATTTGTGCATTAAGTTGGTCAATTGCTAAGATTAAAAGTGTATAGTTAATGGAATTACGAGGAACTTAGAAGAATTCAATTGTGCGTCAAGGCAAATAATAACTGGCACAGTTTACTATGTCCTATTTGTGGCATGACAAATGTGATGGCTGCAGAGGTACCCAAAATCTTGCTATGTTTAATCAAACACATCTGAAGTACTGTGGCAATCACAGATGCTTTTCATCCTTTATATTGCAAGACTGCATATACCTACGGGCATATTTGCAAAATGTAAACCATTTTCGTCAGATTTACTAACCACATTCAGAAAGGACAGAGAAACAGAACAAAAGAGAGAACTGTCCAAGCAGCAATTGTGAAGGGGAAATTTTCAGCAAACAAGCAATAATTGAAGATTTTTTAAAAATCTAAATTATAGAAACTGTATGGCCAACATGCAGATTCCATCTCAGTTCTGAACAACAAGCACATTATCAACAACAGAGTACCTATATATTTTAAAAACTCAACTGAACATAAACATAAGTACGAAGATTATAATAGAAAAACTATAATCTGAACCATCTTCTTTTCTGAGTCTGAAACATTACAGGAAAAACACAGATTGACAGTGTTTGAGAACAACATGAGGAGGAGGATATTTTGAACTGAGAGGGACAAAGTAACAAGCAGGCTGAAGATAACCACACAAGCAGGATGAGGAAGACAAAGCATGAAGCATACAGGAGACCAAGGAGAAATTAATGCAAATGTTTGGTTATAAAACCTGAAGGAATGTAACCACTTAGAAGATCCAGGCATAGACTGGAGGATATTAAACTGGAAAATGAAAAAGAGACTGGACGGGAGGGAAAAATCTGAATTTACCTGGCTCAGAATACGGATAAGTGACGTAATAATGACCCGAGCTCCAAAAAAGACAGTAACTAGTGTTGAGTGACTGTTAGCTTCTAATGAGAGACTCTGATGCATGGAAGTACAGGCAAAATGTGATACACATACTGCATTTACCTGAATTAAGATCCCCCCACACTCCTCAATTTTAATGAAAATACCAACAAAGAACTTGCTTAATTTTGTTTACAATTTGAAGGAGATCCTCATTTTTTCAGATGATAAATTCATAAAAATATTCTTGCATTATATTTGGGTAGAGATAGTTATTAAAAAGGACAGGATGGACATTAAGATTATACTAAATTTATTTAAATATAAGGTGATGAAAATATGCCGACTCTTCACAACCCTAGATCCACTGTTTGTCATTAATTCTGATTAAATATGTAACTCACCCCTATCAACGCTTGAAACATCTTGACTATCCATAACTGTATCCTCTTCATCTGTCATACGTCTTCGTTCATCTCGGCGATGGTCACGACGAAGTGGCTGGCGTGAAGGATGTGTGTTTGGCCTTGGCCCTGTTTGGTACTGGTGTTGCCTTGGTGGCAAATCTCTCACACGTTCATCTACAGTATCAGGGGTTTGATGGCGTGAACCTGTGACGTAAATGGTACTGTATGGGTGCAGACGAAGTATCATGATGCATAAGAGAGATTACTTATTAATCATATTTCACAACAAGTACTTTATAAACAATTACAAAACAATCAAAATACACAGCCAATACCAGTTTTCAGCCAAAATCATTCTTTCTGGCTCTGACCACAAAAGTTCTGATATTAAAAAGACATGTTACAGTCGATAAGAAAAAACACGGAGACAGAGAACATGAAACAAGAAAACCAAAGGGAAATGAAAAATAAATATCTTGTAAACCACAATGAGATGTAACAAACAAGTTTATGAATGAAGACAGAATCCTCACAAAAGTGCTGAACACAAAACTGGAAGTAAATATCTCAAATGAGGGCTAGCATCAAGATGAGAACAATAGATGTCACACAGAAGATCAGCAAAACATGAGAAGAAGCTGGGATGCAACATGTTTTAGAAGAGAGATGGAGGGAGCGGTATGTTTGCTACATGACCTACACAATGTGCAAAATGTCTAAGAAAGAAAATATCATACTTCTTTGCAGTCAACTCTAACTTCTTCTTTACTTAACAGAACATGAACTTCCACTCATCTATCACTGTAATTCTTTAGCTACTTAGCTACAGCAGCATCTCAACAAGTATGCCAGAAGCATGAAATTAAAAAACTTCATAACACATCTGAATGTATTAATGGTACATTCAGATGCAAAAACACACAAAGAAGGTTACCCACAGGCACTGGTTGGAAAGTAGTCTACTACAGCCTGAACAAGGAATGGTAGGGATGCATCTAGGCCTTGTCCAAGAACACAGCTTAGCCCTGAAGAGTCTACAACATTGCTGATTGTTGCATAGATGTTCAGGTTACTTGCCAAACTGTCTACAATAGGTGTTTACAGGAATTTACCTCTATAAACAGTCGAAGTATTCAATTCCATTGGCAAGCTCAGCAAATCCCTATAGCCTCTAATGGCTTGCATTGCAAATTTCCATGCCTGGGCACAGTCCAGTTTTTAGCACCCCAATACAACTGTATGCAATATTTTTTAAATTATTTATAGGTCCACAGGTGAAAGATTTACTCTTCACAATTTAAATTCATTTTTGGTAAAGGGGTTAACCCAATGTTTGTCTTTACTGGAAGCACATGAAGATAATTTGTTCTTTTAGGGGTAAGGAACAGGGATTTCAGGAAGTTGCAACATGTTAGTTGACAGTTGGACTCGAACATACTTTTGGCATACCCTTTCAGGCTTCAGTTTGCAAAATTTTTGTGGCTTATCAGCACCACACCATGCAAGCAAAGATGTAGTTCAACCATGCAGGAAGTCTAGGTTAGTAACAGATTACATTTGTTCACTTCTTTCCCAAGCTGCAAACATAAATTTGGATCCAGTTCAAATGTGTATGCTACTGGCTTTTATACACTTATTAATTTTGTGAAAGAACCAAGTCCCCAGCTGAAAGGGCAGCACAAGTTTCGAGTCTGAACTCTTCAACTCTGCAACAGAGGCTCACATTTAAATGAATAAGACACTCTGTAGTTTTTAAATCACTGTACATTAGTTTTTTTATTTTTATTTCTTAGAAAATTTCTGTAAATAATAGAGGTACGATAATACGAAAAAATGCCCTCAAGTCCGTAACTGGCAACATTTTTGTCAATATTCTGTTTCGTGTTTTCCTTCCAAGCAGTCCAAAACAATTACAATTACATCCGTAATGAAGTGGCTTCAACACACTCCTACTATCCCTCGTACACAGATTGAATGGCCTACACCAATCAATCAAACACTCTTTTGTCCTCTTCATGTAACTAAAAAACCATCAATAATTTATACCCTTCCAGCTTGGTTTCAGTTTCTTTCAAGTTTAGGGAGCATAGAGTTTAGCCAGTGCAAAAATTATATATCAGAGGTCGGAAAAAAATCTTCACCAGTGTCTAAACCGTACAGTCCCAGTAGCACAGACGGTCACAAGGATCTCACTGACTGTTCACCCCTTAGCCATACTCTGGTATTAATATGTACAAGTCAATTCCCTGAGAGTAAAAAGCACTAAGATACAAATCTTTACATCTTTAGTAACAATAATTTCCAATCTGTTCCCTGTTACAATCTGTTTCCCAAGTAACGTGAAGCTGAATCTCCGACCTCTTGCCAAATGCAGTGTATTCATAAACCACCACACAAATTTGAATTTTCTTATACAATAAAAAGAAATAAATAATCTGCCACTCTTAGTATTAGGTGGACTATTTGATGATATATTAAACAATTTCTAGATACTGAAGAAACCTGGTTCCAGGTCATGACACTGAATTTCAAGTTTAGAGAATGTGATGTCCAACACACAAAGCATAAATGCCAGCAAAATTAACATCACCCTTCAGAACACAACACACAACCACAGTTAAATTTAAAACAAATGGGCAATACCTATCTTATATATATTCTGTTACTAAGAAAATAGGGTTGCAGAATAATAGTAATACAAAAATGACTAACCAACCACTACCTTCACCAAACATGTTTATAAGCAACATTTACAACTGCATAACAATCTCAGATGAATAACACTGCATTTGCTTTCATTCCTTATGTTGATATTACAAACATTATTAATATTATGAAGCCTACAATCGAGAATGAAGTGGTACAAGTCTGTACTTGGAACTGTGCAGCACATTTTTCAAAACCTTTTTTGAGGGAGAAATACAGCACATGTAGGTAGCAAGAACAGTTCACAGCAACGTATCAGTTTTTGTCATGCAGTAAGAAACTGTATTTACACAAGGTAGTACAAGTACACCACACCATTTGCAATGTCCTTAAATCAAAAATAAAAGCAACAATCACCATAAAATCATGCTGTTAAACTTATCTTAAACTCAGCAAGGATTCTGTTACATTTTTGAGGCTGGGAATGAAAATGCCAGACCCCATCACACTGATTATTCACAATGTTAACAGATTTGTTCTTTCTATTAAAATGTATTCCCTCACAAAATATGCTACACATTTCCTGATGTCATATTTCACCTAATTTTATAGGCCAATACTTTTTATATCAATAATCTAACACCTTTCAACAAAAACTGGTATACACATACTGACAGAAGAATAACGTCTAGCAAGAACTGCATTTAAGCATTCAACCATCTTGCTGTTAATGTTACCTAACCTTCTTTCCTCTGAAGTACATTTCATGTTTCAATATGGGACTCACAACATGAAGCAGTGGTTCTTGGTGTTACCAAACACCAACTGTGAATAAACCTGTTACTCGACAAAGGGAAAGTACAGGAAATTGCTCCCACAGAGATTTAATGAAATATTTCCTCTTGTGTAAGAAGCATGTATGTCCATTTCACTTATGATATGAAGATTGCACTGATCCATTATGAACAAAAGGAAACATAGTACAACACTTCAAAGGTGAGGCTGAAATCACCTATAACTTCATTTCCAAGTATTTATATTTAAAGTAGGTTAACCTAACATACCAATTATTGAAAGAAAGAAAAAAAAAAAAAACAGTCCACTGTTAACTTTTACAGCTAATCCCATAGTCCATTCTGTAATACAGTCTGCATGTTAAGACAAAACAGAAAACAATAATACAATTGTACTGCAAGTAAAATGCAACACTGCATTAAAACATTTTTGCACAACATAGTCAAAACACAATCTACACAAGTTGTGTATGAAGTTGTATAATGAGACAATAAGGTTTCAAAGATTTTGCAGCACACCGTGCACTAGCAATACTACAATTAAAATATATAAATGCTATAATTTACCAAAACAGTTTAATGTGACATGGTCAATTAGCTGTACAGAGAATATGGGTAATTAAAGACAAAATGGATAGCTGCTTACTACTGATTTTCTTTCGTGCACGTATTACACATTAATCTGTCACATTCATTTAATTATGGTACTAAAACTGGTCTGCCACTGAAGAAACAATTTCAATTGTCTGATTGGCATAATTACATCAAAGCACATTACAAAAACTGTTTCCCAGTGTACGTGTAGCCCAGATTCAGCACTGAATGTTGAATGCTGCAAAATCTACAAAATTATGGTTACACTATGTAAGACTGCTAACATGAACTAATGGACTTGGTATAAATCATGTGAAAGAGCTGCACAAAATAAATACATACCCCAAGGTTTTATTTAAAAAAAAAATCATTAATAATGTTTTCATTTTTACAGCAAGGTCACATAAAGTCAAAAGCCATGTCTTAGTTTGAGAAGTATTGAAAGAAGTATGCTTTCATTACATATATATAATATATATATATATAAAACATAGAAGGGGGAAGGGTAATAGTCAAGTGCTCCTTCTCCACAATAACATTCAACATTATCTCAACTCCAGGAAAAATGAAAATTGAACATAATGTCCTGTCTCTCTAAATACCACACAAGTGTCTGGGGTATGCAAGGGTTTCATAATGTATGTTGCAAGCAAGAATATGTTTAAGGGAAGATTTTTGCCATCTACTCTGTGTCACATCCTAATACTGTACTTATTACAATGAGAAGAATATCTCACAAGAATTGTTAATAGGCAGGAGTCAATCAAATGTTCCATATTTTTAATTTAACTCATATTTTCATCTTACTTGTGGTGACTGAAAGTGTAGCCTGGATAACTAACTCATTGCATCCTGCCTATGTATAGTGCCATTAGTTCAAGAGCCGTAAGTCAAAAGCCTGGGAAGTCATTATTACCCACAAGGTGTACTGATCAACGTTTGAAAATAACTTTTACTTCCACAACGCAGATCCCTTTCTGGTATATCAAATTATTCAAGATTTGAACTGGTATTACATAAATGTCTCCATCATCAGTGTTAAGTTCATAATAAATCGTAACTTTTATGTCCTGGATATTCATTACATTAACTGATGCAAGTCTTATTCTCTGATGGTATGAGAGTGGGAATTTAATCTCAACACCTACAATTAAAGTTTCAAGCAAAGATCAGTGGGTACCTTGTGACCAGGTGGATCAGTCCAGTATTGGGAATGAGTCAGGAGCCATCACTTACGTTCCTTTTCCATGCCACTTCCACCTCCTCCTCCCTTACCACCTCTCCCTCTATCTCCACTACCTCTTCCCATACGCCCATTACCCCCTCGTCCACGGCTTGTTGATGGGCCTTGCCCCTTCTTACCCTCAACGCTGTTAATATAGTCTGTGATGGTATTACCGGCATTGAATCTGGCATCACCGTGACGCCCAGGGCCCCCACGGCCCCTCCCACGCCCTCTCATTGGCCCGCCTCGGCCTCGGCTGCTGCCTCCATCCATGTCTGAATTATATCCCCTGAAAGAGAATGAAATATTAATTATTATATATATTAAGTTTCTATCTGAAGTAAAGTAAAGTACAGTTCACCCGATAGCTTCCCATAAAGGCACAGAGAGGGAGTAGGGGTATAACTCTACTCTTCCTTTAACCTCAGTGCTAGATGGGGGTGGGTGGTTAACGCTACACCCCACCTGCTTTAATCCTGGGAATGATCTGGTACACTGCACAGGAGGCTGGGTGAGCCCCAGAGCCAGTCTGGACAGATGAAGAAAATTTACCCTTACTGGGATTTGATCCCTGAACCACCCAGCCTGTAAAGAGTCACTATCACGTCCCACAAGCTTCTATGTAATAAAACTATTTCAGCAAGATGCATTTTCCATACACAAGTGCAAAAAAGCCACATTATTTCATATTACTGTAAGTGTACCTAATGATATTGAGAAGATTTTGCAAATACTGTAATAACAGGCCAAAATGTTGCCTAGAAAGTACTACATATTTCATAATGCATGTGCTGAAATGTGCTTGTACATTCCAAAGATGGGTGAATATACAGTACTGAAAAGATCACTACAAAATGAATATAAAAATGTTACAGCAACTTAAAAATTACGCTTACCAACATGTACTTTGGCTGCAGGGCTAGACATTTAAATTTTAGCACTCTATGTGTAGCGTGAAGATTTTACCAATAATGAAACACAGCATTATGAAATATACAGCATTTTGTAGAGAAAAAATGGAGATTGTGCAGCATGTCTCAAAAAATACACTAAGTATATTGGATGATTAAATGAAATCTTAGGGTGGTAACACTAGCAGCATTCCATATACGGGACAGGCATTGTCTAAAGGCTAGCACTGGAAAGATTAACCCTTAGCTGCCGAATGACATATGTATACGTCGTGCAGTGAGCCCTTTAAATAGCCGAACGACCATTAAAGTGGCCGGGGGGGGGGGGGGGTTTTAATTCCAACAAAAAAATTTTTTTTTTGGGAAAAAGGGGAAAAAAAAAACTTCGGCGTTTTTTTTTTTTTTTTCACAAATTTTTTCTTCCCTTTTTTTTTTTCCCCACTCTC
>Ga0123354_10006047_pt1 | contig 17843 bp, 12 predicted proteins | sample TergutLab28metaG_2_FD_97872 | JGI IMG/M metagenome (GOLD analysis project Ga0123354, IMG submission 97872) | Labiotermes labralis P4 segment gut microbial communities from Petit-Saut dam, French Guiana - Lab288 P4 | ecosystem: Host-associated > Arthropoda: Insects > Digestive system > Gut ...
AAATGTGAATAATACAGGAACCAAATACGTTAGAATTATGAAACAAACTGCATTTTGAAGAGAAAAAAAAACGGAGAGTATATACCATGTTTAAAATATTCAGTACCTATATTTGTTGAATAAGTACATAAAATGCAACTTTAGAGGTTAGCGGTGCGGTACGACCACTATAGTTGACATTAGGCGTCAAAAGGTTAATAAATCACAATTGTTGCATCAAGTTTTTCTCAAAAATCATTTCATATTAAGGATGCACGGTCACACGAATATCAAAACTGAACATACAGTTTACTCTCTTAACACCGTACAATGTCATTATTTGTTTACTTTCTGCGTAGGTACACACGAACGAATCGAAACATACAAAAAATACCGTATTTATTTTGGACAAAACTGTACGTGTTTCACGTGACTGTGTCTTCAGTTACTGAGGTTATATAGCTGCGGGGGTAGGTATGGAACATTCGTTGAGTAATGCTAGAACAGGAAAACCGAAGTACGCGGAGAAAAAAAAACTCTCCCTGTGCCACTTTGTCTACCACAAATCCCACATGTCTGGGTTGGGAGCCAACCCGGGTCCCCAAGGCGAGTGGCGTGCAACTGAAAGCCAATGCCACAACACGACCTTCGAAAATTTCGTGTCCGTCATCTTCTGTTTCCTTTAGCGCACAAATGGGTTGGGCAGAACTTACTGGGCCTTATACAATAATCTGACACATCCAGCACTGTACGACCAAAGGGCTTAAGAATCTCAAAAACGTGAGAACTTTCATGATTTCAGGCTTCCGACGCGAAATAGATGAGAGCTGCGCTCTGCTGGGTCATTACGCAGCGAGTAGTGGCAATTCCTTACCGACGTTTCGGGACAACCTATCGGTCCCATCATCAAGGGTCCAGAATAAAAAAAGATTTGACCAATATGTTGTCCCGAAACGTCGGTACGGAATTGCCACTGTTCGCTGCATAATAACCCAGAAAAACGCAGTTATCATGACAACTTTCCCTTTTCCATGTATAACAATGCTATCATGCAACGGGTTATACAACTTCCTTGCACAAAACAGCCAGCAGTGTGTCTGTAGAAACAAATGACGTTTCCCATTAGATATGATGAATGAAACTTACCGTTTTGGAGGTGAAAGGTCAGCTCATGTTCAGGACAGCTACGTGCTGTGCGTTGCGCGGCGCCATCTTGCGTGTGTCTGGTGTTTGCGCGAGGTTGTATTGATCCAGCTGCGCGCTGCAACTGACGTATCTCGCCAGCAGTAGCACAACGTTAGCGTTCTGCGGCGCCCGGTCACGTTCTGCTTGGGTACCGGTTATCGCCACAGAACCCATTCATTGCCACAAGAACGCTAATTTCAAATCACTTTCAGCACACGCTACTCACTTCTTCAGGCAAAACAAACGCGCGAGATTTGAGGTTCTCACAGCGGTACATCCACAGACAAAGTCTTCTGGTACGTGATGCCATGTTATTGAACAAGTAGTACCCGAAGTTTCAAAGGATTGTTGTGTATCTTCAGGGGGCTGCTTGAGCCTGAGGGCGCTATGATCCTTCAAAACGTCGGATACAACTGGCTTAACGGCACGACGTTACGTCCCAGAAGGCATTAATTTTAATTTTCAAATACAGACGCAACACATTTTCATTCGGGTCACCCCCTCTCCTCCTCCTCCTCAAACTTTCAAACCGGCGGATTTCCACGAAACTTGGTATGGACAGCAGGGCACAACAGGCCACCACACACTTTGTTCGTTTAATTTCTCACATGCAGTATTATCAACATGGCAACCGTGCGAATTTATGGGAGGGAAACCACGTTAACTCTTTAAACGCTGAGTTAAGTTCCATCTGTCAGTCCCAGCTCGCCGAATTATTCTGAGAGGTATTTAGATTTTGCGCATGCTTTTCGAAAAATCTGACTAAGTGCTTACACACAAATATGACCTAGGACGCCCTTCATGATTGATTCAATGTTGAGACATTGTGCGGACAATAAAAAGAGAGGGATGTCAATGTTGCCAAACGTAGGCCACCAAATAGTACACGTTAAAATTGCTGGCATTACTAGGAACTCACCATATTCTCTACGTTAGTAGGCTAAGGGTTATTGTTGTATACTCTGTTTTCTTGCAAGAATGCAAAAGCAACAATACCTCTGCCAACTGACAGCGGCGTTTACATCAACGGTTTTTTCGCCTTCACACCCCCCACCCCCCCGTCAACGTCTTTCCGTGGAACCATTTGCATGCTACAAAATGGTTAAGAGTGTCTGGTGAAAATGAAAGTTTCTTTCTTATCCTGAATTCAAAATGAGACACAGATGCTCCATTACAATAATGGCACTGCACACTTACGTGTTACATTATGTAAGGCACTATGATGATTGATGAAATCCCAGCTGAATCCAGAATTCAATATTAGACATGGATCATCTACTCTGACAATGCCACACTACAAATTTCCTAAACTGAGTGATGGACTAAGTGAAAATAGGTGCTGGTTTGTTAACGCACACTTAGATAGCATCATCTGACATCCACCAGCTTCAGGTCACACCTGCATTATGACAGTTTTGTGGCAACAACAGTGGCATGATAAAATTAGGTGGATTCTTTGAGCAGTCTGGCACTGATACAAGTACAGTACTGTATCTTCATACAGTATACAGTACTGAATCTTCATAGAGCACTTTGCAGGAAACAAGATGACAGAAATAAGAGGGTGATGGCTGGTACAGTCCCCGAATTCAAATCAACAGCCCGTTATTAGTACGCTTAGCATGTCTAGGTTTTCCTCTCCTTTAAGCTCATGGTTCCATGCATCATAATTCAATATTAATAAAAATCCAACTAGATGCAATAGTATGCCGATATTTATTAACTGCAAAATCACTCTACATGTTTCGGGTGTCACAGCACCCATCATCAGGAGTACTAAAAACTGTAACCGCAGCCTCTGGTACAGGTCATAATATCGGTACAGTTACTTCCCTCCAACGTGGCCAGATCTGGCCACGTCGGAGGCTGCGGTTACAGTTTTTAGTACTCCTGATGTTGGGTGCTGTGACACCCGAAACATGTAGAGTGATTTTGCAGTAAATAAACATCTGCATACTGTTGCATCTAGTTGGATTTTTATGAATATTGTTTTCCTGTCTTGCACACATCCTCCAGGCAGGTAAGTAAGTACCAGTACTGAATTTCCCAATAAACTTTTATTGCTAGCAAAACAGAATAATAATTAACATCATCGACACATATCTTTAGGAAATAACTTACACCACACTCATACACACAACACTGGGTTTCACAGAGATGCTTTTAAGATTTGTACTGCTTGTTTACTTAATATTCATCTTACAAACTTAATTATTATCTAGCATTAAGTGAACAACAGATGTTCCATAAGCTGTAACATTGGACATTTCGGTAACTTTACGAGACACCAATAAATCTGCTTTGTCATACATTTCTATATTAATTTGATAACAAACATATCAGTCAGGTATTTTGTCAGTCTACTTGCCAAACTCTTTATTGTGTTACTCGTACTATTTTTTGGAAAATTAAGGCAAGAACCTACAGGACGATTGTCACATGTGGAAGTTTGCACTGTTTGGTGACTTCAAGCAACATTGTGCTCTGGTTCATCTTATAAAAAAATAATTACGAGCAGCTACATTCACTCTCGTATTAACACTGTGATACGAATGTCCTAAAGTATGCAAAACCCTAAGTGTCCACTTACAGTATGGTGGTCAGGAAGGAGATGGGTTTTGCATCTGGTTTAATGACTGGTATTATTGAAATGGTAGCATTACCACTACAGTGCACACTTACAGTGTTCTAAATGGAACAGGCAAGCTATTTGTAAAAAATTTGCTTTTAAAAGAATTCACAAGTTTACAGTGTGATTACTTCTGGTTACTTTATTATTTTTCATCAAAAGTTCAGTGGCTGCTCTTTGGAATTAGTGGTGTGGTCTATGTCACAAATGTGTGGCCAGTGTTAAAAACTGTCAGTGATACAGTAATTCAAATTCATTAAAATGTCAGTGGGTGGAAAGAATTGTGTTGGTCAAATGTTTTGCATTGTGTATAAGTTTTCCGAGGTAATTGAAATAAAAACTTGAACAGAACCCAGCAGTAAGAAAATTGCTTTCTAAACCAGCTCAATATGAGTCTAACAGTTTTAAAATTAAATTAAATTGGGCCAGTTGGTGTGGTACTTGTTAGAAACAAATGTACTCACACCTCAATAAGTTTTACCTCCAGTTATCTCATATCCATTAAACAAAATTATTTCTTCAGGGCAGTTAGTGGTGTTCAAGAGGCACTTGCCAAACCTTGCAGCCATGTACTGATGTCTGCAACATTCTTGTCATTGCTCAAGAACCCCCCACTAGGACCAAACAAATGCATGCCCCCACCCCCCCCCCCCCCCCCAAAATGCAACTGTTTCCTGTCCCAAGCCAGTTAAATGTAATTCGAGTGATAGCATCACTTCTGTTTTGCCCATTAGAACCCCTTATGCTCTATATTCGCAGAGTATAACCAAAAAGATGCAACGTTTCACAATTTATTTATTTCTGTAAGAAGCTCTACATGTTTCAGACGGTTTTTCCGTCCATCATCAGGAGCTCAAACTACCTGCTGCCTGCTGCTAGCAGCAGGTAGCAGTATTGGTCTGACAAATACCTGACACTGTATGTGCAGTTTTGAGCTCCTGATGATGGATAGAAAAACCATCTGAAACATGCAGAATGTCTTACAGAAATAAATAAATTGTGAAACGTTCCATCTTGTTGGTTGTACTCTGCAAATGCGTTTATAACATATAAATGTTAAATACTCTAATGCTCTCTTTGCATGCATTTAATGCTGCTGGCAACTCACTTCAGGTTTGGCGAGCATTTTACAAATGACTTTCAGATAAAAGTTTTAGCATGTGAATGATCACTTTGCAGAATCATATACATCCAAAAATAAATATTTCAATCTGTGTTTTCAGAACTTTAGTTTCCAGTAATCTAATGATTACTGATATTTTGTAACCTCACATTGAAGCATGTTAACAAAAAATAAAAAATTAATTCGGTAGTAAGGTAAACAGATTATGACAGTGCATTTAAAGTAGTTACGAAGTGTGTGTGTTTGGACATGAACTGATTGGTGTTTTAATATGACTACGTAACGTGCTATAGTGACTGAGCATAAAGTAACTGTATGGCCTATGTTGATGAAAACATGTGGCCTAAGTAAGAGATTTTCACTCATCTGCTCTTGTAATTGACAGCAGTAGATAATGAGAGTTATTTTACAATTCCATAAAAAGCTCAGGTTGATATGAAGCAAACTGCTGAAACTGAAATACTCTATCTAAACTTGTATTTAGGGCATAATATATCCTGGTTGAAGTTTTTATGACTCTTCTCAGCCCCTCATTTGAATGTCACGATCATACTTTCATACGTGTCATAACCACCTCTTTTTGAATCCTTCTTATTCATCGCCCATAATCTCTCACATCCTTAAGGGCTATACTAACCTACAGCTGAAAAAGGGTCATAATATAACCCACGAATCAAAAGATGGAATCTGAATACATTGCACTGACTGTGATAAGCTCTGTGACTGCATAGAAGACAGAAAATTTATGTACGCTTCTCTCGGATCTATAAACTCCTTGAATAATCACAAAAATAATAAAAATAACAAAGACTGGCTTGGGTGACATGGAATCTTCAGTGCAAAAATGACTGGTCCTTGAATTCAACTTACAGGCTTCTGACAGTGGTGTGTTATAGCAATGTAACATATTTTGTACATTGTCCATTATCTAAGGTTAAAATAATCCACAATATTTCAGAGAATTCATCTTCCTCTATCTTCAAGTTGTACGGGAGAGAGGAAGATACTACTGTGGTGGAACCTTTGGAAAGAGCAAGTTTCTAGACATTACATCTTTCTAAAGAGCTAATCTGAAGACACAGACAGATCCAATTTCCACAGCTTTGCGAGATTTTTCAGTCCAAGATGTTGAACAGTGCCCAAAGTATGAGTCGTGTGCTGCAGTTCCCAAAGTTGAGCATGATGGTAGAACATTCAGAATTATGTTATTTACTTTAACTTTCTAATGGAAAATATAACATAGTCCACTAGTTCAGAATGTGAGTGTTATGGTATTGTAGTATCAGTGCTTGAAATGAGGCAGAATGAGACAGCACAATATAAAACCATCCCAACTATTTGTTTACTATGTCCTTCATCAGCCTGATATGTTAGGTTGGTAAAGAACACCTGAAATAATCACTCTGTGTCTCCATTCTCAGTTATTGTAAACATCAAGTTGTAACACAGCAGAGTACAACAAAATGCAAAGCACAAGCATTCAAAAAGTCCTTTCTTGAAGATTGTGCTAATGATCTAATCTGTTAATCCAATGATCTGGCAGATTAAAACATCTGTAGAGTCTCGAAGTTTGTGAACATGGATGTTTGGGACCAGTTCTGATAAACTGGCATGAGAATGCATGGCTGGAAAGTTGGCTGCTCCCACTCTCCTACTACCGCACAGCTCACTCTCAGCTCAGTCAAGCCATATTTCATGAAGTAAAGTTGACTGCATTCATGTTCTGGACACAAAAGTACAAGAATCATCATCACCACCACCAAAAGCAGCAGCAAAATCACCACCACCACCACCACCACAACCACCACCAACATTAAAATAAATGTTCATGCTTCTAGAGTCATATTCTATTTTATAGCTGGTATTTTGTAAGTTTTTGGAACCAAACAAGCGTTTTATGTTGAAAATTAATCATGTTCATGATTCTGACATTTGTAATGGTTTTATCAATTCCAATTAATCACCAACATCGAGGCTCTACATTACAGCGTTTACAATGGCAGTAATAAATGATGGCACAATTTCCAACATGGACAGTACACATGCAAAAATCATATAAGGCAGAACTCGTTTTTAAAGAACATAGTATAAAACACCTTTCAAAAATTTAATCAGGAATGTATAAACAGTGTAAATGTTGTTTGTCTTCTCATATAGCTGCTATACAGGGCCACAATTTCTGTCATGTTTAAAGATCATTAGTACCTCCAGCATCAAAACACTACCGTCCCTAAACAGGTTACAACAACATAATGAACTACACTGGAGAAATAACTTCTTTGAGGCAGCCCAGTATATGCAGATTTAATGCATATGAAAGTTTGTAAATATCTAATGTGCACTTTAATAAAATGAATATTTATGAATTAAAAAATTAACACAGTTCTTTGCTTGGTTAGAGGAAATGTGAGTTCCAGTTAATGTCATCATTCCTTTAAGCTTTCAAATTATCAGACTTTTACTGGTTACTAAATGAAATTTCATAGCTGCAAAGCAAACAGATGTAGACTCTAGCATGGAGCAGGCTACAGTCATTTCCTATATGGTTTTTGACATTCAGAGGACCATGCATCATGATATATTCTTATAAATAAATAGATGCACTATTTCTAAAATATATTTTGATAAAGAACTCTACATATTTGGGACAGATCTACTGTCCATCATCAGGAGTCTCAACACTGTATACACAGCAACAGGTATTTGTCATGCTTTTTATGTTGACTGTCTGCTAGCGAGGTCAGGATCTGACCTCTGGTACTAGTAACTAACTTGCTCTTTGGCACAGATTCTTCCAAAAGTAGTAAACAAACTTCTTGTTAGAAGAAATTTCATCACTGATACTACAAAACATTGCTCATTAGATAACCCCCGTCAATAACAGTCCTAACAACTTTAAATTCTATTCCAGTATCATCCTCCCTAGCCAAATTCCTGTGCTGTAAACGGTCTCTATCTTGTAATTACTTTCTCCTACAAAAATCTGCAGTTTTTGTTTCTCTTATGAGAGTTATTAAGACCTGTCAAAATACTGCAGTAACAAATTAAATCTGATTAAGGGATATTCTCTTCTGCATAGCCAAGGTATTAGAGAAAGTAAATGAGACCAGTTTGCTGTCATCCTCAATAAACTGTCTGCATCAGATGTGATATCAAATTTTAATTATGGCTATTCAACCATAAACCCAGCAATGTAAAAAGATGCTATATTACACCACCGGCAAACAATGGCAGTAAAACTGTGCATGTAAATTAATGTTACAGCTGGAGATATCTTGTCTGGTTTAATTAAACTGTATAGCAATGAACAGTAATATGCTGCACATTTCATTTTAAAATAACAAATAACCAAACTCTTGAAAATGCCAGAAGTCAGAGAATGTTTGAACAAAAAGTCAACAACTTATACAAACAGTTCTTTCATGTTTATACATTCCTCTTTCTATTATTTACAAGAAACATAAATTACACACAATGACTAACCTAAAATGTTATTTCCAAAAATGCCTGTGGTTGTGCTTTCACTCAGAATAATATTTTCATGGCAGCACAATTGTACTGGAACAACTGCTATATGCAGTAATTTCATTATTAGTGTTTGCAGACGATATTGTTACTTTATTACACTTTAAATTAACTTGCAATATGTCTCACTAAGCATTTACTTATCAAGAACAGAAACTTAAATGAATGTCACTGTGCCATAGGTAAAGATCTATTTGTCTACAATAATTTAAAGCAATTATAAACCCACCACAGTCCTTTGACATTCAGAGGACCTTGCATCATGATATATTGTTATAATAAAACCAATGAGAAGCACTAATTTCTCAAATTTATTTTTGGAATAGGTCATACAAGTTATGCAGCAGTCATCATAACCTGTATGACATATACCTATTGCTGTGTGTACAGTGCTAGACTCCTGATGATGGACAGAGATACTGTCTGAAATGTGTAGAGTCCTATTCCAAAAATAAATTTGAGAAATTAGCCCTTTACCTGCTAACGTGGAGAATATGGTGAGCTCCAAATAACGCTAGCAAAGGGCAGATGGGATTTAACTCGGCATTTAAAGGGTTAGTGCTACTCATTGGTTTCATGATAAGAATCCACCACAGTACACTTACTTTCAGTGTGTCATATTTAATTCCATTAGATCTTCCTTCCAAATATTTCACATTAAAGATCATCTGGACATATTTCAAGAATGAAATCAACCAAAGGTTTTACAATAAGCATTGCACAAATCATGCTGTATACCTGATAGTCTGAATAGTATATTAAATTAAATACTACACCAGCATATTTGGAAAAATGTGCAGCTTTTCAACTCAGTTTTTTTTTTTTATTGTGGTACATATGTGTACTGTATCAGATACTGTGTTATATTGCCAGTTCACTCTCTGAAAGAACTGTACCTAACAGGTAAAAAAAATACATATTTGCTACACTTGACAGCATTATGTTGAAAGGCTGTGCCGACTTTTAATTTGAAACATGATATTCTCAAGGTTTTACCAGGTATAAAAGTATTAAGCATGTTACAAAACATTGAATATAAGAGATATTGCCCAATTCATTCTTTGAAGGAATGGAATGTTATATATGATAGAGTATGCTCATGAACTACACTTACAGAACACTAAGTTGAAATTCGGCACCCTTTTCCAAACATTCTTATCTAATATATGTATTTCAAAATATTATTAAGATTGTACCAGATGTAAAGCATTATTTCAGCAATGGTCATTGCAAAACCTTCGATTGTTTCTACTCTGGTTGATACTGTTTGTCACCAGTGATGATATATAGGTAGAAAATGTGGGAGAAAACTAAAAAGGATATTAAAATGACATATTGAAGTTAAGGGTACTATGATGGTTTATAATTCATTTCAGTGGTGACTAATAAGCAACCTCAAATTAAGTACTTCAGAGTGTAACCAATAATATTTTCTGCAAATATTTTTCTAACAGGTCTTACAGATCTACCAACAGTAAAATATTATTGCCTTTAACTTTCGTATCTCCATCACCAGAATGCAAGAAAATATGACAACATGAAGACAGCCAATAAATCGTTCATAAATATGGCAGTATTCAGATATCTGGAAATGACAGTAACAAATCAAAATTGCGTTCACCAAGCATTTAAAGGCAGATAAAATTCTGGGAATTCTTGCTAACATTTGGCTCATAATCTTTTTACTTCCTGTCTATTGCCTAAAGACCTAAAAAGTTAAAGTTGGCAAGAATATAATTTTGCCTGCTGTTTTGCCTGGTCATAAAATTCAATCCTCACACTGGAGGATATAAACACAGACTCACGGTATTTGATGATAGGTTGATGATCAGGTGCTGAGGGAATTATTTTGGCTCAAAAAGAAGGATGTGACACTAGACTGTAGAAAATTTCAATAAGGAACTTCATAATGTTTTGTACTCATGCCAGATAATGTTAGAATGATGGGGCATGTGACACATATGGCAGACAGAAGAAATTAATAAGGGTACAGATACCTGGAGGAAAGAGATCAATCACTCCCAAGACCCAGGTGTCCAAGTGAGGATAATATTACTCCTGAACAAATATATTGGGAGGATGTGGGCTGAGTTTATCTGGCTCATCAGGTGCATACCCACAATTTTTCCTTTGTGAGGAGGGGACCCTGAGGCTACATAAAATTTATTTTATTTTTAAAGACTACTTTTTAAAAATCATGTCATAAATATAACTGTAATGTAACATTGTAAATGCATTTTTATACAAATACATACAACTACATGTTCTGTGATTCACCTAATTTAAATCACATGGTCTAATCTTCCTGTTTTTCAAGTTCATCTAAGACTTTTAAGTTTTTATTTTATTTTTAAAAATCAATGTGTTAGTCATCAGCCTACTTCACGGGCTGATGTCCGCTGAAGGATATATGGTGTAAAATGTTTTATATCAACAAGCCCACAAAATCTCTTTTTTTTTTTATTTCAATTGAAATTTTGGGGGCTATAGCCTGGCATCTCCCCTTTTGGGTGTGCGCTTGTGGCTCAGGACAGGAACCAGCGCCAGGTTTTGTTATCAAAATAATGAACTTTTGCGTTACATACAATACAGAGAATTTCTTGAACTGAGCAACAAATTGGCTTCTCAAAAGGGACTCTGCTCCATGGAGTTACTTGCTTATTACAGAGAGAACACACTTATCCACCCAACATTCAATACACCAGGACATAAACCAATTTTCAGATGTGTCAAAGTAATGGCACAAATATGTTTGAATTACCTTATAGACAGTTAAATTTTAATATGATGGAACGGTCTCTAGCTCTTGTAGTTTTATTTTACCAACACCTTTAGACTTTGCACAAAATTATTTTTTGTTTCTAATGCAGTGACCATACAAAAAAAATTACATTTAACTCTGTTGCTCATTGAAAGAGGCAGTTTCAGTCAGCATTAACAGTAGCTGGTGTTACCACCTGCTTGTGAGACAGTCCACTGCATGTTAGAGTGGCTGTTTCTAGCAAGCAGCTAATTCAGTTACAAGATATCTGGTGATGGCAGGACCACCATCATATTAAATGCCAGCATATTTGTTTACATATTTTAGAATTATAAATTACAACTGCAAGGAAAATACTTTTCAGGCTTTTTCATCACCATATGAAATTTACAAGTTTACAGTTGGCCAAATACAATCAGATTCTAACACTATGGATAAGATCTCTCTCACTGTTACCAGCACCACTCTGTCCACCTAATGATAAAAAGAAATTTAATATTGCCAAATAGTCTACTGAACAAAATAAATATGATATTTTTATCATTACTAAAGGTGGAAAAGCATCTTCCAGACAACCCAAAATGTTTGATAAAGAAGAGAAGTAAGTGTCTGTGAAAATGAAAATGACATGGTTTTTCCTTGGTGTGTAAAACTACTGGAACATGCTGCCACAATTACTTCTTTGCTTCATTTTCAGTCAACTTTTGTTCACTTTTAAGCTTATATTTATGACAGCAAGCTAACAGTAAACACGCTGGACCTCTTAGAGTGTGGCTGTATACAGTGCAAATTTTCCCACACGTTTCAATTTCCTTCACCACTAGCAAAAAACTTTGTGAACGAGGAATGCCAGACCCCCACTATGGAATCCATCACATAATTACCCCCACTTCAGGCAGAGGTTAAAGAGCCCAAAGAGACCACAATTGCAAGTGTCAGTCATAACAATATACGTCAAATGTGATGCAGTTAATAAACTACAGTTACCTATTGCAAAGACACACAGAGGCCCAGACAACAAATCTGACCAAAAATGGAAGCATTGGGTCTAACAACATATTTTTACTGTACCAGTCCCATAATATCTACAATTTTCTGTTTACTGTATATGGTGCAATTATCACCTACAGTAAGTTGCTATGTAGCAGTACAGAAACAATAGGTATCTTCATGCAAAAAAAAGGAAGGACCAATTCAATTAAGTTTTTATATATAATTCATGTTCAGTCAAATTACAGTACTGTTCTGTAGTTACTAAATTAAAGCTATAAATACAAATTACTAAACTGAAAGCAAGCGATTCCACAACAAAGCAACATATCACTTTAAGATACAAACAGTGTTGCCTGGAATGGTTCATATGTGAAGAGAAGGTTTAAACTAAATTAAGTGAAATTTTAATTATTTCATATTTTATGTAATACAGTAGAACTACCATAAGAAATAGTTTTACAATCTATAAATGAATGTTACATAATCTTATAATGTAAAACATTAGTTTAAATACAGAGATAGCACACTGGTCTACACAGAGTACCTTGACAAGCTACATTTTCTTCAGAAAGATAATAAACTTTGCAAGTGGACTTTCATTCCAAACAGATGTCCATTGTCCTTTACAAATACAGTCAGCAGCCAGCATTTGAAGCCAGTAAGAACTCAGTGCCATAATAGAACCTAATGAAACCAGTTTGAGATGAAGATTGCCGGCTTCTGGGACGTGACACCATGCAGTCTTTTAGACATCTGCAGACATTTCAAAGAAAACTGCTGCCTCCAATAAAGGGTAAATAATGGTGAAGCAGATTCCTATGATATGTTAGTATGTACTTACCAGACTACACAGTGTCAAGTCTCAGAAGACCATAATAATCATAGGCATATCAAATTTCACAATCTGAATTGATTTTTCTTCAACTCCAAACACTTCATTAGTTAATTTCTACTATAAAATACCTCAACATTTGAGTTTGGAATAACATAATATCTGTAATAAACGAAATCACTTTCTTTGTAACAGCATTTCTTCCTTTTTAAGGATTTTATTAATACTTTCCTGCAATTTATGCATATCTGCATATTAGAGTGACAACATGCATATTTTTTATTGAGATAATCACCTACATGACTATCACTAATTTAATATCTGATGACTGAAAATATTTAAGGGTATGCTTTAAGCAGCCATATTTCTCGAACAGCAAACTAACAGAATGCAAATACTACTCTCTACCGAGTTTCTTTTACTCCAAAATGCTTCGATCACCTACAATAGAAATTACACCATCACTTTCATAAACAAACCTCTAAAGACAGATTCCAGTAGGTGCATATTGCATGCAAAGTAAGAAGACCCAATTAAAACAAGAAGCACGATCATCTCTGTACATCCAGAATCACATCATATACATAAAGTATTGAACATTCCTCACATTATCACATGATAGCCAGAACCTTTCACATCTATAATTTATTGCTTCCTTACTGGATGAAGAGATGGAAAAAGCCTTGAATGATTTCTACAGTGTTGCTGATAGTGACTGGCCAGCTTTATCCAATACAGCAGTTAAAGATCAAGGAATTGCCATTTGTAAACTTAAATTTCGATAATTTGATTATGCTCCTTATCTTTGAGTCTTACCTTGGTCACCAAATACAAACGTAACATAAAGTACTCTTGTAACCACAATACTGTTTCAACAACATAAATAGCAGTCAAAATATTACTTGGTACTTGAATCATTGCTACACTCTTAAAATGATACAACATTTCATTGTTCATATAATGGCTTAGTCAGATCCTGAGTATGCAGTTATAAATCACTGGAAAGTGCCAGTATATCTTTCTTCAAGTATCTGGAGGTCTTGCAGAGACATTTTTAGAAGCAATTAGCAAATAACATGTCACAGTATTGTTCTTCCTTCCACATTATCAGCTGTACACTTCACATCATTAGCCTAGTTCAAGCAGTCTGCCAGGCTAATGACATGGCCCAAACATGAATTGAATATACCAGTATCAGGTTCGAGCACACACGGACGATGAGTGTGATACACAAACATATGTCTTTCTGAATTTTAATTCCTATTTATTTATTGAGAAATATCTACTTAATAGTAATTTTTTAATTACTTTACCATTTATTTTTACTTTTCACTGGAATTAGGACTGACAAGTGCAAACAAATCTACCCCGATTCTAAACTCTTCCAAGTAACTCATCAGCATTTCACTAACTTCGAGTAAAATCACGGTTTCAAGCAGCTTACTTTTAGAAGGGATAACAGTAGCTGCAACACAGTGTCGCTTAGTTAACATAACGTTCAATCTGGTATTTATTTATACAGAACAAATTATGTGTAAATAATAATAATAATAACAACAACACATAATGTGTAAGTATTGCTTTGCAGAAAGGTGTAAATGTAACAATAGTAATCATGTCACTGAATCAGAATTTAAGAAGCTGAAAAATAATAAAATTTAAGAAAAGTCAAACAAAACAAGGTTATGATACAAATACTAATGATGTGGGAATGATTCAGAACAAAAAGAATTCCTACATTTCATGGGATAAATATTCGTACACTTCATGGGTTATTAGTTGTTATAATTGAAGGCAATGTACATTATATGTGTGAGTGAGAAGGAAGCAAACACTGATACATGAGGCACATTTGCCACATTCGCAGTTTGTATTATTCAAGATCAACTGAGAGCAATATGTAAATTTTAATGTAATGTTTGAATTAGGATTACCATGCATCTTACATTTAAAGAACCCAAACAGAAGTACCATTCACTGTACAGACCTGTCAGAACTACTTTGTTTTGTGAAACTATTGCTTATTAAGTTTATATAATAGACCTACTGTCTATTTTCTTTTTTTCCAATTTCACTACTACTTCACAACCTCCAAGTTTCATGTTCCTGTCTAGAAATTAAGACAATACCAAAGACCACAACCATACAAGTCCTACCTCTGCAGAGGTGCAAAGGCAACCCTAACCTCTTTTCCAGAAATTGCATGTCTTTAATAGGATCTAGCAAATGTTCCAAAACTGCTGCTTCATCTTTCATAAATACATGGTTGTCTATTTGGTAACCACAGGGCTCATTTCTGATTGCTTGCAGTCTCCAAGACAGCTGGACCCTGCTCCACTTTGGTGTCATTTGTGGTGGTGGTGGTATTGGTGGCAGTGATAGTATTAGCAACTGCTTCCAACTTCAGTTTCTTGCTGCTTTTGTCTTCATTTTCATCTTCACTTCTCGATTTTCGTCTGGACCTTGAAGCTAGCTCCCGAATTTCTTGATTCTCTGGGTTGTCCAGCACTGACCTACACATAATAATCACAGAATGAATTTTTAAAAAATGCACTATTACATCAAAATATAAGCAATGTTTTATGGCACATCTGAGATGATTTCTTCAAGCCAAAAGACAATAATTTAACATTAGAAGATATAAATATATATGAAACAAAAAACAAAAATTTGTTTGCCATGTCATGCTTCAAGCAAGTGAATTTTCACTATTTCCTTCAGCCAAATTACATCAATGTCTGCAAAATACGTACATACATGCATACATATATATGTACATACATATGTACATTCACACACACACATTAATAATACTAATTGTTTCAGTATGGCTAGACCATCATCAGGCATGCCAGTATAGTTACAACCTTCTCAATTCGGCATTAATAATATTCATATTAAAATTACAAGTTTAAAGATATATTTATTATTTTTAGAAAATTAGTTTAACAAATTAAAAATTAAAACTTCTGTACCTTGAAAAACACTGCAGTACACTGCAGAACATTGCCAAAGAAATTAACTTTCAATAAAGAACCATTATTCTTCCATAAAATGCAACAATGTTTTTAAAGTATACACAACAGAATATTTAAAATACACAATTGTGTTTGATATAAAATATTGGTCCTTTATTGTTACTGTAACATAATTGGATGAATCATCTCAAATATTGTTGCTTTTAGTGCAACCTATATCCATCAACTTCATAACTTAAAAAGAACTGATACAACTATATTGCTAATCGTGTAACGAAAAACCAACTTGATGCACAACTTATTCTTAGCATATTTCGTTAACCGCTACATGTTTTGGGCGTATCTAGGCCCATCATCAGGAGGTACAACTGTATGTATACAATAATTGGTACTTATTATTCTTTTTAGATCACTATCTGGATTGTATTCCAATCCAACCAGGACAACAGACAGTCATCTAAAAAGAATAATAAGTACCAATTGTTGTATACATACGGTTGTACCTCCTGATGATGGGCCTAGATACTCCCGAAACACGTAGAGGTAGACGAAATATACTAAGAATAAGCTGTGTATCAAGTTGGTTTGTCTTTACATGATTATATCAAGATGCGCGGAAAACATAACATAAAAAATATTGCTAATATTTATTGTCATCATAAATAGCAAATCCCTATTTTGAAAACCACAGCTGCATTTTACTGGATAGTATTGGTTATTTACTGTCATTATGACATAAAAAGATGAATCACCTCAAAGTTTAAATTTTAGTACTGCGATATTTAGGTCACGTAAAAACTTTGACTGCACATGCATGGTTTTATAAATTGACTTGTACACAATGCACAGTACTACAACATTAAAATACTCTGACTTCAGTACATATATAGTGGTGTATTAGCCTTGCTGTTAATAAGTTTCTCTTAAATGTCCAGGATCACATGCTGTGGTGAAGCTGATAAACTTGAGGCTGTCTTTGCTTTCAATACCAAAATGAGAAACCACAGAAATGCTGGGTTTCAAGCAATTCATAATAAAACAAAAAACACAGGTTTATAGGAGATATGTCTATGACAGTGCACAACCATGACAACACCAATGTTATAATCATCACCTTGCATACATACACATACAGATATACACATACGTATCCATTATATGCGCAACTTTAAACGTTACAACCTTATGATCAACTTCTTCAAACTTGTGTGGTTTTTATGTATGTGTGTTAATCACCTTGCGGTTTTCAATGGTGTGTGTATTTTTGTATCAAAGTCCATTTTCACTATCTAAAATTTCTCTTGTTTTCAAGTTTCTTTACTTCCAGAAAGCTCAGTCAGTAATGTGAGGGCTACAGGTTAGACCAGTGTTTTGCAACCATGGTTCCACAGAACATTGTTATGGGTTCCACGTGAAATCACGCAATAAATACGTAAAAAGTTTTAAATGTGACAAAGAATTCCAAGTCTCATGTGAAATATTGCAGGAATTTTTGGCCGCCAATCCGCAACGCTGGAATGATCTCAATCTGCTACCAACTGCGTCTGTGTTTCGATTCAGTACATTCATACTTGGTGGGCCGGGTAGCTCAGTAGGTATAGCGACTGACTACGGGCTGGACGGTCCGGGATCGAATCCCGGTTGGGACGAGATTTTCCTCCCGTCCAGACCGGCCCTGAGACCCACTCAACCTCCTGTCAAATGGGTACCGGGTATTTCCCGGGGGTAAAGTGCGGCCGGGGCGTGCTGCTGACCACTCACCCCCTTCTAGTGCCGCAGTCATGGAAGAGTAGAGCTATACCTCTACCCACCCTCTGGGCCACACCGGGCCTGTAACG
>Ga0123354_10006050_pt1 | contig 17841 bp, 15 predicted proteins | sample TergutLab28metaG_2_FD_97872 | JGI IMG/M metagenome (GOLD analysis project Ga0123354, IMG submission 97872) | Labiotermes labralis P4 segment gut microbial communities from Petit-Saut dam, French Guiana - Lab288 P4 | ecosystem: Host-associated > Arthropoda: Insects > Digestive system > Gut ...
CATTTTTGGCCTTGTAGACATGGGTTTCTCTAGTGCTTCAGACTTTTTGAGCATCCTGTTAAAGCTTACGATTTCACCCGCCGCGCCTCAGGCTTTTGGTTCGGGCAGCCAGCGGTGCTCCCATGCCGAAAGTTCCGGGAGGGCGTCTATCTGGTTGGTTTCGGCCTGGAGCGCGCGATAGAGTTTGATCAGTGCGGGGGTTGATAAAGAAGGCAATACCGGCACGAGGCGCACGCGCAGTTTGCCTGCTGCCCGTTTGCCTCTGGCGGGAATACCCTCGCCGGGAACGTCCTGTTCGCGGATGCCCGCTGACCCAGGTTCAATCTTGATGTTGTGCAGGCCGCTGGGTGAAGGCACGCTGATGCTTCCGCCGCCCAGCAGGACGAAAGCACTGATCGGACGGTTTAGTGTGATGTCGATGCTTTCGAGGGTATAGAGTGGATGGGGGCGTAACTGGATGCGCAGCCGCAAATCCCCGGGGCGGCCCTTGCCAGAAGCGGGTGCGTAACCTTCGCCTTCAAGGCGCAATTCGTCGCCCGGCAGTATGCCGGAAGGAATGGTGACGGTCAGGATACGACGGCTGATTTGTCGTCCACTCCCGAGGCAATGAGGGCAACGGATACGGCGGGAATATCCGCGTCCGCTGCAGTCTTCGCAATGGATCAGGGTTTTGCCGTGCCGCACCCGGCCGCTGCCCTGGCAAGGGGTACAAAGCTGGCTGCGGTCGTGTTCCTGATGGCCCTGACCCTCACATTGCGCACATTCCACGCTCGATTCAAGGACGACATCAGCTTTGCCGCCGAGGCAGAGTTGCTCGATATCGAGTTCAATGTCCTGGTTGCGATCCGGGCCGCGGGATTCTGTTTTGCTTGCTGGCGAGCCGCTTTTGTCATCGGCGTGGGTCGATTCCTGCTCGAACGGTTTCAGCAGGATGTCGCAGGCGGCGCTGAGGCGGGCAAACATCTCATGGGCTTCGGGTGCGGGATTGCGATCCGGATGCCAGAGCATCGCCAGATGGCGAAAAGCCTTTTTGATGGCATCAGGAGTGGAATCATGCCTGACTCCGAGAAGTTTTCGCGCTTCAGTTGTTTTCACGACTGCATCCATCTATGCGACAATCCAGCGCCTGCCCGGGTGGTGGAATTGGTATACACAGCAGACTTAAAATCTGCCGCCGCAAGGCTTACGGGTTCGAGTCCCGTCCTGGGCACCATGTTGATTTTATTGGAAATGTTGCAAATTTTTAACAACTCAGCATCTTCCATTTATGACACGAATTGGAAGTACTTCCAATTCAACCGAGTTTATTTTAACGGTTTCACGGTTTCGCCACGACGACGGTATACACCATGTTCCGTGATTGTTTGCCCAGCATGCCTGAGCAGCGCGTAAATGAGTACCTGAGCGTGATGAATGCTGTAAGGATAAGTCTGTGTGTTTTTGCAATGCGTCCTGAGTGATCATCACACGACGCGGATTTTCAGGCGCTTACCGAGCGCACGCAAGGCAGAATCAATGCCGTCGATGCGTGTGGTGTGCCGGAGGTTGGTCAGACGGTTGACTTCCTGCGGTGTGGTGTTCAGCCGTCGCGCCAGTTCGACAGGGCGGATGCTCTGCTTGACAATTTCGTTTAGCAGTAAAACTTTGGCGGAAAGGCTGGCAGGAAGTTCGATGACGTGTTGCCCGTGCTCTGGTTGTGATGGCGTAGGCACGGCGCGTTTGTCGTCGAAATAAGCCTCCAGGGCAGTTTCCAGCACGTCCTGTGCCATTGCTAATGCTTCATCCAATGTTTCACCCTGTGTGATGGCTTCCGGAATATCTGGAAATGTCACGACAAATCCACCAGCTTCTTCATCAGGGGTCAGAATGACAGGAAATTCCATTTTTAACCTCTCTTTACTGCGGCTGCTTCTTGGTGCCCTCTACCGTGCCTTGTCGGCATTGTGCATCGGGGGAACAGACTGTCTGCCGTTCAGGAAAACTTCGAGGTGAGACCCTTCGGTTTGCTAAAGGTTGCGCCTTGTTTTTCCAGCTAGCATTCGGATTCTGTTAAGGAAGCGCTGATTTATTCGGTTTCTGGCTATATTTCGTGTGATAACTCGTTGATTTTCAATAGCACGTCTCGCAAGGGTTTGAATAAATCAGCGTTTCCTTAATGCTGATTATAAACAAAATTGTTTATAATCTTTTAAAAAAGTATATGAATTTTCCCGTGACATAGTTGGCACTTGTGCGACACTGAGGTATGTCGGCCACCGACCGTACCGCACTGACCGCCGCCGCCAGTATTATAAAAAAACCTTATATCTACGGACAGTCCGTGATCGCGCTTGCGCATTGCCACGCTTTGACCGAAACTGCCCGCCCGCACGCACGGAAAGAGGGAGGAACATGCCATGACTTACCTTCAAGACGCAAAGCCTGTCACCCTTGTCGAGTTGGGCAAGATGCGCGCCGAAGGCCGTAAGATCGCTATGCTGACCTGCTACGACGCCAGTTTTGCTGCGCTTTTCGAGTGTTGCGGTGTGGATACCCTTTTGGTCGGGGATTCGCTCGGCAATACCATCCAGGGACAAAAAAGCACGCTGCCCGTCACGCTCGATCACATGGCCTATCACACCGAATGCGTGTGCCGGGGCGCGAAACACGCTTTTGTCCTCAGTGACCTACCTTTCGGCAGTTATCAGGAAAGTCCCGTTCAGGCCATGCGGAGCGCCGCACGACTGATGGCGGCAGGTGCGCAGATGGTAAAGCTCGAAGGCGGCGAACTCATGGCCGAAACTGTTCATTTTCTGGTTGAGCGCGGTGTGCCGGTCTGTGCCCACATCGGCCTGACTCCGCAGTCGGTGCACCAACTGGGCGGATATCGTGTGCAGGGACGCTCTGACGCTGGGGCTGCCCGGCTCAAGGCCGACGCGCTGGCGCTGGAACAGGCTGGCGCGGCTTTGCTCGTAATGGAAATGATTCCCGCTACGTTGGCTGGAGAAATCACGTCCATGACGACGACGATGGCCACCATTGGCATTGGTGCGGGGCCGGGATGCCACGGACAGGTGTTGGTGATGCATGACATGCTTGGTGTCTTCCCCGGCAAGACGGCGCGTTTCGTACGCAACTTCATGCAGGGAGTTGTTACTATTGAGGAAGCTGCCACGGCTTACGTCGCTTCGGTCAGGGACGGCAGCTTTCCAGCGCCGGAACACTGTTACTAAGTAAGAACGAAGTATGCGTATCCACACATCCATCGCCACCCTGCGTGCTGTACGCGCCCAGGCCGGACGGGTCGCGTTCGCCCCTACGATGGGCAACTTGCATGATGGGCATATTGGCCTTATGCATGCGGCCCGCAGACACACCGGTACCGACACCGTCATCTCCAGTATCTTCGTCAACCGCTTGCAATTCGGCCAAGGTGAAGATTTCGATAAATATCCGCGCACGTTCGAGGCCGATTGCAGAAGGCTTGCCGCCGCTGGGGTCGATTACTTGTTCGCCCCGGGTGAGGCGGAGATGTACCCGCAGCCGCAGCGTTACCACGTCGAACCCGATCCGGAACATGTCAACATCCTTGAAGGCGCTTTCCGGCCCGGCCATTTCCGAGGTGTAGCGACTGTCGTGCTCAAACTCTTCAACATCGTTCGGCCTGACGTGGCCTTGTTCGGCAAAAAGGATTACCAGCAACTCATGGTGCTGAAAAACATGGTGCGTGAACTGGCTTTGCCCATCGAAATCGTTGCCTTGGACACGGTTCGCGCTGCCGATGGGTTGGCGCTGTCTTCGCGCAACGGCTATCTGTCAGTGGATGAACGCGCTGAAGCGCCGCGCCTGTACCGGCAACTCTCCGCCATCGCCGAGGCTGTGCGCAATGGTGCGCGCGATTTCACCTGCCTTGAGGCTGCCGCGCTCGCCGAACTGGAACGGCATGGCTGGAAGCCTGACTACCTGACCGTGCGCCGCTGTGCCGACCTGCAACTGCCGGAGCAACCGGATGAGCCGTTGGCCGTGCTCGCCGCCGCCCGCCTGGGGACGACACGCCTGATTGACAACATCGAGATATAGGGCGTTTTCGGTTCAGGTAGAGACGAAACTCCCCTCTTCCGTCTGCGTGAGAGAGGCGGGGAGGGGGGGTTGCGCGGAACAGACACTGAACTCGGATCCATCAAAGGCCAACCAGACGGCGTGGTCGCGCCAGTCGGGGAGCACGTAACGTTCGCAGTGGTGCCCGTCTATCAGGTAGGTATGGCGTGCCGGGCGATGCGTGTGGCCGTGGATGAGTGTGGGATAGGTGTAGGAGCGTAGCAGGTTGGTAACTGCGTCGGCGCTGACGTCCATGATCTCCGCGCGTTTTCCGGATTTGGCGGCTTCGCTTTGCTCACGCGCCTTTTCGATGAATTTCCGCCGTGCGTCCAGCGGTTGAGCAAGAAAACCGGCTTGCCATTCGTGATTACGCACCTGGAGGCGGAAAGCCTGGTATTCGTGGTCGTCCGTACAGAGCGCGTCACCGTGAGAAAGCAGCAATGTCCGTGTCCCGAAACGAACCGAGACCATATCGGCGAGAAGCCGCACGCCGCTGACATGGGCAAAGCCTTGCCCGGCGAGAAGGTCACGGTTGCCCGTCATGAAATAAACGGCGGTTCCGGCATTGACGGTCGCTCTCAGGGCTTCACATATGCTTCGGTTGAAAGCCGAACCGGTATCGTCGTCGCCAACCCAGTATTCAAACAGGTCGCCGAGGATGAAAACGCTGCCCGCCTGCCGTACCGGGCCGGAAAGGAACTCGGAAAAAGCGGCGGCTGTTTGCGGGCGCTTGTCGGTCAAGTGCAGGTCTGCCACGAACAAAACCGGCACTTTCGGTGCGGTAACGACATCCGTTACCCGCACCGGTGCAGGGGCATCGTTTGACGTGAACTCAGATAATTTCGGCACGTTCGATAACGATATCTTCTTTTGGAACATCCTGATGAAAGCCTATGGTTCCGGTGACGGCCTTGCGGATTTTGTCGATTACGTTCAAACCGTCACTGACATGACCAAACACGCAATAGCCCCAGTTCTGCGGGTCAGGGGCACTGAAGTCGAGAAAATCATTGTCGACGACGTTGATGTAGAACTGCGCGGTTGCGGAATGCGGATCGGTGGTGCGGGCCATGGCGATGGTTCCGCGCGTGTTCTTGAGTCCGTTGTCGGCTTCATTCTTGATGGGGTCACGGGTCGGTTTCTCTTTCATTCCCGGAACGAAACCACCGCCCTGAATCATGAAATCGTCGATGACGCGGTGAAATATGGTGTTGTCGTAGTGTCCGGATGTGACGTAGGCAAGGAAATTTTTAACTGTGACTGGGGCCTTGTCCGCATCGAGTTCAAGCGTGATGACACCGTGGTTTGTATGAAGTATGACGGCCATACGTAAATTCCTTCTGTTTATCAGGGTTTAGTGGTTTTGCTAGCGGCGTTTTTGCCCTTGGCGGCCCTGGTTTTCGCGGTTTTGTCTTCCGGGGCTTTTTCGGGTGCAGGCGCATTTTCGAAGATGCTTGCCTGTTCGATGATGACTGCGTCCACCGGGACGTTTTCGTGCATGCCTTGAGGACGAACCGGGCGCTTTTCGATTTTCTCTACGATGTCCATGCCCTTGACAACTTTGCCGAACACGGCGTAACCCCAGTTTTTCGGGTCAGGGGATCGGAAGTCGAGAAAGCTGTTGTTGGCTACGTTGATGAAGAATTGCGCCTTTGCGGAATGTGGGTCACTGGTGCGGGCCATTGCCACGGTTCCGGTTTCGTTCTTCAGGCCGTTGGCGGCTTCGTTTTCGATGGGCGCGTGGGTTGGTTTTTCCGTGAGCGTTGCATCCACGCCGCCGCCCTGGATCATGAAACCCTCCATGACACGGTGAAAAATCGTGCCGTTGTAATGACCGTCCCGGACGTACTGCAGGAAGTTGGCGACCGTCTTGGGGGCGAGTTCGTCGTTGAGTTCAAGCACAATGTCGCCAAGGTTGGTTTTGAGTTCTACTTGTGGGCCGGCGGCGTGGGCGACAAGGGTGCAGAGGCCGCAAGCCAGGGAAACAAAGAGTTGTCGAATCATGGTAGTTCCAGGAAATTTAAAAGGTTTTGCAGGCAAAGAGGTTTGATCGGAGAAAACCGTGCTGTCATGTTATACTCAAAGAAATATCTCTGGGTAGCGCCGGATTCTAGCAATAACTCCTCTGCGCTCAAAACGAAAATATATTCTGGCGCTGCTTTACGCAGCGTTTCCCCAAAGGTTTGCATGCTCACGATTTACAACACGTTTAGCCGCAGTAAGGAAATTTTTCGCCCCATCGAGCCAGGCCATGTCGGGGTGTATGTGTGTGGAATGACGGTGTACGACTACTGTCACCTTGGGCATGCGCGGGTGATGGTGGTGTTCGATATGGTGGTGCGCTGGTTGCGGGCGAACGGCTATAAGGTGCGCTACGTGCGCAATATTACCGATATCGATGACAAAATCATCCGCCGGGCACAGGAAAACGCCGAATCGATCCGCAGCCTGACGGATCGTTTTATTGCAGCAATGCACGAGGATGCGGATGCCCTTGGGGTGCTGCGCCCGGATTTCGAGCCGAGAGCGACCGATTATATCGTCGATATGCAGGCGCTGATTTCGAAGCTGGAAGACAAGGGGCTGGCATACGTTGCTACGAATGGCGATGTCTGTTACGCGGTACGCCGTTTTCCAGCCTACGGCCACCTGTCGGGCAAATCAGTGGATGAGTTGCGCGTCGGCGAACGGGTAGGCATCGTTGATGATAAAAACGACCCGCTCGATTTCGTGCTTTGGAAGCAGGCCAAGGCAGATGAGCCGGAGGAGGCGAAATGGGATTCGCCCTGGGGAGTTGGTCGGCCGGGTTGGCACATCGAATGCTCGGCGATGAGTTCAAGACTGCTTGGCAATCATTTCGATATCCATGGTGGCGGGCAAGATCTTCAGTTTCCGCACCATGAGAACGAGATTGCCCAGTCCGAAGGGGCACATGGTTCTCGCTTTGTGAATTACTGGATACACAACGGGTTCGTGCGTGTTGACGACGACAAGATGTCGAAGTCGCTCGGAAATTTTGCAACAATTCGTGACGTACTCGATAAATATGACCCAGAAGTTGTTCGTTTTTTTGTGTTGCGCGCACACTATCGCGGCCCTCTCAATTATTCTGGTGTACACCTCGACGATGCTCGCCAGGCGCTCACACGGTTGTACAACGCAGTCAAGGCGGTGCCGGTTCGGGAAACGCCTGAAACAGACTGGTCAAGCATTTGGGGGGAACGTTTTCGTGTAGCGATGGACGAAGACTTCAATTCTGTTGAAGCACTGGCAGTGCTCTTCGATCTGGCGAACGAAGCCAATCGCACTGGAGACAGCGGGCTTGCGGGGCAGGTTCGTGCGTTGGCACAGGTTTTAGGGCTGCTTGGACGTGAAACGGGCGAGTTTCTTCAATCTGGAGCCGGAAGTGGAACTTCTGGGTGGGATGTTGGTGAGATTGAGGCGCGTATCGCTGCACGGGCAGCGGCCAGGAAAGCGTGTGATTTTGCTGAGGCGGATCGTTTGCGCGCAGAATTGCTCGCTGAAGGCATCGTCCTTGAGGACAGTCCTCAGGGGACGGGCTGGCGGCGTGCTTGAAAGAGCATATGGCAGGCTGAAGTTTTTTTTGGTGGTTTGCCCGGTTGGGAGTGTCCGGGTTTAGAGTGTCGTAACCGGAGACGGTTTTCCGGTTCGGTATGTTACGAATGGGGTATTTTTGGGTAGGGAAAACAGATGAGAGAGAAAGACATTTGCCGGATTGCGGTGTTCTACGATGGCGCTTACTTTTTCAAGGTTAGCAGCTATTACGTGTATCAACATGAACGTCATGCACGTTTATCGTTTCGTGGTGTGCATGATTTTATCATTTCAGAAGTCGCACAGCGTGAGGGAATCGCGCCCAGTCGTTGTCAGATTGTAGATGCGGCGTATTTCCAGGGGCGTTTGACTGCGCAACAGGCGGCGGAACAGGATCGCCTATTTTCCGATCGCGTTTTTGAGGATGCCCTGACACGTGCCGACATTGCGTTGTTCCAGCAGCATCTTGCATTTCGTCCTGACGGTTCATTCGAGGAAAAGCGTATTGATGTCTGGTTGGCGCTCGAAGCCTACGAGATGACCAGCCTTAAGAAGTACGATGTTTGTGTGCTCATCACGGGAGATGGCGATTTCGTGCCACTCGTGCGCAAGCTCAATACACTGAGTGCCAGGGTGATGCTGTTGGGTTGGGAATTCGAATACGACCGCGAAGATGGACGCACGATGCGCACGCAGGTTTCGACCGGCCTGATCGATCGCGTCAATTATCCGGTGTTGATGAAGCCCCTGATTGATGATCGCGCCCGACGGCACGACCCGCTAATCGATAACTTGTTCTTGCCGCAAACCGCCCAGAACGAATGGGAGTGGCGGCCTCCACACCGTGAGAACGGTCAGCGTGCGTTGCCGACGGATTTCGTTGAAGGCGTCGAGTGCCAGGGAACGATTGTCAACCTCATTGCCGGCAAGGGTTATGGTTTCATCAAACCTGAGTCGGGGACTGATAATTATTTCTTCCACGCCAGCGATCTGATTGACATCAGCATCGATGGTCTGCGTTACGAAGATAAGGTCTTGTTCGTGACAGCACGCGGTGAAAAGGGCATTGTTGCCAAGAACGTCCGTTTGAGTCCGGATGATGATGATGACGAAGACGAAGACGAAGACGGCTACGATGGCGGCAACGATCACAACAACGTAGCAGAACACGAGTCTGTGACTGCTGATGCCTGAACCATTGGCTCCGGCTCCGCCAGTATGTGGCGGGCCGGGGTCACGGCGAAATGGATTGGTTTCCTTGACGGGGCAGGACATATCCCCCCTATGAGGCGCGCTTGTGCTGTTGCTCTGATGACATTCGCCAGGGCCTTCAGCACCGGGTCGCCTGCATCGTGCCCGCAGGCGCCGATGATCATCTCCGCCCGTCCCATTTGTTGAACCGAAAATACTTTAACCGTGACACTACGGGTGATCATGGGTGAAAAGCCGTCCGGAAAAGGGGAGGGCATAATAGCATTTATGCTTTTATCATATACCGACCCGGTGTGCTCGAACTCATTCGCTTTCCACTATCTGTCATGAGCATAACCATTGCATTCCCATAACTGTTACATTTCGGAGTCATGAGCGACATAGAAAAACCTCTCGTTCTGGCGGCAGACGTTGGTGGCACGCGTGCGCGGCTGTTTCTTGGCAGTGTGCATGCGAATGTCTGGCATGTCCTGCGTTGCGAAGAAATACCATGCGCGGTTCATGCCGGTGTTGAGGCGCTCATCGAAGCGTTTCTGGGGGAGTGCGGAGAAAGGCCGGGCGTGGCCTGTCTTGCTGTGGCTGGGGCGCTTGAAGGCCAACATATACGCATGACCAATCTGCCTTGGGAGGTGGATGGTGAATGTCTACGCGAGCGGTTCGGTTTTTCGCGGGTGTGCCTCATCAACGATTTTGCTGCCCAGGTGCATGGCCTTGCTTGCCTCGACAAAGAAGGGATCCTTGTCCTGCAACCCGGCGATCCTGATACGCAGGGCGTGCGGGCGCTGATCGGCCCTGGAACTGGGCTTGGAATGGCTGTGTCGTTTGGTGCGTTGGATCATCTCCTGGTTCTTCCGAGCCAGGGGGGGCTGGCGGATTTTGCGCCGCGTGATGCCCGTGAACTAGCCTTGTGCGAGTCGCTGCTGGCTGAGTATGGGCGTGTGAGCATCGAAATGTTGCTCTCCGGGCATGGAATCGAGCGCCTTTACCGTTTTGTCGCCGGGCTGCCGCCCGGAGTGCCGCTTGGCAAGGATGCGGGAGCCATTGGGGCTGATGCGCTGGCAGGCGAGGCCATTGCCACTGAAGCCTTGCAGTTTTTTGCCCGCCTCCTGGTTGCCGCTGCCGCTAATCTGGGACTTACCGTACTGGCCCGTGGCGGGGTTTATCTGACGGGCGGCATCGTTGCGCGTATCTTGCCGTTTCTGCGTGCGCCGGAATTCGTCGATCTGTTCCGTGAACACCCGTTGATGGGGGCGGTGCTGGCGCGCATCCCGCTTTACGCGGTGTGCGACGAACTACTGGGCCTCAAGGGTGCGGCGCAAATCGCCGCACGGCTGGCGTGCGATGAAAACTGAGAGCGCCGCGCCGCCCCGGTTCCGCCTGCGTTCAACACACCGTTTCCTGCGACTGGGTGTCGACTATTGGAAGAATGACGGGAACAAATGGAAGGTTCGCGGCGCATCCTTGTTGCTGCTGGCTCTGACCGTTGCCCAGGTCGGTCTCGCAATCTGGGTCAGTTACTGGCACCGGGATCTTTTCAATGCGCTCGAAGACCGGTTGCGTGGTGAACTGCTCAAGCTGATATTGGTCTTCATACTGATTTTCATTCTTACGATGGCAGTGACGGCGTTGCACCTGACAGTCAAACGTTGGCTGCAACTCGATTGGCGGCGCTGGATTACCGGGATGCTGCTCGACCAGTGGCTGTCGCATTCTCACCATTACCGGCTTCAACTTATTGGCGGAGATCACGACAACCCGGACGGGCGCATTGCAGAGGATGTGAAAATCGCCACCGAAGTCGCCATCTCGCTGGCTCATTCGTTGCTGTTTTCTCTGCTGATCCTGGGCAGTTTCGTGGAGATACTGCTCAGCGTTTCGGGCAGCGCGACGCTGCCGGGTACATCCGTTTCCGTGCCCGGCTACATGGTGTTGATGGCTTTTCTGTATGCCGGCGTGGGTTCCGCCCTTGGCCTCATGCTCGGCCGACCGCTCATCCGCTCTACTAACCGCCTGCAAACCGTGGAGGCCAATCTGCGTTTCGGCCTTGCACGGGTACGCGAGCACTCCGAGGCGATTGCGCTCATGCACGGGGGGCCGAGCGAGCGCCGCCACGCAGGACATCTCTTCGCTGATGTCGGCATGGGCTGGAACCGCCAGACCGTGGCTTACTTGGGCATCGTTTCTTTTTCTACCGGCTATGGGACGCTGTTGCCCGTCTTCCCGATCCTGATCGCCGCCCCGCAATACGTTGCCGGCATCATGACTCTGGGGGTGTTGATGCAGGCGGCACAAGCCTTTCAGCGCCTGACTTCTGCCCTGTCGTGGCCGATCGACAACCTCGGTGAAATCGCCCGTAGCCGCGCCTCGGTCGATCGCATCATCACTTTCCTCGATGGCATGGAACGGCTCGAACGCGAAAACCGTGAAAATGGGCATGGCGCAAGCCGCATCGAATTGCACCATGCTCGCAGTGTGGAACTGAAGATAAGCCGTCTTTGCCTCGACAGTGCAGGTGGGCAACCCTTGCTGGTCGATTTCGATCTCGTCGTGCGCCAGGGGGAACGCATCCTGGTGACGGGAGACCCGGCTGTGACGGTGGCGCTGTTCAAGGCGGTAGCCGGGCTATGGCCGTGGGGGCACGGCGAAATATTTCTGCCGGCCGGGCGCGACATCGTATTCGCGGCTCAACGTCCCTACCTGCACGCTGGTTCTTTGCGCGAGGTGTTGGCCTATCCGTACTCTGGTGCGCAGTACAAGGAAAGCGTCCTGAATTGGGCGCTGGAATGTGCCGGTATCGGCTGGCTGCAATCCCGGCTCGACGATTCCGAGGACTGGGTGCGGGTTTTGCCTTTGCGCGCACAACAACGGCTTGGCATCGCGCGGCTTTTCCTGCAACAGCCACAATGGGTGTTCCTCGACGAAGCGACCAATGCTTTCGATGCCAGGGACGAAACGGTGACCCTCGAACTTCTGCACCGGGAATTGCCCAATGCCACATTGCTCAACATTAGCCGCTACAGGGAACGGGCAGGGGGGTTTTACAACCATCACCTGGAACTGTATCCGCCGGGTTCCAGCAATTCGGGCTGAAATTACAATTACTAATCAGTTGTTGATATCGCGCAGGCTGGGGGATCGCTTCACAGCCGCAATTATCGCTGGAGGGCGAAGTGAAAAAAGGATTAGTCCGTATTGTGTCTTTGTGCGTAGGTGCATGGTTGAGCATGGCCTGTAATGGCAACAAGGTGGATACGCCTTGCGAACCGGGTTCAAGAGGGACTGCCGCTTATCAAAAGATAACTGCCGGGAAAGCGAAGGAAATGATGGACAGCGGCGATCCCTATATTTTGCTGGACGTCCGCACCGAAGCAGAGTACGCGGCAAAGCGAATTGAAGGCGCGCTACTGATTCCCAACTATGCAATCAGTAAAAGAGTGGCGACCGAACTGCCGGACAAATCCGCGCTTATCCTGGTCTACTGCCGTAGCGGGAGAAGGAGCGCCAATGCGGCCAGGCAACTTATCCAAATGGGATATAATAATGTTTATGATTTTGGCGGCATCAACGATTGGCCCTTTGGTACGGTGAGCGGCAAGCGCTAGGAGATGACCATGGCCGGGGTGTTTGGTTGTTTCTCAAGGAGTTTCAGTTGGGGTTAGCGTTGTTGGATGCCTCCATCCGCCACCAAGCGCTTTGTAGAGGTTCACTGCACCCGTGAGGCGCGCCAGCCGCAGTTGGGCGAGTTGATCCTGGACGGCGAAGTGCGTGCGTTGCGCGTCGAGTACGGACAGCAGGTCGTCCGCACCCGTGCTGTAGCGCAATTCCGCAAGGCGCAATCCGCGCTCGGCTTCAACGAGAATTTGTGCCTGTGCCTGTTCCTGTCTGGCGTCACGGGCGGCGTTGGAGAGAGAAATTTCGGCTTCCTGCAACGAGGAAAGAATGGTTTTGCGGTAGGTTTCCAGTAGTTCGCGTTCGCGCGAACGGGCAGTCTCAACCTGGGCGCGTAACCGCCCGCCGTCGAAAATCGATTGCAAAATCGCTACCGAGAGGTTGATGACGGAGGTTGGATGTGCGAGGGAAAACAGCGCGTCAGTCGCCAGACCTCCCCCGCCGGAAAGGGTGATGCGCGGGAAAAGTTCGGCACGGGCCGTGCCGACGTTCGCCGACGCAGCTTCCAGCCTTGCTTCGGCGCCGGCAATGTCCGGGCGGCGGAGCAGCAGTTCGGAAGGCAGCCCGGCGTCAACCACGGGAATTGCAAGGCTGGCAAGCGTGTCCGGCGATGCGGCAGAAGGGGGCGACGGGGCGCGGCCGCACAGGATATCGAGCGCCATGCGGGTTTGGCGCACCTGGACTTCCAGTGGGTCGATCTGGGCGCGTTGGCTGAGGACGGTGGTCGTCTGGCGGGAGAGATCGAGCGAGGAGACTGCACCGTTACGGTAACGGGCGTCGACGACCTTAAATACGCGCTCCGCGATGGCGAGGTTTTCTTGCGCGATTTTCAGCCGTTCCACGCTGGCAAGGTATTGGAACCAGGCTGTTGCTACGCTCGCAGCAAGCGACAGGCGCGCGCCTTCATAGTCGTAACGGCTGGCTGCCAGACCCGCTTCGCCACTGGCGATAGAGGATGAGACCCGGCCCCAAAGGTCGACTTCATAGCTGGCGGCAAGGTTGAGGGCGGTGTTTTTTCTATCCTTACCGTTCACAGTGCTGCTGCTGCGCGTGTCGGAATCGCTGCGGCTCCAGCCGCTGTTGCCGGAAAGGTTCAGGCTTGGGAAGAGCGAAGCGTTTGCTACGCGCAGGGCAAGTTCCGCCTGGATGACCCGTTCGCCCTGTGCGCGCAGATCGGGGTTGCCTTCATACGCTTCGGTGATGAGGGCGTCGAGTGTGGGGGAACCGAAACTGCGCCACCAATCGGCAGAGGGCATCGCCGCATCGGTGACGGGCGTGGCTTCCATCCATTGATCCGAGAGGGCAATGTCCGGACGTGCGATGGGTTCCGTAAAAGAACAGGCGGCTACGAGGAGCGCGATACAGGTGAGGGCAGGGGTTTTCATCTTGTTGGTTACTCCGTTGCCAGTGCTACGACCGGGTCGAGGCGGGCAGCTTTGCGTGCGGGCAGATAGCCAAATATCAGCCCGGTAGCGAAGGCGCACCCAAAGGCGAGCATGACTGGCAAGGCGGAATATTGAATGGATGTGCCAAAATGTTTGAGAACGGCGGCGGCCGAAAGCCCCAGCACGACGCCAATCAGGCCGCCAAGCGCGGAGACGACCAGCGCCTCAATGAGAAATTGCTGGAGAATGTTCCGCATCCGCGCGCCGGTTGCCATGCGGATGCCAATTTCGCGCGTGCGCTCGGTAACGGATACCAGCATGATGTTCATGACCCCGATGCCCCCGACCAGCAGGGAAATTGCCGCCACTGCGCCGAGCAGAATGGTGAGCGTGTTCTGCGTTTCCGATACGGTGTCGATGATCGAGGCCATGTTGCTGATCTGAAAATCTTCCAGCCCGTGCCGCGCAAGCATGAGTGAGCGCACGGCAGCCTGGGTCTCGTCGATGCGGCTGACGTCGTCTACCGCGACGGTGGCGTTTCTCAGGAAACGTTGACCAGAAACACGCATGCTGCCCGTGGTGTAGGGGATGAGAACGATGTCGTCCTGGTCTTGCCCCCATCCCGTCGCGCCCTTGGCCGTCATCACGCCGATGACCTGGAAGGGGATGTTGTTGACCAGCACGAATTGCCCGACCGGGTCGCTTCCAGGGAACAGGGCGTTTGCTACGGTTTGGCCGAGGACGGCGACGGTCGCATACCGGGTTTCGTCCTGCTCGCTGAAGAAGGTTCCGTTTGCGACGTTCCAGTTGCGGGCGACGATGTAGTTCCAGGAAGTGGCATTGGTGCTGGTACGGTGGTCGGTATTGCCGACGCGCACGGTGACGGAGGTGCTTTGTTCCGGCACGGCGGCGAGAATGTTGTCCAGTTCGCCGATGGCTTTTACGTCGTCGATGACTAATGTGGCGGTAGTGTCCCGCCCGCGCTGGTTGGGAGCACCGGGGCGTACCATGAGCAGGTTCGTGCCCATCGCGCTGATCTGGTCGACGACCTTTTGTTTCGCGCCATCGCCAATGGCGAGCATGGCGATGACCGAGGCGACGCCGATGACGATGCCAAGCAGCGTGAGCGCGGAACGGAAGATGTTCGCACGCAGTGCACGCAAGGCCGTGCGGGTGGCTTCGGTGACGTCCGTCATCGGGGAACTGCGGTCGACGTGCAGGGAAAAATCGGGTTCTGGGCCTTTGGGAAGACGTGGGCCGGGGTCGGCGGTGATGCGTCCATCACGGATTTCGATGACACGATGCGCCATTGCGGCGACTTCGTGCGAATGGGTAATCAGGATGATGGTGTGACCATCGGCGGAAAGCTGCGTGAGCAGTTTCATTACTTCCTCACCGCTTTTGCTGTCTAGCGCACCGGTCGGTTCGTCGGCCAGGATCACCCTGCCGCCGTTCATCAGTGCACGGGCAATCGAGACCCGCTGCTGCTGCCCGCCGGAAAGTTGCCCGGGCCGGTAGGTAATGCGCGCACCGAGGCCGAGGGTAGTCAGGAGTTTTTCCGCACGCGTGTGGCGCTCGGCAGGCGGCATGCCGGAGTAGACCGCCGGGACTTCCACGTTTTCACGGGCACTGCTGCCTCTCAAAAGGTTGTAGCTCTGGAAGACGAAACCGAAGGTTTCCCGGCGCATCCGGGCCAGTTCGTCGCGGTTAAAACCGGCCACGTCGCGACCCATGAAGCGGTAGATGCCGGAGGTGGGGCGATCGAGGCAGCCAAGGATGTTCATCAGCGTCGATTTGCCCGAACCCGACGCGCCGACGATGGCGACGAATTCACCGGGATAGATGGCCAGGTCGATGCCTTGCAGCACCTGGGTGCAGAGTTCGCCTTCGCCGAAACTGCGCGTGATGCCGGATAGTTCGATCAGCGGGAGTGCGCCTGCCTCCCGTCCGGGCGTGTTCATAGGCGCGGCCCGCCCATCATCCGGGCCGGTCCGCCGCCGCCACTGCCGCCGCCACCGGAGCCTTGTTGGACACTGGGGGCTGCGAGGCCGGAAACCACTTTGTCGCCTTCGGCAAGGCCGCTTACGACCTGCGCACCGATGCGGTTGGTAACACCGACTTCGATAGTACGCTCGGCGATCTTTCCGTTGGCTTCGAGTACCTTGACCGTGGCCTGCCGCGTGCGCGGTGAACCGCCACTGCTGCCATCGACAGGTCGTTGGGTGCGTTGCGGTTCCGTGGCGCCTGCCTGATCGCCGTCGCGACTGGCTGCCTTCGGCGCCCGGTTTTGCTGCAAGGCTCCCATCGGGATCTGGAGCGCGTCTTTTGCCTGCGCGACGATGAAGAAGACTTGTGCTGTCATGTCGGTCATCAGGCGGGTGTCGGGGTTGGGGACGTCGAACAGTGCGTTGTAGAGCACTACGTTGTTGGTGGTGGTCGGCGTCGGTTCGATCTGGTCGAGCGTGCCGTACCAGCGCTTGTTCTGTCCGCCAAGCGTTGTGAAGTATGCCTGCATGCCGGGGCGCAGCCGCCCTACGTCGGCTTCGGAGACCTGCGTGCGAACGGTCATCACGCTCAGGTCGGCTATCCGGAGGATGATCGGGGCCTGTTGGTTGGTATTGAGCGTTTGCCCCTGTCGTGCAGTGATCGATACGACCGAGCCCGCCATTGGCGAGAGTACGCGTGCGTATTGCAGGTTTGCCTCATCTCCGCGCAAGGTGGATTCGGTTTGCTGAATTTGGGCGCGCAGGGCTTCCAGCGAGGCTTCGGCAGATTTCAGCGTGGCTTCCGCCGTTTGCAGGCTTTCTTCCGCCGTGGCCTCTTCGGCCATCAGCGCTGTCTGGCGGCGGAACTGGATTTGCGCGAGGGCAAGATGGGCTTCGCGTTCCTTTAGCTGCGCGCGCTGGTTGCGTAATTGGGCGCGTGAGGCATCCACGCGGGAAAGATAGACCGTCGAATCGATTTCAGCCAGCAAGTCGCCCTCTTGCACTTGGCTGCCGACCTTGACGTGAATTTTCTGGAGTTGCCCGGAAACCTGCGCGCCGACATCGACGTATTCGCGTGGTTGTAGCGTGCCGGTGGCGGTGACGACATCTTCGATATCGGCACGCTGGACTGCTGTGAACTGGTAGCGGGCGAGCGGGTTGTCGTTTTTCAGATGTGATTTGGCCTGCCAGCCGACGGCTGCCAATACTATAACGACCAGAGTGGCCAATATCCAGCGTCGGCGGGTGGGCATTTTTCCGAAGCGAGGGATCGCGGTAGTCATGATGTGAACAAGTGATACACGAAAGATTGAGCGCAAGCATAGAGGATATCCCGGTTTTGTGAGTACCGCTTTGTATCAAGGTAAATAGTGACAGGCCGCCTGTATCGTCCCGTTACGCCAAACCGGGTACAACTGCCGTTGCTGCCGACAGCGAGAATGAGCGCTTCTTCAGATTGATCTAGGTTTTCTGGCCTTGCTTTGGGTTACCAGCATCTGGCAGATATCGTCGGCTGACACTGGTTTCGAGAACAGAAAACCCTGTCCGAAATCGCAACCAATGGAACGCAGCATGTGCGACTGAGTCTCGCTTTCGATACCTTCCGCGACAACCGTCATGCCCAGGTCGTGAGCCAGACCGATGCTGTGGCGGACGATGGCGCGCAGGCGCGAGTCGGCAGTGATGGTGCTGACGAAAGAACCATCCAGTTTAATGATGTCGCAGGGCAGGGTATGCAGGTAACTGAGTGCCGAGTAGCCCGTCCCGAAATCGTCAATCAATACTGCGATATTGGCTTCGCGCAGTTTTTGCAGGGTTTCAGTGGCAGGGCCGCTGGAGCGGGTAAACAGGCTCTCTGTGACTTCGAAGCGCAGCAGTTCGGGCGCCAGGCCGTGGCTGGCGATGGTATCGAGCAGTTCGGAGGCAAGGTCGGGGCGCGCGAGTTGGCGCGCTGAAAG